>Ga0210401_10001228_pt1 | contig 30019 bp, 30 predicted proteins | sample IncBWH32MmetaG_FD_150866 | JGI IMG/M metagenome (GOLD analysis project Ga0210401, IMG submission 150866) | Forest soil microbial communities from Barre Woods Harvard Forest LTER site, Petersham, Massachusetts, United States - Inc-BW-H-32-M | ecosystem: Environmental > Terrestrial > Soil >...
TGCTTCCGGGAGATCGCGCCAGGGAGAGCCCGTACGCACGATCCAAAGCACGCCTTCCACGAACATCCGGTTGTCGCGCCCGGTCGAGCCCTTCTGGTCAGGCCGGCCTATGATCAGCTCACGCCAATGCCAGTCAAACCCACTTCTGCCGAAGGTGCATAGCACCTAGGGCGAATTGGAGTAGTCTTCCAAGCTGAAAAGCAGGGAGGTTACGATGCAATTGTCACAAGCTTTCGCCTTTGCGTTTATCCTCGCGGCTCCAGGCTTGGTATCTCCAACGCTCCTCAATGCCCAATGTCAGGATCAGCATCAGATTGGAGCTTTAAGTCGACTGGCTATATTATGATCGGTTCTGGGGGAAGCTGCCTATTCTCTATCAATATTTCGGGTGAAATCTTCCGTTCGAGCATTTCACAAAGACCGGCACACGGGACGTTGCGAAGGATCGACAGATCTTCCTACGTCTAACGTCGAGGACTGGATATAGAGGTAGCGATGCGTTCTCCGTCCAGGCGACGGGTAAGAGTCCGACGAGTTCTGGCACGTCTGTCATCACCGTCAACGTAACCCTGCAATAGCTCTGGTTTGAACAAGCCGGATTTCGGGTAATGCGAGGGCAAGTAGGCTAAAAAGTTGACAGAAACTGTTGCGGATGAAGAAAGGCCGTACTTCAATGATGAACTGCGAGGTCTCGCCAAACTCGCCGTGTTTTTCGACCTAAGAGGGGAGCTGGGCCATGAAATCTACCAAGCGGTCGTTTGCCGTCGTTTCCGTAACCTTCGCAGTGCTTCTGTCATTGCTTTCGCTGCTCGCGGGCACGGGAACACTCAATGCGCGCGACGTCGATCCCGCGTCGCTCACCTTCGCGGCGGCTCAGACCGCCAAACAGCAATGCAGAAATACCTGTCGTGCGCGATATCGCGACTGCCTGTCCTTGAAGCAAATACCAACCTCCGAGTGTCGGGGCATTTACCAGGATTGCACCCGCTACACTTGTGCTGGTCCAGCTGGTCGACCGTCTTGGCCCGGGTTTCCGTCGTAATTGATCGCGAAGGCCGCCCGCGCCTTTCGCTCGTACTGACGAGGTGATCGAGCAGGCCTACTTCGGCTTCTCTAATCGGCCGGTTGGGGTCAAGCTGCTTTCAGACTATCCACCTGTGCGGTGTCGATGTCAGTCGCGGGCTCGTGCTTCTGACGCGTGCAGGGCTATAACCGGTAGCGCGTTTTCGGAAACAACAAAAGCCCGTGTGGTGCGGTCCAGTCCTGCCCTCACGTCGCGCCTGTTGAAGCTGCACGAGACGGTTGGACAGATAGCCGAATCGGTTCCTGGTATTCTTGAGCTACCGGAGGTGGTTCGGTCACTTGAACAACAGTTTGTTCACTTGATGGTCAGGTGCCTGACCGAAGGTGTGTCTTCAGGAAGGAGCGCAGGTAGGCGTCGCCACGATCTAATTGTTACGCGGTTCGAGGAGTTCCTAGCGGCCAACCCCAACAAGCCTTTGTATTTGCCAGAGATCTGTGCGGCTATCTGCACCGCAGAGCGAACCTTTCGCGTTGCCTGCGAGGATCGTCTCGCATGGGGCCAATCCGCTATCTCACCTTGCGGAGAATGCACCTCGCACGCCGTGCACTCTTGCGAGAAAACCTTTCAGCAACGGTCACGCAAATTGCTACCGACCATGGTTTCTGGGAGTTAGAGCGTTTCGCGGTCGCCTACCGAGCATTATTTTGGTGAATCGCCTTCTGAATCGTTGCATCGGCCGTCACCTGGCCGGCGCACATCTCTGAAGCGGCGGCCATCATCGCTTAGAAACGCTGATTTTTAATGATCAGTGAGTTAGCGTTGCTGTGCTTCCGGGCCACCGCGGGGCTTCCGACCTCGGTCAAAAGAAGTATCGTTGTGTCCGAATTAGAACGCCCGAATTTTTCCGAATCTCTGATCATCGCTAGCAGAACCAAAATTCATTCTGCCTGCCGTTTCCGCATAGACGAGCGATCCAGGCCGTCCTAAGTGTGAGCTAGTCGCGTGAGGCCTAACGACCGCCGCGGACCATGCGCTGTGCCGTTCCAAGTAGTCGATTGTGCCGCAGTGCAAGCGTACTTCGTTTGGCTTAGAGCAATTGCGCGGCAGACGGTCGAAACGACGCGAATGACCCAAGGCCGACATCGCGGCGATAGGGTCTTGATCGGCACCCGTCGCAGGAAGACTATGTCAGGCTCGGAACCTCAGCGCCTTAGCCGAATACGGAAAGTCATGAACGGAAAAGCCGTCTCACGGCGGTGTTCTTGCCCCCACCATGGCTTCCTACGTAGAGGGTTGATAGCCATGCGGTACCCTTTATTCGGTATAATCCTCTCCATCATCCTGCCGAATCTCGTGCTGGCAGGACCAGAGACCGAGCACCCCCCAGCGCCCCAGGTTCACGAGGAGATGTGGGCGATTCCCTCCTCGCCTGTACCGATGCTCGCTTATTTGATCCGACCCATCGGGGGCGGTCCATTTCCACTCCTTGTGATGAACCATGGCGTTTCGCTTGACGCGAAGGAGCGAAGCTACTTTCCTGTGATCGAATTCCGTGACGCCGCACTTTGGTTTGCGCGACACGGCTACGTGGTGGTCGCACCTGTACGCCCTGGATACGGTGCTACTGCGATCGAAATTCCCGAGCGAGGTCTGTTCGGGCTTTTTTTCTCGGGCGTTGGAAAATGTTCGGATGCTGAGTTTCGTGACGCGGGGCTTGCCGTCGCGTCGATTGACAAGTGGATCATCGACTACATGTCAACTCAGTCATTTATCAAGCGCAATGAGGTCATCATTGTCGGCCAATCGGGGGGTGGTTGGGGGTCGATTGCGCTTGGCAGTCAAAATCCGGAGTCTGTGCGGGCGATCATCGGCTTTGCAGCCGGCCGCGGTGGTCATCTCAACGGCAAACCTAACAACAACTGTGCCCCTGATCAGCTAGTCGATGCCGTTGCCGAATTTGGCCGCACCGCGCGCGTTCCAATGTTATGGATCTACACCCACAACGACAGTTATTTTGGACCTGATCTCTCAAAGCGGATGGTGGAAGCGTTTCGGGCCGCAGGCGGCAATGTCGAATACCATCTGTTGCCCGATTTTGGAGCGGACGGCCATTTTTTGATTGACTCGGCCGATGCCGTTCAACTCTGGGCGCCTGTTGTCAGCGAATTCCTGGCCAAACATCCATGAAAGGAATTGGTTTATGGGCATTCGGCTTATGTACTCATCGGCAAGATCAGTCCGATATCGATTCCTGGCAGGATCACTTGTGGTGTTGATGGCGACCCCAGTGACGAGGGTCGACGCGCAACAACTGGTGCCATTTGGCGACGCACCGGCGACCGAGAATTTTTCCGAGGCAGAGATCGCTACTAGGGGACGACAGCCAGGTCGCCCGCTAACGTACACGCCGTGGCGCAAGATATGTTTCAAGGCTACCCAGGAGGCCGGGTCGAAAATGGTTTGTCGCACGACCATGAACGGTCAATGGGACACGGGTCAGATCGCAATCAGAGTCGATCTGATCGAACGAGAGGGCGATCCTGTTGCTCGTCTGCAGATTTTCGTGCCCCCCGGATCATTCTTGCAGCCTGGCATCAAATTGACTGTTGACCAGGGCTCGTCCATGCAAATTCCCTATGTCATTTGTCTCACCAACGGTTGCGTAGCCGGAAGCGTGGCGAATGCTGCCTTAATTCATGATCTTGAGTCAGGTCAGACACTAGCCTTAGAGACCGTTAATTCGAATGTTGTGGGTGTGACCAACTCACTTCCCCTCAACGAGTTTGCCAAAGTCCACCAGGGAGCACCGGCGCAAATATTTGAGCAGAGACTTGAAGGAGATTGGGAGCATTAGGCGTCACACAGACATCGGCCAGCGTCGCCAAGTTGACCACCGTTGGCCGGAGCTGTTCCCTGCGAAAAATGCTGTACCATGTCGCCTGTTGGCAGATAGTGTTGCAAAAGTCCCAAAACGCCGTGGGACTAAATTTCCGCTAGCGGAAAATTTGTGATCGGTGAGACAAAAGACTTTTGCAACACTATCGGCACTTTTCGGACCTGGCCGGTCTAACCGACGATGTCGGTGTACGATCCGATCAAATCTGGTGCAACGAGAGGCTGGTTCTGGGGCGAATTGCGCGCGCCAACTTAGGGTGACCACGACCGACAATTTCTGTATCTATCTTGCATCGGCGGCCGTCGTGGGTATGGCTTGAGCGCCGTTTGATCGCCCCGCCATCAACCATCGACCAATCCGCACCGCCGCACGGGCGATGCCTCGCGCGGGCGTGCCGATGACGCCGAGCTTAGACCGCACGGCGCTCCGGCGAGATGTCGTGCGAGTAGTGCGAAACGTCGACGACGGTTAGAAGGGCGCGCATTTTGAGGACCGCCGGGTTTCTCTCTCCCTTCGCGGCACCCGCAAGAATGTTCGAGGCCATCTCAGCTCTTATCGCCGAGGTGCGCTTCGACGGCGGAAGCGTTGCCGTGGCATCCTCAAGGACTAACTTCATCAATTCCATCAACTCGGGTGGAAGACCCCTCTCTTTGGGATTCATGTTTGTACCCTAGAAAAAGCAACACCGCCCTTGGTCACCTAAAGCCGAACTTTTCGGAGAAGCAACACAATCCGGATTGGCTACGACAAGAATTTGATCAGGGATGCGGCAGCGGCCCTTACATGATCCGGCACCCCGCCGTGTGGTCCCGCGCTGGATCGGCGCGCCACGCTCGCAATTGTCACCGAATGAGCCGGAAGCTCTTGACGTCCTTGCGAAGCTGCGCCGATTGCGATCTCGGCTGATGCCGGTGCAGCGCTTTCATTATCGCAATGCGCGGCATCATCGTGTCGCCGCCGTGCTCGGCGACGAGCGGCAGCATCTCGGCGGCGAGCTGCCAGGGCGCGGCTTGCTGCTCGGTTTTCGGCAACGCGGCGATGAACGTCGCGGCGTCGCGCAGCGTGACGAGCGGCTTGCGGTTCTGTACCGGAATCGGACCATGGAATTTCCGCGACCAATCGGGCGGTGCGGCAGGCGATGCAACGCGGGACCGCGCCGTCTTGATTTCCGGTTGATGGGTGCAGCGCTGGAGCATGGCCTTAGATATCGTCATCGCCATCGCGGCTGTCAGACCGGCTCGCGCCTGTCGTCATACCGGGCGAGAGCTTCCGCGCTCGCCTCGGCGATCTTCGCGAGCCCCCGCGAATGCCACGCCTGAAAATCGGCCTCGGTGCGCTTTGACAAAAAGATCTTCCATGCCCGCTCAAAATCGGCGCGGGCGTCGGCGAAACTGGCGGCGGTGCCGCTCTGATGCTCGCCCGGATTCGATCCCGGATAGAAGCCGCAGCGCCACTCCCATCGCTCGGTATCGTGCGGATTGCCGACGCGCTCGGTGATCGTACCGGCGTGGATGTCACCGAAGAAGATTTGCCAGCATTCTTGCCGGTGATCGACGGATCGGCGGCGGGTGAGTTCGGGCATGGGCGATCACTCGTCCGGCTGGCGGCCGTTCGGCGCGACGGGTCCGCGCTCCAGGACTCCCGTCTGCTCAACAACGCGCGTAAAATCCGCAATGGTCTTTTCGTTGATGGTCGACGGTTCAGGCTCTCTCGGCTGCCGGATTTTCGGCAGGTTTCGTCCGGTCAGGATCGTGCGGAAGCGGGGTGCTATGGTCTATCAAAGCGCAGGCGAGAGCGGCTGGCAAATCGCCCCATAGGTTCGGCTTGGAACGCATCAGAGCCCCTGCGGATCGCACGTCGCCGGATCGTCTAGTCTGGAATCGGTATCCGCTGGCCGCCCAAGACAGCGAACATGAAAATATCGGTCACCTTCCTTGCCCAAGCTTCTTCGACATCAGCAACTTGGACAGGGGCCGGAAAGGGATCGCATCCGCGCGCGCTCGTATCTGGATGCACCGTGCCGTTGGCCCCCATTGCAAAGGTCGCGGTAGCCACCACCTCTAGACTTCCGCTTGGTCGGATTTCGTAACTAACAGCGGTATCTTTGCCAACATTCGGCCTTGGCGGGATCACGTAGTCCGATCCTTTCGCGCAAAGGCATCACCTGAGGCATGGCCCAACGCCGCGAGCGCGAGACGGGCTACAGGCGATTGCCGGCATTCGGGGATACCAGACACCGGGCACCAGCAAAGGCCGCTGAGCGGCCCGGAAATCTGCCCATGGTCTGCCCAGGCGGGTTTTCTGGGCAGATTTGAGAGTTAGAACTGAGCGTAAGTATTTGATTTCATTGGCGCGCTCGGAGAGATTCGAACTCCCGGCCCTCGGAATCGAAATCCGATGCTCTATCCAGCTGAGCTACGAGCGCCTAAGTCGTCGCAATCGTTGTAGCGGCTTCGAACCAACCCGTCACCGTCACGCCGACCAGTTCGCATTTAGCCGTCTGCTTTTCAAGCCGGTCCGGCCAACCAAGAGGCCGTTCTGGCCGATATAGGCCGAGCTCTGGTAGCGGTGATTGGTCGAAGGGAGCAGCCGAACTTCCGTAGTCCTACGGTCCGCGAAATCCACAACCTTAGATCAAAGCGTCATAATCAAACCACGATTGATCCCCGCCATGGCCCGCCGCTCGTAGAACGCGCTTTGGGCTGGTAACGCACGTGGCTGGGGGGCCGACTATGACAACATTTCAGGCCATCATGTTCGGTGTGATGTTGGCGCTGACGCCAAGCTTGGTAGCGCTGGCCGTTTTTCTTTATCGTGAGTGGATCATCACTCGGAACGAATGCGCTGGTCGTCTAGAGCTTCACAAGTAGCATTAGCCGACCCGTCCTCCGAACGGCGTCCGGGTCATACTCTAGAAGCAGGGATACAGGCGTCGGTCCTGGCCGATATAGGCAGCCGAGCTCTGATAGCAGTGATTAGTCGAGGGGCCGTCATAGTAGGCGAAGGTTCCGGGGGTAAGGCCCGGGCCATAATTGTGGATGTAGCTGATCGGGTAGGGCAGCGGCCAATAGGCCTGATGGTAGTGGTGGCGATGATGGCGCGCCTGGGCAACGCCGGGCGCGATGGCTACCGCGAACAGGATGGCGGCGGCAGCGAAAAGCTTCACTTTGGTCATCTCGATTCTCCGCAAAAATCTCGCCGAAAAGACAAATTCGGCCGTTGTTGGCTCTCATTTAGCGCGGAACGGTGAGAAAAGCTGCGGGAAATCAGCCACACAACGCCAATTTTTGGTCTTTAGCGGATGCTTAACGAATTCCCAACACAGTCCCGCCAGAGTCTTAAGGTCTGGTTTTGCGATCTAGTCGGGCCTGTTGACCTGATTTCCCCGTTTGAAAAGCTGCCTGATTTTTACACCTCATGCGCATCACGCCTCTCGCTTTGCTGGTTTGCTTTTTCGCCGCGACGCCGGCGCGCGCCGATCTGCACATCACGCGCGATCACGGCGGTTATGTCGAAGAATACAAGACCAAGTACAAGCGCATCCGCGACCATCGCGAGCGCGTGATCATCGACGGCATCTGCAATTCGGCCTGCACGCTGGTGTTCGGCATCGTGCCCATGAACAAGATCTGCGTGACGCCGAAGGCTAGTCTCGGTTTCCATCAAGCGTACTACGACAAGGCCTTTACTTTCGGCATCAAGGTCACCAGTTCCGAGGGCACGTCCGACCTGATGTCCTATTATCCGGACACGGTGAAGGACTGGATCCGTCGCAACGGCGGACTTACCACCGAGATGAAGAAGATCAAGAACGGCGAAGACCTCTGGAAGATCGTCGATCCCTGTCCGGAAGAGTGGTGATCGCGAGCGCGCCCTCAGGCGGCGCGTTTCGAACCACAATGGGCGCTTTCCTTCACCTCAAGACCGAGGTCGAGAAATTGCTCGACGGCGTGCGGGCGGCCTGATCGCGGCTGTGGGGCGGCACGACCGGTCGGGCGTGAAACCACCAATGGCCCCGGCTCGTAATATCAGTGTGATGCGCGAGATTGTTGCCCGCTGCGGCGGGCAGGAGGCTGAGGTGAACCGGTACTTTGTGCTCTATTTTTCGACGCTGATTGCCCTGATATCGTTGGATTTCCTGTTTCTCGGCGTGGTCGCCAGAGGTTTCTTTTCCTCGGAGGTCGGCGACATGCTGGGCGAGATCAGGATTGCGCCGGCGATCCTGTTTTATTTGCTTTACGTCGTGGGCGTGCTGATCTTTGTCAGCGGCGGCGCAGGCACGACCTCGCAATCGTCGCTGCTTTACGGCGCGTTGTTCGGATTGTTCTGCTATGCGACGTTCGACCTGACGTCGTTGTCGCTACTCAAGCACTGGAGCTGGCCGGTCGCGGTCGTCGATGTGTCGTGGGGCGCGACGGTCACCGCGGTCTCATCAACCGCCGGGCTTCTCGTTGCCAATTGGCTGGCGCCGAAGATCTAAGAGCGTCTTCATCCGGAATCTCGAGATTCCGGGTTCGTTGCGGAGCCTGTCATCGGGCCGGCCAACAGGCCGGACCTGTCGGCATCGCCCCGGAATGACGGTCCCGGTTGCTCGCTTCACTCGCAACCGCGGCCGTCACTTCGGCTGCGGCACGATCCGGATGTACGGCTTCGGCGACTTCCAGCCCTGCGGATAGATCGTCTTGGCCTCGTCGTCGGAGACCGAGCCGGCGATGATGACGTCTTCGCCCTGTTTCCAGTCGGCCGGCGTTGCGACGCGATGCTTTGCCGTCATCTGCAGGGAATCGATCGAACGCAGTATTTCCTGAAAATTGCGTCCTGTCGTCATCGGATAGACCATCACCAGCTTGATCTTCTTGTCCGGCCCGATGACGAAAACGTTGCGCACGGTCTGGTTTTCGGCAGGCGTGCGCTTCAAGGGATCGCCGGAGGTCGATGCCGGCAGCATGTCGTACAACTTCGAGACGTTGTAGTCGGTGTCGCCGATCATCGGGTAGTTGGGCGCCGCGCCTTGCGTTTCCTTGATGTCCTCGGCCCATTTCGAATGCCGGTCGACCGGATCGACGCTCAGGCCCATCAGCTTGACGCCGCGCTTGTCGAATTCCGGCTTCAACTTCGCGAGCGCGCCAAGCTCGGTAGTGCAGACCGGCGTGAAATCCTTGGGATGCGAGAACAAAAGCACCCAGCTATTGCCGATCCAGTCGTGGAATTTGATCTTGCCTTCGGTGGTCTCAGCCTCGAAATCGGGGGCGACAGCGCCAATCTGAAGTGCCATGTGACGGCTCCATGTCATTCAAGTTACAGGGGAATTGGCCTTTGCCAATATAGCCGGCAAACGGCGCTAAGTGAACGGCGGGGACGCAGAAGGGTAGATCATTCTCCATCCGAGGGAACCCCTAGCACCTTCTTTTGATCGGCGCCCCCTGCGGCGAAAAACCACAATGGCCTCCAAAGCCTGACGCCCCGATATTGCCTTTGATGGTCCTCATTGCCCGGCGTCCGGCCGGGTTCCCGAACCGGCTCGGGAATAAATGCGACCAATCTGCAACCATGTAGAGATCTAACGATCGGAGTTTCGAATCGTTAACCGCTCGTTCATGCCCGCATGGACATGCTGGACCTGAACAAAAAACTGAGACGTGCAACTATGTCTGCCTCCACTAACAATACCGCCGAAGCCAACGGCGCCCTCGAACCCTCCTGCCGCGAGACCGCAGCCCATGCGCTCACCATCGTGCGTGACGGTGTGATCACCGGCGAAGGCCCTACCACCAGGGGCCGTGTCCATTTTTCCCGCGCGCTCGATGCCGATGACGCCGCCTGGTGCGCGCGCATCCTGACCGCGACCGCGGTCGAGCATCAGCCGGTCAGCCGGGCCGAAGCCGAGGCCCTGTTCGAGATCGATGACGCCGCCGCCGAGCGCAGCGACGATGGCCGGTTTGACGATCTCCTCGCCAAAGCCGTCGTGCATCACGCGGCCTCGGAATCCGGCCTGGCGGTGCCGCCGCGCACGGTCGCGCTATCGCCGGAAACCGCGATCGAGAGCTGGGCGCCCACGCAAGCCGTCGGCGTCGATGTCGAAGTGCTGGAATGGATCGCAAGGCAAATGCGCGGCAAGCGGCGCGGCAACCGCACCCTGATGGCCCTGGTTGCAACCATCGTCGGCGCCGCCGCGCTGCCGCTGGCGCAGCTCCCCAACGTGTTCGACATCGGCATGTAAGAGTTTTCGCGCTTTTGTGAGAATGAAGGACGGCGGGGCCTATTTCCCCGCCGATTTTGTTTGCCATAGCCATTGCAATGTTCCCGATTTGGGAACATATTGGCCGCGTGAGAATATCGCGTGGAGCGTGCTGTCATCGTACGCCGAAAGGCATCCAGAAGCGAAGGTGCCGCTGCGACGTTGGCGGACCTTGGTCAAGACGGCCAAATGGAGTTCGATGGACGACGTTCGTTCGGCCGCTCCGAATGCGAAAGTTCTGAATGGAGAACGTGCGAGATACGAGATCGCAGGCGGCAATTATCGAATGATCGTCGCTTTTGATTTTGCGAGGAGCATCACGTTCGTCAAGTTCATCGGGACGCATGCCGAATACGATCGGATTAACGCGTTGACCGTCTCGCTCTTTTAGGAGGTCACATGGAAATTCATCCCATTAGAAATGACGACGATCACGCTGCGGCGCTGCGCGAAATCGAGAGACTCTGGGGAGCTGCAGTTGGGACCGAGGACGGCGACAAGCTCGATATTCTCGCGACGCTTGTTGAGAAATATGAAGATAGCCGCTGGCCCAACATCGATGGCTCCGATCCAATCGACCTGCTGAATTATGCGATCGAGGAATTGGGGCATTCGCAAGCCGAACTCGCCGAGCTGCTCGGCTCCCGATCCCGTGCATCCGAACTGTTGAACCGACGACGGCCCCTAACGGTCGAGATGATTCACAAGATCAGCGAAGCTTGGAAGATTCCCGCTGATCTCCTTGTGAAGCCTATCCGAGTTGCGGCTTAAACGGCGGGGGCTATTTCCCCGCCGTTTTTTGTTTGCCGCCTTCGGCCTCGAGCCCGACCGTGCGGCCCGGGAATCCGGCCGCGTCGAAATAGCGCTGCGAGCCGACGCGCTGGAAGTTCAAAACCGTGCGCAGGCCGCCCGCGGCAGGCTCGGACTTGATGGAGCCGGAAATCGCCTTGGGCGTGGTGCCATTGGGCATCGCCTCCGTCATCGCGCGGCCGACCAGGTTGCCCTTCGGCTTTTGCGAAAGCCCCAATATCTTCGCGGCGGTTGTGCCGACATCGGCGTTGCTGACGGGTAGCATATCGACATAGCCCGATTTGAAATCCGGACCGATCGCCGCCATGAAGTTTAGGGTGTCGCCGCGGCCGAAACTGCCGTGCATGCCCTGGCCCTGCCGCAGCACGGTGTCGGCGACCTCGACCGAGCAATTGGTCGGCTCGTCGCAGCCGGTCGTATAGGTGCGGAAATTGACGACGATCGACGGGTTAGGCGTCACCGCCTTGCCCTTCAGGTTCAGCTGCGACATCGGCAGCGTGCCCGGAAATTTGCCGATGGCGTCGTCGACAAAAAGCCCGCTGACATAGTCCTGATCGAGCAGCGCCTTGATGGTGCGCTCGGCGAGCTTCCTGTCTTTGTTCGGAAGGTAGATCAGGTCCGATCCGCCATTGGTGGCGACGACAAGGTCGGGCTTGGTCGGGTCCTTTCCGAGCAAGCCGTTGCCGGCCTTGGGGTGCGCGTTATCGGCGAGGCGCGCGTTCTTGTCGTTGGGATCGAACAGCGGCAGCTCCAGCACCTTCGCAAGATCGAGCGCGAGGAAGCCCATGGGCAGAAAATCCTTCGGCGTGTCGTCGTAGCTGATTTTCGCCGAAGGGCTGGTCTTGCTCTCCTTCGAGATGGTCGAAAAACCGTGATCGGCCGTGACGATAATATTGGTGCTCGCAGCAAGCCCGAGATCGTCGAGGGCTTTTCGCAACTGCGCTAGGTTGTTGTCGGCGTTCCTGATGCTGGCCATCGAGGTCGGGCCGTTGATTCCCGGCGTGAGCGTATTGAGGCTGTCGCCCTGATTGTGTTGGCTGCCGTCGGGATCGCGCGACCAGAACACCAAGACGAACGGCTTGCCGCGCGCCATGAACATCGGCAGCACCACCTTGGTGGCCACGTCGGCCATGTAGGCCTGCTGTGCGGTATTCGCGACGGTGGTACCCGGCGTCTTGGCGTCGCCGGCCTTGCCGTTGTCGCCGCGCGAGGGCGTCGTCAGCGGTAGATTGGCTTTGGTCAGCGCGTCCTTCATTTCGTCGGAGAGGGGAACGCCGGTCTTGCCGCCGGTGGAATCGTCGATCACGATCGTGTTCTTGCCGCGGTCGGTGTGATCGAAAATCAGGGCAGGGCCGACCTTGCCGATCGCCGCGGTAGAAAACCCTTGCGCACGCGCCATCTTCAGGATGGTTTCTTCGTTCAGGTAGTCGCCGTTGAAATGCTCGTCGACATCGCCGAGCACGGCGTCGTTTTCGATGAAGGGGACGACGGTGTCGCCGGCAGGCACTGAGGTAAATGCCGTATAGATCGTGTTGCTGAAGGTGCCGGTGTCGCCGAGATAATGCCCGGTCGCCATCGCCGATCCGTTCGCCATGGTGAAGGTCGGGAACACCGAGTGCGAATTCTTGAAATTGACGCCCTTGTCGCGCACCTCGGCCATCGCAGGCGCGGTCTGCGGGGAGACGATGCGGGCTCGCAATCCATCCGGGACGAACAGGATCAAATTGCGCGGGGTGTTGTTTTGCGCGGACGCGGCGCTTGCGGCCAGGGTGAACAGACTTGACGTGACCAGGGTTGCGGATAGCAGCACGATTGCGCGGCGCATGAAATTCTCCTTCGGATAAGGCTGATTTGCGGCCAGTCAGCCTCTGTCTAGTTTTGCAGTGCGACGGATTTGTTACAGCAACGTTGGATAGGCTGGGACTAAATTCCCTATTTTTTTGGGTGCCGTGGAAGTACACAAGGGCCGAACAGCTTCGAAACCAATCGGCCGCCATGCTTGCCGAATTCCCGCCTGCATGGTTCTGTGAAAACGTTGAATTCGACGTATTTCGATTTTCCGACACATCCGGGGCGCGCGCGAACAGATGCAGGATTCGACCAAACGGGGCAGGCTCCGCGAAATTCTCCGGTCGGTCGGCGTGTCCCTTTTGATGGCGATCGTGACGTTGGCGGTACTGGAAGTTGTCCTCCGCGTCGCCGATTTTCGGGAACTGCGCGAAGGCGTAAGCGAACGATCGCTCAGCTATCGCTATGACGCCGAGCTCGGATGGGCGCCGATACCGAATGCAAGTTCCGTCGTGACCAACGCCCGCACCATCCACGCAAAAAATAACAGCCTCGGGTTGCGCGACGAGGAGTTCAGCCTCGATGCGAGGCCTACGATCCTGTTCTTGGGCGACTCGTTTGTGTGGGGCCTCGATGCCGAAGCGGAAGAGCGCTTCACCGACCTGTTGAAGGCGAAAGTTTCCGACTACAAGATTTTGGCCGCCGGGGTTTCGGGATACGGCACCGACCAAGAGTATCTATTGCTGAAACGATTGTGGACCAAGGTTCGGCCGGCGGCCGTCGTGCTGATCTTTTGTACGCAAAACGACCGGTTGGATAACAGCACCAACATCCGCTACGAGGGCTATCAGAAACCCTACTTCGAGACCGCGGCCGACGGCGCGCTGGTTTTGAGGGGACAGCCGGTTCCGATCTCCCGCCAGCAATACTTCAAGGAAAGCTGGCTGGTACGGAACCTGTGGCTCGCCCGGTTGGTCACCACGATCTATGTGAAGCTCAAGCATCCGCTGCTGTTTATGCCGGACCCGACGGAGCGGCTTGTCGGCAAGCTACGCGAGTTCGTGGAAGCAAACGGAGCAAAATTCCTGGTCGGGATTCAATTTCGCGACGAGGACCTCATTCGGTATCTGCAGTCGAGCCACATTCCTTTCGTCTCGCTTGACGGCGCAGCGTTCTATCCGGGCGCGGCCGTGGGCAGCCATTGGACGCCGGAAGGCCAAAAATTCGTGGCCGAGCGCATTCTCGGCCTGTTGAGCGAAAACAACATTGTCCAGCCGGGTGAGGCTGCGCGCGCCCGCTAGAGCGCGATGACTTTTCTTCGAATCGTCATCCCGCTCTATCTTTTTGTTTAAGCATGATCCGGAAAACCGGTACCCACTTTTCCGGATCATGCTCTAGCGCCCCCTAGAACGAGTCCGCGAGCGCAATTTCATTTTCCAGCGCCTCGATCCTGCGCGAGGCTTCGGCCTGGGTCAGTTTTTCGTCGAATTGCCGGGGCTGGTAGGCCTCATGGCTGAGGCTCCTCAGCCGCAGCGCTTGGGCGCGGGTCATCTGGTCCCCCAGCCGGTCCCGAACGCGGTTCATTTTTAGTCTCCTCGGGGCTATTTCCACTTGACTCTATGTTCTTTATTTGTTCTAACAAGCCATGGACAACAGAATTAATGAAACCCGGCGCAAGATCAGCGTTTTGCGCGCCGACATGAGCGAGGTCGAAGGTTCGATCCGCAGCCAGATCAAGCACGATCTGGACTGCACGGAATCCGCGATGCGGCTGATGGCGATGCGCCAGGAATTGGCGGCTTTGATCGGTGACTGGAAGGCCGCTGGCGGCAGAGATCGGCTGCCGACGGTTGAGGTGCAGCTCAAGGAAAATCATCGATCCCCCGCAAAGAGCGAGAAGCCGCGCGCCGTCGTGCGCCGCTAAGACGTTCTGTCACCAGATCGCCGCCGCCTGAGCTGCCAGCAATGCCGGCGGCATCACCAGAAGGCCGAGCCGGAGGAAGCGCCAGGCGGTGAGATTGAGCCCCTCGCGGCGCAGCGCCACGAGCCAGAGGATGGTCGCGAGCGACCCCGTCACCGACAGATTTGGCCCGAGATCGACCCCGATCAGCATCGCGCCGACGACCTGCGTTGGAAGATGGTCGCTTGCGGCGACCGAGCCCGCGACCAGCCCGACCGGCAAATTGTTCGCGATGTTGTCGGCCAATGCGGTCGCGATGCCGGCGCTCCACGCAGTCTTGGCAACGGATTGCGCGACCGCGGCGTGAAGCGTCTCGCTCGAATGCGCGATCGCGCCGGTCCGGATCAGGGCTTCCACCATCACGAACAGTCCTGCGACCAGCGGCAGCACGCTCCAGGAAACGTCCATCAGGACCGGCCAGGGCGACTGCCGGCTTGCCAGCAGCACGGCTATGGCCGTAACCGCGCCGCAGACGAAGGTCGGCAGGCCGAGTGGAACGTCGAGCGCGGACGCGCTGAGCAGAACCATCCCGATCACACCGATGCCGATGGCGGTCAATTTGCCTTGGCGGCTCAATCTCGGCTTGGGGACGTTGATTTCGATCTTCTCCTCGATCAGCGCGCGGCGTTGTGTGAGGCGCAGAACGACGTAGGTCACGACGATGGAGGCGAGCGAGGGCAGCGCGAATTGGCGGAGCCATTCGGCAAGATGCGGCATGCGCGCGCCGAACACGACGAGATTGGCCGGGTTTGAGATCGGCAGCACAAAGCTCGCCGCGTTGGCGATGAACGCGCATACGAACAAATAGGGCAGGGGGCTCGCGCCGGCGGCTCGCGTTGCGGCATAGACCGCAGGCGTGAGCACAATGGCGGTAGCGTCGTTCGACAACAGGATGGTGACCATTGTGCCGACCAGGTAGACCAACAGAAACAACCGCTGCGGAGAGCCGCGCGCATGGTCGACCGCAAACGCCGCCAGGTAGTCGAACAGGCCTTCGTGCCGCGCCAGCTCCGCGATCAGCATCATGCCGATGAGGAAGAGATAGACGTCGATGCCCTTGCGAATGCCGCTTAGCGCATCGACCGACGGCAGCAGGCCGAAGGCTACCAGCGCGAGCGCTCCGGCCATAGCCCAGACTGCTTCCGGCAGGCGGAAGGGCCTGACGATGACCCCTGCAGTGGCGAGGGTGATGATGCTCCAGGTCAGGGCGGCGTCATGCGGCGTCGTCGGCAAATGGTTCCTCGAGGTAACAGCGGTGAGCGCGATCGAAACCTGTGCTGATCACCGAACCGATGCTTTTTCCGACATCGCCTTCCTGAGGATTCGCGACAGCGCCTCCACCGAGTATGGCTTCTGGATGAGTTCGAAACCCCAGTCGGCGTTTTCCGCCAGCACATTGCTGTAACCGCTGGTCAGCACCACCGGCAGGCCGGGATAGCGTTCGCGAAGGATGCCGGCGAGTTCGACGCCGTTCATCCCGGGCATGATGACGTCGGAAAACACCAGGTCCACGGCAAACTCGTCTTCCGAAAGGATCGCCAGCGCTGCGTTGGCATCGGCGACACGCCGCACCGTATATCCGAGATCCTCGAGCAACTCGGTCGAGAACTGGCCGACGTCGTCATTGTCCTCCACGACCAGAACACGATAGCCGCGTCCGGTGGTCGCTGCTTCGCCGCCGGTCACGGCCAATTCCGCTTCGCGGATCGGGGCTGCGGCTTGCGGCAGGTAGATCGTGAAGGTCGCTCCCTGTCCGAGCACGCTCTTCACCTCGATATCGCCTTCGGATTGCTTGGCGAAGCCAAAGGCCTGGCTGAGGCCAAGGCCGGTACCCTTGCCGACTTCCTTGGTGGTGAAGAACGGCTCGAAGATCGCGCCGAGATTTTTGCCTGCAATGCCGGAGCCGGTGTCCGTAACCGAGATCGCGACGAAATCGCCGCCGCGACCGGCCTGGCCGCGCAGCGCAGGGATCGATCGGACTTTTTCGACCGATATCGTCAAGCGCCCTTCGTCTTGCATCGCGTCCCGGGCGTTGATGGCAAGGTTGATCAGCGCGGTCTCGAACTGCGCGACGTCGGCGATGGTAAAACAATCGGGGTCGCCGACCACGAGCTCGATCCGGATGCGGCCGCCGACGAGGGGACGGATGAGTTGGGCGACGTTATCGACCTGCGCGCCGACATTGAATAGTTCCGGTTTCAGCGGTTGGCGGCGGGCAAAGGCCAGAAGCTGGGCGGTCAGCTTGGAGGCGCGCTCCACGGTTTCGGAAATCGCATCGACGTAACGGCGGCGGCGTTCTTCCGGCAGCTCGCGGCGGCGCAGGAAGTCGGTGGCCGAGCGGATGATGGTCAAGAGGTTGTTGAAGTCGTGCGCCACGCCGCCGGTCAGTTGACCCACCGCTTCCATTTTCTGCGACTGGCGCAGCGCCTCCTCGCCCTGGCGGCGTTCGGTGATGTCGACGGCTTCCGAGACAGCGCCGGTGACGTTGCCATGCTGATCGAACAGCGGCCGCATCGCGAAATCGAAATAGCGGTCGCCGATCGGAAGATGCAGCGACATCTCCGTGCGTACGCCTTCGCCCCTCAAGATGGCCATAAAGGAACTGCGAACGACGTCCCCCATGCCCTCGGTTGCGGTAAACCAGGGCGTTTCCCAGAACGGCTTGCCGATGACGTCGCCGGCTTTGGCGCGAATCCCCGCCAGCGCCGTCTTGTTCACGTAGAGGACATCGCCATAGCGGTTGAGCAGTCCCTGATATTGATGGCTGGTCTCGAGGATGGCGCGCATTTGCGCTTCGCTGGATTCCAGTTGCGACGTGCGTTCCCTGATCCGCAGCTCCAGCGTTTCGTTCAGCCGGCGAAGCTCGCTCTCCGCCTCTTTGGCCGCGGTGATGTCGTGGGCGACGCCGATGAAGCCGATGTGCTCGCCGGTCGGGTCCCATCGCGGTTGCGATTCCGATCGCAGCCAGCGCCATTCACCATCGGCCCGCTGGTAGCGCGCCTCCAGCACGAACGGTTTTAGCGAGGATTCGCCCGCAATCTGCTCCTGCAGGATGCGCGGCAGGTCGTCCGGGTGCAGCGCCTTGCGCCAATCGAACACGATAGCTTGTTCGAACGGAAGCCCGAGAAAATCGAGATAGGCCTGGTTGGCGAATGATCGTTTGCGATCGAGCTTGGTCACCCAGATCGGGACGGGGGCGCTGTCGGCGATCAGCCGAAAACGCTCTTCGCTCTCCCGCAGCGTCTCCTGCGCCAGCATCCGGTCGGTGATGTCGATGTGGGCGCCGACCAGACGCAGCGCATGGCCGTCGCCATCACGTTCGATTTTGGCGACAACACGTATCCACCGGGTCTGGCCATCGTTCGGCCGCACGATCCGGTACTCCACCGAGTAGTCTTCGCTCACTCCGGCGAGCGCGTCCAAAAATTGTTTGACGGTGCGCTCGCGATCCTCCGGGTAGATGCGTTGGACCCAATCTTCATGGGATTCGTTGATCGCGTCGGGCGGAAGCCCATGGATCGTGAGATACTCGGGCGAACGGCGATTGCGAAAACCGTCGCGGAAGTCGATCTCGAAACCGCCGACTCGGCCGATGTGCTGGATTCGAACGAGTTCGGCCTCGCGCTCCTGCAACGCCCGATGGGCGCGGTCCCGTTCCCGGGCAATTTCTTCGAGATGCCGCTGCAGTCTCTCCGCCGCCACGGTTTCGGGCAAAACGTCGTTTGTGCTGTTCGGGCTCGTCATTTCTGCCTATGTCCCTGCAGCGATACTCACACAGGCAACGAAGCATGGCTACTCGTCCGCTGACGCTTTCCGGATCGGCGGAACCGAATGCTGGAATCGGACCACCGGCGGCTCAGACGCCTGTCCAGATTTGAACGTTCGCCACGGCTATTGGCTCCATGGAACCAATCGGCCAACGCCGCGCCGGCCGGCCTCCCGGGGGATATCTGATGCTCCGACGGCTTCACCAAACATGACTTAGCAATATTTGCCGCTGCGCTGCTTGCGGCGGGCGCGCTCACGGCAGGCGTCGTGGATTTCTTGATCTATCACTACGTTTTTCAGAACACCCACGCGGCCCCCGTTCTCGCGAAATAAATCGGAACGATCCGGCAGCCCTCGGCGTTGGATTCCCCGTTCGTGAGGACAGATGACCTTCCCTGAGACGGCTCCGGCGCCGTTCCCCTCCGCGCCGGAGCCGTTTTTCTGTTGGACGACCCAAGGGGCCGATTGACTTCCGCAGAACAAAAAGAGAACATAGTTCAAAGCCGGCGTCGGGAATTTCTCCATGTCCTCAAAATCACTGCCGAACGCGCCAAGGGATAATGGGCCGGATAATGGGCTGGAGGCCGCGGTCGACCAGGCGATTGCTGCATGCGGCGGCGACACGCGATCCACCATCCGCGCCCTGATCGTTGCCAACGAATATCTGGAATCCGAGGTCTGCGAGCTGATGAAGGCGGTCTCGCATGCCTATGCGCACGGAAGATTTCAGACCTATTCCGGCTGAAAACCGCAGGGCGAAGGCGTAAGTCCCGCGGGGTGGACATATACCGTTGCCTCGGTCGCGTTTTGCTGTACGACGGAATTGTTACCCTTATCCCGCCATGCCAGATTGCCCCCGCCCAAGGTCGCCAGCGCAAACCCATGTTCAAGAGAATTCTGATCGCAAATCGCGGCGAGATCGCCTGCCGCGTCATCAAGACCGCCCGCCGCATGGGGATAGAGACCGTTGCCGTCTATTCCGAAGCTGACCGCGATGCGCTTCACGTCGAAATGGCCGATGAGGCCGTTCTGATCGGACCGCCGGCGGCGGCTGAGAGCTATCTAGTGATCGACAAAATCGTCGATGCCTGCCGCAAGACCGGCGCGCAGGCCGTGCATCCCGGCTACGGATTTTTGTCGGAGCGCGAAGCCTTTCCGCGGGCGTTGCAGAAGGCGGGAATCGTCTTCATTGGTCCGAACGCCGCCGCCATCGCCGCGATGGGCGACAAGATCGAGTCCAAGAAGGCCGCGGCAAAGGCAAAACTCTCGACCGTACCTGGTCATCTCGGCGTCATCAGTGATGAAAAGCACGCGCTGAAGATCGCGAACGAGATCGGCTACCCCGTGATGATCAAGGCTTCCGCCGGCGGCGGCGGCAAGGGCATGCGGATCGCGCATTCGAAGTCGGAAGTCGCCGAGGGTTTTACCCTTGCGAAAGCCGAGGCGAAATCCTCGTTCGGCGACGACCGCGTCTTCATCGAGAAATTCATCGTCGATCCCCGCCACATCGAGATCCAGGTCCTCGGCGACAAGCACGGCAATGTCATCTATCTCGGCGAGCGCGAATGTTCGATCCAGCGCCGCAATCAAAAGGTGATCGAGGAGGCGCCGTCGCCGCTGCTCGACGAGACCACCCGCCGCAAGATGGGCGAACAGGCGGTCGCATTGGCGAAAGCCGTGAACTACGATTCGGCGGGCACCGTCGAATTCGTCGCGGGGCAAGACAAGAGCTTCTATTTTCTCGAGATGAACACGCGGCTGCAGGTCGAGCATCCCGTGACCGAGCTCGTCACCGGGATCGATCTGGTCGAGCAGATGATACGGGTCGCCGCCGGCGAAAAGCTGTCGTTGGCGCAAAAGGACATCAGCTTGAGCGGTTGGGCGGTCGAATCGCGCGTCTATGCCGAAGACCCGTTCCGCAATTTTCTGCCCTCGGTCGGGCGGCTCGTGAAATATCGTCCCCCGGCGGAAGTGAGCCAGAACGGCATCACCGTGCGCAACGATACCGGGGTGCAGGAAGGCGGCGAGATCTCGATCTTCTACGATCCGATGATCGCCAAGCTCGTCACCCATGCGCCCTCGCGGGCGGCTGCGATCGAGGCGCAGTCGACTGCGCTCGACGCGTTCTATGTCGACGGCATCCGCCACAACATCCCGTTCCTGTCGGCCCTGATGCATCACCCGCGCTGGCGCGAGGGCAAGCTTTCGACCGGCTTCATCGCGGAGGAATTTCCAAACGGGTTTTCGGCGCGGCAGCCGGAAGGCGAGGTCGCGCGAAGGCTCGCCGCGGTCGGCGCCGCGATCGATCACGTGCTTGGCGAACGCAAGCGGCAGATTTCCGGCCAGATGAACGGGCGGCCGGTCGCACGTGAGCGCCGCCGCGCCGTGTGGCTTCATCGCGAGGAGATCGCGCTCGATGTCGCGCGCGAGGCCGGCGGCATCGCGGTGCGCTTCATCGATGCCGATGGCCGGCCCGGCAATCCGCATCATCTGGTCTCACCATGGGTGCCGGGTGAAGCGGTCTGGCACGGCACCATCGACGGGCAGATCGTGGCCGTGCAGACACGTGCTATTCCCAACGGCATTCGATTAGCCCATCAGGGGTTCGAGGTCCCGGTCTATGTCTTCACCGAGGCGGAAGCGACTTCCGCCTGGCTGATGCCGGTCATGACCGCCGCCGATACCGGCAAGAAATTGTTGTGTCCGATGCCGGGGCTCGTGGTGTCCATCGCGGTAGCCGAAGGGCAGGAGGTCAAGGCCGGCGAGACGCTGGCCGTGGTCGAGGCGATGAAGATGCAGAACGTACTGCGCGCCGAGCGCGACGGCACGGTGAAGAGGATCTATGCCGCCGCCGGCGCGACGCTGGCGGTGGACGCGCTCATTCTCGAATTCGCGTGACATCGTCATTGCGACCCGTTGGCTCCTCGCAATGACAAGATTCTAAGGGGTATAGCGATGGCCTTCCGCAAGCGCCGTGAAGCGTTACGTGCGATCCTGAAGGGATCATCATGCGTTCGTCCGGGCTCGGTCTATGACGCGATCTCGATCCGCATCGCCGAAGACCTCGGCTTCGAGGTTGGCATGTTCGGTGGCTCCGTCGCGTCGCTCGCGGTGTTGGGCGATCCCGACATTGCACTGATTACGCTGACCGAGCTTGCCGAACAGATGCGGCGGATGTCGCGCGCCGCCGCACTTCCCGTACTGGTCGATGCCGATCACGGCTATGGCAATGCGCTCAACGTCCGCCGCACGGTGCAGGAACTGGAAGCCGCCGGCGCCGCGGGTCTCACCATCGAGGACACGCTGCTGCCGCAGGCCTTTGGCGAAGCGAACACGCAACTCATTTCGCTTGAAGAGGGCGTCGGCAAGATGAAGGCGGCGCTCGATGGGCGCGGCGATCCTTCGCTGATGATCATGGCGCGCACCGGGGCCGCTTCGGTTACATCTGTGGACGATGCAATTGCGCGCGCGCGGGCCTATGAGGCAACCGGCGTCGATGCGCTGTTCTTCACCGGCATCAAGTTGCCGGCGGAACTGGAAGCGATTGCGGCGGCAACCAGGTTGCCGATCGTGCTCGGCGGCGCGCCGGAGCAGATGACCGCGCTCGACTATCTCGCTACCCAGCGGGTACGGATCGCGCTGCAAGGCCACGCGCCGTTCGCGGCAAGTACGCAGGCCGTCTACGAGACGCTGAAGGCGCTGCGCGAGGGGGCTTCGCCCAGGAATTTGAAAGGCCTCGCATCGCCGGAACTGACCGGTCGTGTTACGCGTGAGCGGGAAATGAAAGTGCGCAGCGGCGAGCTGCTCGGACTGAAGAAATAGATGAAGGGTGCCATCCTTCACGTGACGATCCGCGGCCGCGTGCAGGGCGTCGGTTACCGCGCCTGGGTCGAGCACCACGCGGCGGCAAGCCGGCTCGAGGGGTGGGTGCGCAATCGTAGGGATGGCAGCGTCGAAGCGGTGTTTTCAGGGCCTGCGGAAATCGTCGCCAATATGGTCGCGTTATGCAGCCGCGGCCCGCCGTCGGCGCGAGTCGAAGGTGTTACGGAGGAACCGGCTGACGCGGGAGAGCTTGGTCTGCGGCGGACAGGCGAGGGGTTTTCGGTACTGCGGACGGTCTAGGCTCGGCGTTCGCCCGGCGGTTTAGTAGGAGGTGAAGATGGCGTTCACATCGAGGGTGCTATTGGCCGTTTGTCTTGGCCTTTCCGTCTTGCCGCAGACGCGCGCCCAAACCCCGGCTCCGCCGGCTTCAGGCATCGATGCCGCCATGAACGAGGAAATCGTGATCGGCAGCCGGATCCTCGCCGAGTTCGGCGTGCTCGATGGCTTCGGTCACGTCAGCGCGCGCAGCCCCACCAATCCCAACCATTTTCTGATGTCGCGGTCGCTGGCGCCGGCGCTGGTCTCCGCTGACGACATCATGGAGTTCGACCTCGATGGCAACGCCGTCGACGCCCGTGGCCGATCGTTGTTCCTAGAGCGCTTCATTCACAGCGAGATCTACAAGGCGCGGCCGGATGTGATGTCGGTCGTTCACACCCATTCTCCGGGCGTCATTCCATTCGGCGTCAGCCAGGTGCCGTTACGGCCGATGTTTCACAATGCGGCGTTCCTGGCGGCCGGCGCACCGGTCTGGGATATCCGGAAGGATTTCGGCGAGACCGACATGCTGGTCCGCGATCCCTCGCGCGGCAAATCGCTGGTGCAAATGCTTGGCGACAAGTCGGTGGTCTTGATGCGCGGCCACGGCGACGTGACCGTGGGCCCGTCGGTCAAAATGGCGGTATTCCGCGCCTATTACACCGACGTCAATGCGAAGCTGCAGTCGCAGGCGATCGCGCTCGGTGGCGATATCAATTATCTGACGCCGGGTGAGGGCATCAAAGCCGACGCGATCAATTTCGCCGTCATCGACCGCATCTGGAATCTCTGGAAGATGCGGATCGCTCCCAGCCTCGCGAAGTAAGGTCACCGCGGCAGCTTGGCGATCGCCCGGCTCAATTCGTGAATTTCATAGGGTTTGCGCAGGATCGGAAAATTGCCGCGCACATTCGCGGCGGCGTCGCTGTAGCCCGTCGCCAGCAGGATCGGCAGGTCTGGACGGATTTCCTTCAGGCGGCGGGCGAGGCCCAAGCCATCCATCTTGCCGGGCATGACGATATCGGAGAAGATCAGATCGATCCCGTCGCGTTCGACTTCCCGCAGCGCGGTCTCCGCGTCCGACACCCTGCGAACGGTATAGCCGAGTTGCTCAAGCAGGCTGCAGCTGACTGACGCGACTTCCGGATTGTCTTCCACCAGAAGCACCGTTCCGCTGCCGCCGGCGTCCGCCACGTCCTGGACGACGGCCTTGGGGTGGGCACTCTCGCGGGGAAGCAGCACCGTGACCTTGGTTCCCTTGTCGAGCTCGCTCTCGACCTCGACCGTTCCGCCGGCCTGGTGTGCGAATCCATGCACCTGCGACAGGCCGAGGCCCGTGCCCTTGCCGATCGGCTTGGTCGTGAAGAACGGATCGAAGATCTTGCCGAGGACGTCGGGTGCGATGCCGGTACCGGTATCTTCAACGCTGATGGCGACTTGGTCGCCGGCATCGCCGATCGCCGTGCGATTGCGCGCCGCGATCGTGATCGTTCCGCCCGTCGGCATGGCGTCGCGCGCATTGATGACGAGATTAACGAGCGCAGTCTCGAGCTCCGAAATATCGACCGTAACGGACCAGACGTCGCGACCGATATTGAAGGTAAGCGCCACGCCGCTGCCGACACCGGTGTACAAGACGTCACGGATGGCTTCGATCCGCTCGGCAAGATCGATCGGCTGCGGATTGACGCTCTGGCGCCGCGCGAATGTCAGCAACTGGCTGGTCAGGGACGCGCCGCGCTTTACCGCGGTCTCGATGGTTGCGACCGCGCGCTGCAGTCTGGCGTTGTCGTCAACACCCTTCTTCAGGGTGTGGATGCCGCCGCTGATGACCATCAACAGGTTGTTGAAGTCGTGGGCCACGCCGCCAGTAAGCTGGCCGAGCGCGTCGAGCTTCTGCGATTCCGCAAGATGCTTCTGCATCTGTTCGAGTTTGAGATCGGCGTCACGGCGCTCGGTGATGTCGCGGGTGATCTTGGCAAAGCCGATCAGTCTGCCGTTTTCATGGATCGGATCGATGATCACGCTGGCCCAGAAGAAGGTGCCGTCCTTGCGGACGCGCCAGCCTTCCTCTTCGTAGCGGCCTTGTTGTTCCGCGATCTTCAGCGCGCGTGAGGGTTTGCCATTGGCGCGGTCGGTCTCGGTGTAGAAGCGGGAAAAATGCTGGCCGAGGATTTCCCCGGAAGAATACCCCTTGATCCGCTGGCCGCCGATGTTCCAGCTCGTGACGATGCCAGTGGGATCGAGCATGTAAAGCGCGTAGTCGGCGACACCTTCAACGAGAAGTCGAAAACTGCGTTCGCTCTCGGATAGATCCCTTTGCCGCCTGTCTTTTTGAACCATTACAACCCGCCTGAAGCGGGCAAACGCATGAACTCCGATTTTGTTCCTTTTGGATCTTTTGCAGGTCGAGTCGAGAAGAAGGCTAGTGAGACGGGTGCGGTAGGGACGCCTTGCGCCGCCTGGGCCACACGCCGACCTTGCCGGGCCAAATCGATCCTTGTCGTCACTTGACAATCGTACTCTCCTGTCAGATATTTCTGTTATGACAGAAACAACAGCCGGAAAGAAACTACCAGCCGTCGTCGAACGGTTCATCCTGCACTGGGGTGACATGGGGGACGAATGGGGCGTCAATCGCTCGGTAAGCCAGATCCATGGGCTGCTGTATTTGTCTGAACAGCCCATGACTGCCGAGGATATCGCGGAAACCCTGGGGATGGCGAGATCGAACGTCTCCAATTCGCTCAAGGAACTGTTGTCGTGGAATCTGATCCGGCGCGCGCCGATGCTCGGCGACCGCCGCGATCATTTCGAGGCGGAAACCGACATCTGGGAAGTGGCGGCGCGGATTGCCGCCGGCCGCAAGGAACGCGAGATCGATCCCGCGGTCGATGCGCTGCGCGCCTGCGTCTCGGACGCCGCCGATGATCCGACCATCAGTCCGGTCGCGAGCAAGCGCCTGAAGGAAATGCTGGCGTTCACCGAACTGGTCGACCGCTGGTATACGCAGATGCTCAACGTGCCGCGGCCGAGGCTGATTGCGCTGATCAAGCTCGGCGAGAAGATCGTCAGCTTCCTGCCAGCGGGGAAAGTCAAATAGAGCGGAGCGTAACGGGAGCGTGCGATGGCGTCAGCAGGGATGGCAAGACTTCCAGCATCGCCGGCTTCCAACGAAAAGCTGCTCGACGATGATCGGTTCCGCGCGCTCCTGCCTGACCATGAATGGGGACGCCTGCCGCTTGCCATCTGGAGACGATTCTCCAAACGCCTCGCTGCTGGCAGGACCATCGTCTATGTCGGCGAGGTCGAAGAAGCGAGCTGCAGTTGGGCCGGATGGTGGCTCGCGCAAGTCGCGCGCCTGATCGGAGGGCCGCTGCCGACCGGCTCGGCGACGGGCGTGCCGATGATCGTCACGGTGACGGAGGATGCGGCAACCGGCGGCCAGATCTGGACCCGGATCTGCGCGCGTAAGGATGGCGTTCCGCAGGTCATCCACTCCTCCAAACGCTTCGCCGGCCCGACCGGCCTTGAGGAATATGTTGGCTTCGGCATCAGCGTGGGGTTGCGGATATCTGTCGTGAACGAAGCGCTGCTGTTTCGCAGCGTGGGTTACGCCGTCCAGGTTGGGCCGTTGCGGCTGCCACTGCCGGAGTGGCTCACGCCCGGCGATCTGACCGTGACCCATCGCGATCTCGGGAGCGACGAATTTCGCTTCACGCTCGAGGTCATCCACCCCCGCTTCGGGAAGCTTATTCGTCAGTCCGCCGTGTTTCGGGAGGCCGCACCATGACATCGTTGCTCTGGACCCTGATCGCCATCCAGATCGTGATGGGCGTGTTTGACACCTTCTACCACCATGAACTCACCGAACGGCTGGCTTGGCGCCCCTCGCAGCGCTACGAGCTCTGGCTGCATGGCGTGCGCAATGTTCTCTACGCCTCTCTGTTCCTCGTCCTCGGCTGGCTGGAAGTTCACGGCATTTTTGCGATCATCGTGATTGCGGTGCTGGTCGCTGAAATCGTCATCACGCTGATGGATTTCGTCGAAGAGGATATGAGCCGGAAGCTTCCGGCCAGCGAACGCATTAATCACACGCTGCTCGCGATCAACTATGGTGCCATTCTGGTGCTGCTGCTGCCGGTTTTGATTGGATGGTCCATGCAGTCGACCGGGATCAGATCGGCCTACGCCGGTGTCCTCAGTGTTGTGACTGCGGCATCGGCCCTTGGCGCCGCGCTTTGCGGACTGCGGGATTTTACCGCGTCCAAACGTCTTGCGCGAATGACCAGCGTGCCGGCGCCATGTCTCGTCGAGAGATTACCGGGGCGGCAAACCGTGCTTGTCACCGGTGCGACCGGGTTCATCGGCAGTCGGCTGGTTGCAGGCCTCGCCGGCGCGGGTCATCGGGTCATCGCGCTGATCCGCAACCCGGCCAAGGCGGAGGTGCTGCCGCCGCCGATTACGTTGATCACCAACCTCGATCAGTTGGCTGCCGATGCCAAAGTCGACGCGATCGTGAACCTGGCAGGCGAGCCGATCGGCAACGGTCTGTGGACCGACGCGAAGCGCCGCGAGATCCTGGACTCCCGGATTCATATGAGCGGCGACGTTATTCGGCTGATCGCGCGTCTTGAGTGCAAGCCTGCCGTGCTGGTCAGCGGTTCGGCGATTGGCTGGTATGGCCTCTGGCAGGATCAGGTGCTCACCGAGTCCGCCAAATCGCACGCCTGTTTCAGCCACGAACTGTGCGAGGCCTGGGAGAACGCGGCGCGTCCGGCCGCCGAGTTTGGCGTGCGCGTCGTCTACTTGCGGATCGGCCTGGTATTGGGGACCGATGGCGGTTTCATCACGCGGATGCTGACGCCGTTTGAATTCGGTCTCGGCGGTCCGCTCGGATCGGGCAAGCAGTGGATGTCGTGGATCGAGCGCGACGATCTGGTTCGTCTGATTGCGCATGTCATCGCAACGCCCGACCTCTCCGGTCCAATCAACGCGACGGCGCCGATACCCGTGACCAACATGAAATTCACCGAGGAGCTTGGCCGGCGACTGCATCGGCCTGCGGTCTTGCGCATTCCCGCCGCGCTGCTCCGTCGAGCTGGTGGCGACTTCGCCAATGAGCTTCTGCTGGGCGGCCAGCGTGTGTTGCCGAACAAGGCGCTCAGCAACGGATTTGTGTTCCGGCACGAAACGTTGCGCAGCGCGTTCGAGGCGATCTTGTAGGGCAGGGGTCTCAACCCACCTTGGCCACGCTGCGAAAAGTCGCTGCCAGCGTTCGTAGCGCCGCGAGCTTGGCCGGGTCGCTGACCTTCGAATGCAGCATCACCTTCGAGACGCCGAGCCGCGGCAAGTCTTGGGCCGGGCCGATGTCGACCAGGCCCGGCGGCGCGATCCGCCGCGCCAGCGGCGCCACCGCGAGCCCTGCGAGCGCGGCCGCGACGACGGCGGTGACGCCGCCGCCGATGAACGCCTCGCCCCAGACGATGCCGGCCTTGTCGAGCGCGCGAACCGCGATCGCGCGCACGCCGCACGGCGGCGCCAGGGTCGCCAATTGCAGGCGTTCGCCGCGCCGCCACGCGAAGCGCGGCGAAGCGAACCAGCCATATTCGTCTTCGGCGAGTTTCTCGCCGCCGCGCCGGCCGCCTTCCTGCCGCACGATGACCGCATCGATCCGGCCGGCATCGTAGGCATCCAGAAGATCGCGCGAAAAGCCGATGGTCACCGCGAGCGCAAGCTGCGACGACACCACGTGCAGCCGCTCCAGCAGCGGCACCAGTTCGGGTCCCGCCGCGTGATCAGATATGCCGAGCGACAATTGCTGGCGGGCCGGATGCTGTCCTGACAATGCGCGGTCGTGCGCCTCGACCAGCGCCCGCGCCCGGTCGGCAAACGCTGCGCCGTCAGCGGTCAAGCCGACCGCCCGCGGCGAGCGCTCGACCAGCCGCTTGCCAAGCACCGTCTCGAGGCGTTGCAGCTTCATGCTGATCGCAGCCTGCGTGGTGCCGAGCGCTTCGGCGGCGCGGGTGAAGCTGCGCAATTCGGCCACCAGCAGGAACGCCTGCACCGTTGATATGTCGAGCGTGGCAGTCATAAAGTCATCTTATCATTGTTATCGTCATGGATAAGATACCAAAATGACCGGGGCAGGTCTAGCTGAAGGTCGGCGCCAAACGATTTGCGCGCAAGCCTCATCTCAAGGAGAACGATCATGCCCCTCATCACCGTCACCTATTCGAGCCCGCGCCAGTCGCACTCGCTGAAATCCGACATTGCAGCCGCGGTTTCCGAGCTCACCGCAAAGATCCTGCACAAGGATCCCATGGTCACCGCCATCATCGTGAAATCGACCGACGCGGCTGACTGGTTCGCCGGCGGCAAGTCGCTGGCAGAGCAAAAGCTCGCCAGCTACTGGCTCGACGTCCATGTCAGCGAGGGCACCAACACAAAGGACGAAAAGGCGGCCTATCTCGCCGCCATGTTCGAGCGCATGGGCGAGCTTTTAGGGCCGCTGCACAATGAGAGCTATCTGCACGTCGATGAAGTGAAGGGCGACGCTTACGGCTTCGGCGGGCTGTCGCAGGAGCGCCGCTATATCGCCGGCAAGCTGGAGGTCCCGCCGGCGTGACTTTCCTTTAAGCCGCCGTTTCCGGCAGGACCATCTTCGAGGCACCAAACACGTCCCCGAAGGCCTGCCGGAGCGCAATATCGACATCCGCCATGGTCACGGGATGGCCGAGATCGACCAGCGACGTCACCCCGTAGCGCGGGTCGGCCACGCCGCAAGGCACGATCGCCGAGAAGTGCGACAGATCGGGCTCGACATTGATGGCGATGCCGTGGAACGACACCCAGCGCTTGAGCCGCACGCCGATGGCGGCGATCTTGTCCTCGATGCCTGCGCCCTTGTCCGCCCGTTTGACCCAGACGCCGACGCGGTCCTCGCGCCGCTCCCCGCGCACATTGAAGGCGTCAAGCGTGCGGATGATCCATTCCTCAAGGCCGGCCACGTAAGCGCGAACGTCGGGCCGCCGCCGCTTGAGGTCGAGCATCACGTAAGCCACGCGCTGGCCTGGACCGTGATAGGTGAGCTGGCCGCCGCGGCCTGTTTGGTACAGGGGAAACCGGGGATCGAGCAGGTCAGCGGCCTTTCCGCTGGTGCCGGACGTATAGAGCGGCGGATGCTCCAACAGCCAGACCAGTTCGCCCGCCTCACCCGCCGCGATCGCAGCCACGCGCTGCTCCATCGCGGCGACCGATTCGGGATAGGGCACCGGGGCATCCGAAATGCGCCATTCCACCGTGCCACTGGTCGCGCGGGCGAAGGTCGTGAGGTCAGGGCTTTGGCGTTCATTAACCATTAGCTAACCATACCGTGGTGATCTCTAAACCAGC
>Ga0210401_10001230_pt1 | contig 30008 bp, 37 predicted proteins | sample IncBWH32MmetaG_FD_150866 | JGI IMG/M metagenome (GOLD analysis project Ga0210401, IMG submission 150866) | Forest soil microbial communities from Barre Woods Harvard Forest LTER site, Petersham, Massachusetts, United States - Inc-BW-H-32-M | ecosystem: Environmental > Terrestrial > Soil >...
TCGCCCGGCCATCCTAGGCACCTGCTACGGGTTCGTCAATGAGTCCGAGCATCGGCGAACTGGATTACACTCATCGACTCACCCATGCCTGAAAACAGCAAGCTCGACTCGGTCTTTCGCAAGTCGCTTAGGCTTCAAGTGCTCCAAGGGGTAAACATTTAGCTACATCTATCCCAGGACAACGTTCAATGACCCATTACGGGGTATACTGACGCCAAATTGGGCGAGACGAACCCCCGATAAGTGAAGTTGTTCCCGGAGACCAGCCTATGAAATCGATACTATCTTGTGTTCTGTCGATATTGGTTGTGCAAACCAATGCAATCCCGGTCCAAACACAAACTGCGACACCACAAGCAAAAACTGACAAGCAATCCAGTCAGCAGCCAGAACCCGCCTCCCAGCCCGTGAAGCCACCGTTAGCATTCGGCCTGGATGACGGCACTCCAGTGCGGCTTCGAATCAATCGAACAATATCTTCAGAAGACGCAAAGGTCGGGGATACGGTTGATTTTGAAGTGTTAGAAGACGTGAACTCACACGATGTCATTTTAATCCCCCGTGGCGGAATTGCCTTGGCGACGATCACTGAAGCTCAATCTAAACGGCGCATGGGAAGAGCTGGAAAGCTAAACGTGAACATCGACAACGTCAAGCTCGTTGATGGTGAAAAAGTTGCTCTCAGGGCCGTCAAAGAGGTTAAGGGTGGTAGCCACACTGGTGCGATGACGGGCGCGATTGTCGCGACTGCTATCGTGTTCTTCCCGGCAGCACCGCTATTCCTGTTCATGAAAGGAAAAGATATCACCATCCCAAAAGGCACCGAGATAACCGCCTACATAAATGGGGACGTTCCTCTTGATCCGAAGAAATTTCAGCCGCAAGACACAGCAAAAACCGAGACTGCTACTTCCTCTACTCTAGTCGCGGCGTCTGCGGAGAATATGCCTTCAACGATAGAATTGAAATCCACTCCAGACGGAGCTGAGATCAGTATTGATGGAAAGTATGTGGGAAATACACCGACAACCTTGCACCTCACTGTCGGGGACCATGTAATTAAATTTGAAAAGCCTGGGTTCAAACCGTGGGAGAGGACACTGACGATCACCCAAGGCGAATCTACGACAATTCCAGCGGCGCTTGAAAAATTAGAGGTAGCGCTGCCTCAATAAATTGCTTTTCTCATTCTTTGAAATTCAAAATATCTACCAACCCTGCAAGCGCCAACCAGTGTCGTGGATGCGGCCTCTTTCGACCTGCACGCATGTCTGAAGCACATCCTCCAAGGCCCCATCGAATCTGCATCGGCTTGTGACAACCTCCTAGTTGGAATCTAGGCGGTCCGTGACTGAGGTTAGCTCTGCCCCCTCGTGATGCCCGTTAAGCACTCCCTCTATTCTGTAATCCCGTAGATCCCTCGAAGCTTTGCGCTGGTGGGAATCGAACCACCAAGCCCGATTGAAGACACGTAACCTACTGATTTTCCTGCACGCCAAAAACGTCAGAATGGGCAGATTTGGGGAATCGAGGTACACGGCAGGAACACGGGGCCGTTCCTAAAATCCAGCAAGGAACTCATCAATTCCGTGCGTTACCAAGTGCTCGGCCACCCGCCGAAAATCGCTTGTGCAGCGCTGCGTAGCAAGCCGTGACGAAAACTCCCACGGCTCTGATATTCTCCGTGTATGTTGGAATCTTTCCTCACGTGGCTTCGCAAGTATGAATCTCTCGCCATTTGGCTGGAGGGGATCGCGCTGGTGGCAATCTTCGTACTGGATTGGAAGAACCGCGCAGACCAGCGCAAGGATCGGGAAGAGCAACACGAGGAAACGGTCGCACAGTTGAAAGTTTCCCAGGCACAAGCGGACGCGCTAATCAACAGCGAACGCGCTTGGGTTATGGCCGAACTCGTTCCTATTTGTGAAAAATTTAGCGACGGATATTGGCGTCGTCGAGTAGGCACGGGTTGGGCAACGCTGAGTGACACGGAAATACTCAAGGGAGAATATCTGAAGCATAGCTTGAAATTCATTAACATGGGCAGAACGCCAGCGCACGTTCTCCGATACCAGATTGGCTACTCGCGTGAAGTCGATGTCACGGAAAATGACATTCGCATGATAGATGCGGCCAAGCACCCTGCGGTAGAGTTCGACCGACTGCTGGGCGGTAACGATTCGGTAGAAGTTACGGTGGTTGATGTTCCCCAATACATCAACGATTCGGTTGTGGAAATCGGGGATGCTAAGGCCACTGGAATCCTGAGCGGTTGGGTCGAATATCAACACATGTTCAGTGACACCGATGTTGTCAAGGTTCCCTTTTTGTATCTCTATGACCCCTCGACGATGCGGCTCGGTAGGGTACCCTTGCAAAAAAGCGAGAGGGGAGAAAAGCAATCCCTGTCACGCTAAAGGTCAAATCGGCAAACGCTGCGGTGAAGATGCAGCGGGAGGCGGCGGCACAGCGCGTGCTCGATTACTTTGATGGCGGCCTGCCTTCGTCGAGGCTGCTGTGTTTTTTGGATGACGGCGACCCGCCCATGCTCAAACAAATATTCGGTGTCTCTAATCGTGGACTCTACGGACCCATCAACGACAGCACACCATTTGCCGACTGGCCGGACTACGTTACTGACTGCATCTTCGTTGATGACGGTGTTTCTCTTTTTTACCCACGGACCATCGATGACCTTGTTTATTTGTACGGGAGCACTTGCGGTAATGCGGTAGGTCTTACAATGACATTGGCGCATGAACTCCGGCACGCGATTCAGCACTCCAATGCGCGCAAAGTCTGGGCTGTAAATGGGCTTGTCCCCCAGCTCCATAAAACGGTCATCGCTGCCCTGAAGTTGGATTGGTTTGACATTCCCATTGAACGAGAAGCGCGGATCGTCTCCAAACGTGTGGCTGTCAGTTTCTTTGGCGAGGGGCGGGTCACGCAATACATAGACGAGAAGATTGCCGAAGCCGTTACCGAGAATGACGTTGCCGACTGGCAGTTTGTTCGCACGTTGACGCCTTCAAGTCCTGCCGATATTGTTGCTGACACTCAGCGGCTTTTCCAGCGACTGAAGAGCTACAGACCGGACCTTGAAGCGGTCCTGAAAGAAAAGAAGGAAGACCCGGACTTTTGCGATATTAATTTGGATGAGTATTTTTGACTCCGATGCCACTGCCGTACTACCGAATTGATCTCAACGAGGTTCCCAAATCTTTTGCGAACAGTGTGGATGAGTACTTGGCCGTCACGCCGACCTCGCCGCTGAAATTGCGGCGAGAGGTAGAGCGTTTCGCCCAGTATTTCCGTCGTGAATTCAGGTACGACTTCCAGCAATTCGAGGCGATTGAGAAACCGAAGGACCAAGAGAAGCCATATGCGGCGTACCTGTTCACCAACAAACAGAACCAGTACCCGCGTGTGTGGGCTGGAGCTTGCTGCTTCCGCTGGCGTGAATTCAAGGGCGTTGAGCCTCGGTGGGCAATGCAATGGATGTGGCTGCATCCGTATTATCGAGGCAAGGGTATTCTGGGCCGTGCGTGGGATAAGTTCCACGAACTACACGAGAACTTCTTTTGCGAACCGCCATTCTCCCCTGCGATGGAGGCGTTTCTGCGAAAGCGCGGTAAGTGTATTCTTTGCTGGCAGCCGCTTGATATGCCTGAGAAAGTAGTGTGCTCTCGATGCGAGGCGCAGCATAAATCCCGGTAGTGACAGGCTTCGTTTTGATTGCCGCCACAAAGGTGATGGACTTGAACTCAACTCACTCTCTTAATCTCGATGTCTCTGAATTCCCAGAGCACGCGGTCGTGCCCCGGCCATGCTCCTCCATGATCTTCTTCAAGAATGTACCTGATGGCGTGAAACACAAGCTTTGCGGAGGTCACGAAGTGCTTTTTCTTAGAAAAGTCAGAATAGGTTACTGTAACTTGGATTGGCCATTCTTCGATCAACTCGCCGTTGGAGTTCCAATCCTGAAGCAGCCAATGGGGAATATCGTGCTCGTTCAGCGTACCGCCACGGTCTATCGTAGGGAGGGATTCTCCGCTTTGTGTCGGTGGGATGGCTTCAACGGGTGTGAATGTTACCTTCTTCCTGTCCAGTTTTAATGGTTGTATCTGAACTGTATGCGCCACATCTTTGCCATGATTCCAAAGTACGAATGGCGTTTTTCGGAGTAGATTGTCCTTTGGTTTTTCGATTTCCAGATATATTCGTGGGTCGTCCGCGCTCATTCCCAATTCGGTTGAAGCAGGTAAAGCAGAAGATACACTCGCGGCCTTGGCAGAGACATACTCGGATACAGCGGAACGAACAAGTTGCCTATTTACCTCCGCTTGACTCTGCTCCCGTCTCTTTTCTTCAAAATACAAGAAAATCTCTGCAACAATAAAAAAAATGACAATAACGGAGGCTAGGCAAAGGACGAGCAACCTCGATGGAGTTTCAACTACTTTAGGAAATTGAATGGCTGCAATTATGCCGCCCACAATGGTTCCTAAAATTCTGAAAAAACGCGCCATGCCGGGAAGTATAGCAACTTGTGTCAGGCCCAACACCAGCGCGGCCTGCGTGTTTTGAGTTATTCAGGAACACGAAGATGAAGCTCCGTGCCGTTGTTGCAAAATTCGACGCGGCACGGCGTCATCCTTCACAATCTGCGTGGTCATAAGGGCCGTCCAATGATAGCTCCAGTGCTTGTTTACAGCATGGGCATTCGATGGGGACGTAATAATCGGGATCGCCCGTCGTATACCACACTCTGACTTTCTTCCCGCAAGATTTGCAAGTCACTACGACGCTGTTCATCTACTTCCCCCGCCCCGATTCATCAGTCTTTTCGATCCGCACGGTCGCCGCAGGATACGCCATCAATATTTGCCGTTTCCTGCTTCGCGCCTCGGCCTCGGTCAATCGCTCGGAAATATCGCGGACATTGGGCACACCAGGCGCGAACACGCGGTAGAAGTCTTTGGGATTTTCGTTGTCTTGCATGATACCTCCCCGCTCCAGAGGCGTTGGCCGTAAAATCGCTCGTTCACGCCAAGCAATGCCCACGGGCCTTCGATTCTCCCTGTCAATATCCATCAGTTCTTTGGTTTGTGTTTCGCTTGAAGCTCCAAAATCCTGTCGAGAATAAGTTCGAGCGACGGCGATTGGTGCCCCCTGGACTTAGCCCTTACCATCAATTCGCTTACAACTGCAGGCTTCTTCATGCAATCCCTTGGACTCGCAATTCCAAAAGTAGCCTGCAATTCGGCGATAATCCCATCGAAAACGCCAGCACCTAATTCCTCTCTCAAAGTTGTTTCAAGGTTAACTTTGAAGCAAGCGAAGCCCTCCTTTACACCGGACGGGTAATCCGATTCTGCCGCCCCAGCAACTTTCAAAAGGATACGGTTGGTTTTGGAAGTATCTTCTTGCCCGCCTTCATCGCTGTCCCAAATAAGATAAACTGGAATCCCTAGCGCACCAAAGATGAGAGCGGGACGATCTAAGTTGGCTTTTCCCATACAAGGGATGACGGAAATACCCAAAGCCTCCAAGCTGATACCTTTCGACTTCGCAGTTCCAAGAATTGCCGCAAGATCATCTTCACCTTCCACGAGGACGACCACATCGGCGAAGAATCCTTCGTTCATCCACGGCGTCATAATCGGCTGTAGTCTGGGCAAGAGGCTGCTTCCTGTCCATCTTTCACCGGGGCTTCCGCAGATTTTCCAAAGTGTCTCAGCGACTTGATTCATGGTAATTTCGGCCACCCTAGAACATTTCGGTTTGTCCTTTTCAACAGCTGTCTTCCTAAAAAGCCTTACCTGATCAAATCGGTCTAGTCCGACGAACATCGGTGAATGCGTGGAATAGATCACCTGAGTTTTCCGCGCGACACCTTCTATCGTGCCTTTCGACAAATTCAGCAGCAACGAAGCGAAATGACGTTGTCGGTTAGGGTGTTGGTAGACTTCTGGCTCTTCAATACACAGGATCAAATCCGAATGCTCTTTCGTCGCCTCTTGCGCTGCTTCATCGGGCATCGCTTTGGCAATCGCAAGGTGTTGCAGCATCGTCAGGATGAAAGCCCTTTGTAATCCGTGGCCGCTCCTGTTCACGGTACATGGATAACCGTCCTCAGAGAGCGTGACATCAGTTTTTGGGAGTGGTAGTTGAACCTCATTGGACGGTAGCCAATCCAATTCCACTTTTGCGTCGGCGACATAGGTGCCGAGTGTGCGGTTAAGTTGTTCTTGTAAGGCTCGCAGTCCAGCTAGATTACTTGGGTTAACAATCTCGTCGTAACGCCTCTTCGTTTCTTCCTTTAACGCCTGTATGCTGCTGTGTGTAGCCAGCGAATTACGGACAACTAAATCAACGATCTCTTTCACGGGGGAATCTTTGCCCTCATCTGCGTCTGATCCCGCATCACGAACGGCGGGAACGTAGATCAATCGGGTAAATTTCCCTAGAAAGCCTTGCGCCACTTCGGTAAAGCCGAAAAACTGACCGTCATCGCGGCCACGAGAACATTGCTCTTGGTGCGTTTGTTCCCACTCCTTCAGTGCTCCAAGCGCCTGATCCCTGCTACTCCACTCTGGTAGGGCTCCATATTTTCCGCTCTTTAAGCTTTGATATTCCCTTCTAGCCTCAGTTGCGTTGGGAGCGCCGCGAACAGTTCGAAAGTCTGGAATGCTAAGCCGTGAACCGCAATACTTGTGTTGCAATTTGCCTTCGGGGAAGGTGAAAACCCGCTCAACAGTAAGTTCATCCGCCTCCAAATAGCTGGCAAACTTTTCCTTTTCTTCCGGCCCAAGCTCTTTGAAGGTGATTGCTATTTCAATAGGTTGACCTTGATCGCCGGCATAACAGTCTCTTGAATCGAGTTTTGGACTGGCCTCGTAAAACAAATCCAACGCTTTCAAAAACGTTGACTTGCCCGATCCATTCGCTCCCACAAGTGCGGTCAAGTTTTCACAATTCAGGATTTCGTCTTTGATGCACCGGAAATGTTTGGCTTGAACTCTCTTGATTAACATAATGACGGAGACACTCGCAGGCCCTGCCCTGCAGGCTGAGAGTTGCATTAGCATCAGTTACCAAGATTGTATCAGTTTTGGTTTTGCGCCGAAAAAGAATCCGTCATTGCTCTAGTAACTTGCACGGCACGTAGAACTGTTATAGCCTCGCACCACCGTGAGGAGGTAGAGTGGACACGTACGAGATCATCAAGGACGCGATCCAGAATAAAAAGATTGTTGTCGCCTTGTATGGCGGCTATGAACGGATTATGTGCCCGCACACCTTGGGCACGAAGAAGGGCCGCCCACAAGCTCTTTTCTATCAGTTCGCGGGAAATAGCAAGAGTGGCTTGTCGCCCGATGGTTCGCCAAATAACTGGCGTTGCTTGTTCTTAGATCAGCTTACAAACGTGAGGTCAGAGGATGCCCAGGGCCAATGGCACACGGCTCCGAATCACTCCCGACCGCAGACATGCGTCGATGTCATCGACGTCGAGGTCACCGACTAGCAGCGTGCGCTAGCTGCGACTGCTGAACGCCATTCTTCCATGCGGCGTATTCGTTCGCTCGTTCTTTTGCTGCGGGGCCGGAGAATATGGTTACGAATACGCGCCCCTCATTGTCGATTGCTTCAACCCGCCACTCGTCCGGGCTATGTTTTGATTCAACCGCTTCATAGTTCATGGACCTACCCCCTTTGAAATGGGAGACTACACCAGTTTTGATTCCCGACATAAAGAAAACTGTACATGGAACACCGTACATGTCATGGCGAGAATACGGTAACCTAAACTGTGAAGAGGAGGGGTCGTCCGTGAACAAACAATTGCCTCACGCCACGTCACAAAACTCCCGATGAGCAAAAAGTCCAAAGCCAAGGACATCGTCAAGACGCTAGAACAGCGCGGCTTTTACGCCGAATGCCCAAATTGCGAAGAAACAATCAAGCTCAAGGACGCGAATTTGTTTTACCTCGATGAATTCAAAGCGGGCGCAAGAGAGGTTTATGAGGCGTGGAGACAGGAACAGCGGGAGAGGAGGGCGCAACTGGAGGAACGTCGCAAGCACATTTCTGTTAGCTCTGAATTGGGCGCACAAGCCACGAACACCGGGCTAATCTTGGAACGCCTCGCACCTTGCATGGATTCCTTTCGCTACGAAAAGACTGATTGCAGGTCTTTGTTCGATCCGATTGACTATCTCATCTTCGAAGGTCTCAGCAAAAACAATGCTGTGTCCAAGATTTTCTTCACGGAGATCAAGACCGGAGGCGCACAGTTGAAGCCGATTCAGACACGAATTCGATCTGCCGTGCGGTCAGGAAAAGTGTCGCTGTCGATTTACAAGCCCGAGAAATCACAATGACCGATGGTCTTTTGCAGTTCTTCGCAATTCAGAGAAATATATTCGGACTTTGCCCATGTTGTACGGGACTGTTTCGTCTAAGCGATTGTAAGGTCTACTTGAGAACGAAGCCTCAAAGGGATTGGATGGATGCCCTCGAAGCGACGGAGGATAGCTTGGACCGGATGAAGACGCGGATAGATGAAACGGAAGGGGATCGCAGAGAAAAAGCGCGAGAGGCCGGACGCAGAACCGCCCTTGCTGCGATCAAGAAAATCGATCCTATTTTCGCTCCAAGGAGGCTCAACGCTGACGATGCTAAGGTACTCTTTCATCCCGTGGATTATGTCGTATTTTGCGGTATGAAGGAGACGGCGATAAAGGAGATAGTTTTTCTGGACCGGGAGACAACAAATTCTGACCGACGACGCCTGCAAAATAGTATAGAAAAAGTGATTGAATCTGGACAATACGAGTGGCTGACAATTCGAGTGAAAGACGACGGCACGATAGTTGAAGAGTAGATCATCCCCTAGTTGGCAGTCTTCCTCTAATCAATAAGAAATGTGGTAAAGTCCAAGGATAATCGCCACCTTGCCGAAGGGGAATCCAGCCCATGAAATGCGTGCGCTTCCTGTATTTTCTGTGTTTGTCGCTTACGGTCTTATTTCTCATTCCCTTCGCAGCGGCTCAAACTCTGAAAATAACAAGCAAACCCAGTGGTGCAAGAGTCGAACTCGATGGAGTTGTAGTGGGCACCACACCCTACGAAGTGAAGGTGCCGGGGGGATACTTCCACAAAACACACAGCGTTTTCGGTGCCCGGCTCGAACATGCCATGCTCCTCCGTATCAGTCTCGACGGTTACACGTCCAAGGAAATCACAATGACAGAAGGTCCGATGCGCTGGAGAGCGCTCAACGGGACAGACCACGGGGACTACTGGCTGCTGAAAACCGATCACTTTGACGTTGATCTTGAGCCTTTAGCGAACTCCTTCACAGGGACGGTTGTTGCTACGGTTGCCGGAAATTCCAAAGTTGAGATGCGCCCAGAAATGCCCGTTGAGGAACTTGTGGCGAAATCCAAACCGTCAGTTGTCCTATTGAGTCGGCCCGATGGACAAGCGACCGGTTTTTTTGTCAGCGACACAGGAGTAATCGCCACAAACGCTCATGTTGCTCGTGGTGAACAAACGCTAGGTGCGACTCTCTCCACTGGGCAAAAACTAGAAGCCAAAGTCGTATACATCGACCCTGATATGGACATGGCTCTACTTAAAGTTGAAGGCACTGATTTCCAGCATCTCGCCCTAACCGACGCAACAAATGTTCGTCAGGGTCAAACAGTGGTTGCCATCGGAAACCCTGGGTTAGGAATGGCTTTTTCAGTCACGAAAGGTATTGTCAGTGCAGTTGGCGGGTCCGCATGTGCGACACATGGAACATGGATTCAGACAGATGCGGCGATCAACCCAGGCAACAGTGGCGGACCGCTTCTCAACGCATATGGTGATGTAGTGGGGATGAATACCTGTAAAGTCGTAGACAAAAGCAATCAAAGCCTCGGATTCGCGCTGAGTTCCACGGATTTGATTGCACTCTTACACCGTTTTTATCCAAGCGTTTCAGGTTCAAGCCAACCTCTGGCAATGTCGGCTCAACCCCCAGACGGTGTTGGCTCCGTCACCATCGCTTCGGTGCCTGACGGGGCAGAGGTTTTTGTTGATGACAAATTCGTTGGAAATACGCCAGAAACGCTAAAGCTATCCGTTGGGCCACACAGCATAAAATTGAAGGCCGATGGCAGGAAAGATTGGGAGAGGTCTATCGAAATCCTCAAAGACAGCCAGCTAAATCTGAAGCCACAACTCGCACCGCTCAATTAGTGCTGCTATGTAGCAATCTTTTTGATTAGCGGGTCCCACGCATTCAACCATTTTGTGAAGTCCCGAGCGCGGTCCCTGTAAATCCCGTCAGCAATCCGATGCTCGTCAGCCTTGCCGTGGGTTAATCCTCTTGTTTCCCAACACCGACTATTTTCAGTAACCGTCAGATAGGTTTGAATCGTTTTTGATTTGGTTCCGTGAATTTGTCGAAGGCGTTCCCGCAATTTGCCGACGGGTATAACGACGTAATCTGGCGTCTGAGTCTTAAAACCGTTCAACACGAATACCCAGAAATCGGCGGGCGAATTTTCGAGTTTCACTCTGTTTATCTTGAACCAGCAGGAGACGCGGAGCTTTTTGCGAAATTTAGGATCAACGGCGGTCGGAAGGAAGTCCTTGCCAAACTTCACTTGGACGGAGACGGTCGAGCGGCCTTTCTTGTCGGAGACCTGCAAATCAACCCCGGTATCGCGGGAAGGAATCCAGACACGGGCCTGTTTGTGATGCTCTTCGATGTACGAGCCAACCAAATACTCACCGGCGTGAATTGTAAAGAGAGGCTTCACGGTTGGGTTGGAGTCTTCATCAGCGGGATACTATCACCAGCAAACAGGGTTGGGAGCAAAAGAAAAAGCCCAGCTTGCACCGGGCTTTCCAACCATTCGAGGTTCGGAGTTGAGTGACTATACCACGTCAATCCTGTCCCTGGACAAGGAACTAGGAGCCTACCTACTCTGATCCAAAGAATCGTCTTTTCGCACCGCTTCTGACAGGAGAGCGTAGGCAACGATTCGCGCCTGGGCGGTCGTCAAAGCACCATACCGAACGATTGCACTTACGCACGCGGCTTTTTCGAAGGAGCCTTCCGAGCAACCGCTCTGCCCATGTGACATGCCCACCTACTTCTTGAGCGATCTGGAATCCTTACAATCGCAACCGGGACAGGTCCAGCGAGGAACAATCATTTGCCACAATATAGAATCTCCGCCATGCTAGAAATCCGTGTCGGCATCAGCGCATTCAAATGGCACCAAAGAGACGACCAGTTACGCCAATAAAGGACCCGACGCTCTTCGAAATGGGCAAGCTGGAGCCTGCCGGGCGGCTTGCCAATTCGCTCACCGTGGAAAGGCCGTACTCCGAACCGGGGCTTTTCCTCGGCACCTCCGCCTTTACCGCAAACGGATGGCCGGGGAGCTTCTATCCACCTGGAATGAGATCGACTGATTATCTGGCGTACTACGCCACGCGGTTCCAGACCGTGGAGATCGACTCGACCTATTACAGAACTCCGTCCGCGTCAACGGTCTCGGCTTGGTATCAGAAGACGCCTCCAGATTTCGTGTTCGCTGCCAAAGTTCCTCAAGTCATCACTCACGAAAAGATTTTGGTGAACTGCGAAGCGGAGTTCGAGGAATTCGTTGACCGGATGGACATCCTGGACGAGAAGTTAGGACCACTGCTTTTCCAATTTCCCAAATTCACCAAATACCAAATTAATGCCGAGGAGTTCTCTCGGCGTCTGCGCTTCCTCCTGAACCGCGTAAAGGATTTGCCGACAGTGAGATTTGCGGTGGAGATTCGGAATAAGAGTTGGCTCGATAAGCGGTTCACGGATTTGCTCAGGGAATATAACGTCGCCTTGGCGTTAACGGACACATCCTTCATGCCGAGACCCTGGGAAATGAAGGACAAGTTCGATCTGGTGACAACCGATTTCCTATATGTCCGCTGGCTTGGTGATCGGCACGGCATCGAGAAAATAACCCAGGTGTGGGATAAGACAGTCGTTGATCGGAAAAGCGATTTGCTGAACTGGGTTGATGTGTTGAGAGCAATGGTCCTGAACAAACAGATTCGGAAATTGTTTGCGTTTATGAACAATCATTATTCGGGTCACGGCCCTGCGGGAATTAAGTTGTTTTGGGATTTGTGGGAAAAGAAGTAGACTAAACCTCCCGTCTCTCCTACCTGCAATTCAATCCAGTGCAGGAGTTCCCAATGCCATACGATTCGTTTAGGTGCCCGAATTGCGAGCACAGTTTCCGTGTGATCTGGCCCGAACCGCTTCCGAGTCACTATCATCACCTGAACAGTAAAATCACGATGAAGTGCCCGCACTGCGGCGAGGTCAACGAAGTGTATGGGTTCATTATCGACAAAATCAAAAGCGCACCGGAACCCGGCATTCCGTCAGTAGAGGTCCTAGCTATTTCTCCCCGCGACCCGAACCCCGACCGCGACGCCCGGATGAACTACATGCGGAAGATTTGGATGGACCGACACGCGAGATACAGGACCGCGTACCAGGCGAAATGACTGATGGCGTGTGCGGAAATGCTTGTGTGGAAGATGACTCATCACGGTGTAGAATCCCGGAATGTCGAGAAGTGATTTTTGGTCGATAGCAGCCACGCTAATCGTCGCGGGAGTGGCGTACTTCGTCGGCGGGCAGAAGACTGCCTACGGATGCATTGGCCTTGGAGTCCTTATCGCCCTCTACCTTCTTTCGACGCACAAGAGAAGTGAGCCAACTCCTGTGAGTTCGACGGCGAACGCGCAAGCTACAGCCAGTCCACAGATCACTGCGAATCCGCAGCTTACAGCGAGTCCCAAAATGAGCACACACATTCATTTACCCGGCTCACAGAGGCGAGAGAAGCCGTCGCAGTCTCCTCCTAAACCGAAGCCGCAGCATAATCTTCAGCTCCATTCGTGCAAGATGTTACAGATCGAAGACAGCATTGGGCCACACGGCGAGATGGGCGGATTCCATTCTACGGACGATCAGTCAAAGCCGAACACTGCCGTTGTGTGCATCAAGAACAAATCGAAGGAGGGCGAAGTAGCCGATCTACACGACGTAAGGGCAGCACTCATATTTCGAGATGGCAACGGAAAAGAAATCGGGAATGGAATCCCACGGGCGGTTTGGGTGAACAACCAACTGGGGAATGCGAGCTTCGATTTGGAAGAAACCAAGTGTGTGATCGTGGCAATTATGCAACAAGATGCCAAGGGGGAGGTTGTAGGAGCTACCGCTCCATACATCCGGGAACTGCCAACCAACTATGGGCTGTCGCTTATCGTTGAAGCATACGAGCTAGATGAAAATCTCAGCACCGTGGAGCTATTTCTACTCTCTAAGAACTCACGGGTGATGGAGCCGATGATGTTCGAATTCTTCGACGAAAACAACAAGCCGGGAATCAGATTAGTCAGCGACGACGAATGAGCAAGCTAATAATCGATCACTTCTTATTCGTTTACCTGCCACGGGAAATCTTTCAAATAAGGCTCCATCCCCTCGACTGAGAATCTCACTGTATGAGGTCCTTGCTTCCAAAGAGTCCCCGATAATAATCTCTTTTCGAAATCATAAATGCCAAACTCATCTTTGCTCAGAGCCACCAATTCGATAAAAGGAACCATGCTGATATCCATCAACTGCGCTGTAACGGGGAATTTCAGATGTGACATTTCTATTTCTGCAGCAGTGAAGGCCTTGAAGACTCCACCAAGATCGGACATAAATCCCTCCTTACTACGACGAACATTACAGATTGGATGCGCGTCAAGGCACAACAGATGCGACAGCACTGTGTGGCGACCGCCAACCTAGTAGACGGTTCATCCCCCGTGCTATAAATCTCCAATGAAAATCATCGAGCAGTGGCTCTTATTCGCGTACATCAAAGGCGAGTTTACGCCGTTGTCAAAACCATTCGAGACGAAAGCAGCAGCGGAGAAGGCGCGGTTGAAGTTACCGGAGCGGGAGCGGCGGGAAGTTGGGGTGGGCGTGATTCGAATCAAGCGGTAGGCGACTGAGGGCGGGAAAAGCAGCGGGACATTATTGAAGTTTTTGCGAGCCTTGCGTGTCTAGGTCTTAGTTGTAAAATACGCATCAAGCCAAAGTTTAAGGGTCCCATCGTGCCAACTAGGCTGGCCGATTAAGATCGGCCTGAGTTCTTCTTCATATCTCTTTTTCAAAACCGCAGGGTCAAGGTGCTGCGTCTTCGCTAAATACTCAACATCTTGCCTGTCGGGCGGCGCGTTCCTAGCGAGTTTCGACAGGGCAAGATCGTATGGGTCCGGGATAAAAAGACGGATGTTCCTGAAACACTTTGGGTACAGCTCGGTTAGGCGATCCGCATAACTCTCCGGCATGGAATCGACCCCCGTATATTGCATATAGACCTTATGCTTTTTTGCGAGGGCCGATCCTTCTCCGGCCAACTGTTGCAATTCATCTACGCGCTTGTAAGGAACTAGCGAACGGTAGTCTAGGTCGTTTGTGCCTCGCTGGAGACCATAGCCAGCGACAACCGCGAACCCGCCAATGCAATGCAATGCGATGGGTTCATCTAGGAGCGTATCAAGCTCCTCTAGGAATTCTTTCCAAGGTGACGGAGGCTTACTGGACATAGCGAAGCATGTCGGGGCGCAGATCGCTAAGGAGATTCCACTGTTTTGCTTCTTGTGAGCTGTTTTCAACGAGCCAGTGGCGCTCAGCCTCATGCAATTCCTTGCAAAAAGAATCCACTTTCTCAAGTTTGCTGTCGGCAAGCGTTTGTTCCAGCAGTGGAGGATCGTTCTCCCCGGCTGCTAGTCTGCCGAGGGTCACAACGAAGCCGAGACGGTTTTGAAGGTTCCTCGCCCGTGCTTCTCGAACCAGCCAATCCCGGGGCACATCCGGGTATCGACGAACCAGCCAAGGAAGGCCCTCGGCAACGCGGGCCTCAAGATTGTGCTTAGCCAGAGCCGTCAGTAGATATTCAGCCGGATTTACTTTCTGCCCTCCTCCGCGAAGGTGAGCAAAACCGGGGTATCCCAACAGGGCAAGCTCATGGGCCAAGAAATCGTCTGTCACGCCTTCTCGGACTTCGTGAACCGGTAGCACGGTTGGAGATAGATTGAAAACTTGCATCAGTTTGCGTACGCGGGGGGTCAAACTTCTCCGCCCACTTTCTAGCATTGAATAGTAGGACTGGGTTACACCCAAGCGCCCCGCAGCTTCCTGTTGACTCCAGCCACGCTCCAGTCTGGCATTTTTTAGTTGTTCATTCATGGCTTTTTATAACATGACTTGTCATAAGTTGTCAAGACGTATCAAGAGATGTCGCTAGTGGTCTTACTCTTCAAGAACTTGCAGGTCGGGGATTCGACGCCGTGCTTCGGCCAAATCCTCTGGATGTATCAGAAATGTCCTGCCATCACCCGAACGAATTCTTGTCCAACCGCTTGTATCTTCCGGCTTTTCCTGGTTGCCTTGGTCACCTACAGTAGCCTGTGCAGCCACGCCGGACTTACCAACCACACCTTGCGTCACTGGAGATTGCAGATTTTCACTCAAAGCCGCGAGCGACTTAGCCACTCGGAGATTCGGCGGAAGCGTGTCATTCCGTGAAGTGGCCGACGGCATTGGGACTGCTTAGCTAGTTAGGATAGCGCGTGAATGTGGGCGCTGTGTAATTTCGTGGCCCACTGGAAAAAGCCGCCGCATTCATTGCGGACTCCACACCCATTGCAAGCGTCAAGGTAGATGTTTTTCCAATCGGAAATCGATTTGCGGGCGAATTTCCAGAGAGACCTTCGGAGAACGCACAGCTGATGATTGTAGATCGAAACTCGCATCCCTCTCGTAGAGAGTAGCTCAACTGCCGATTCTAGTTCATCCTGATAGTCAAGAGGATCGATCCATAATTTATCCATGTTACGTGGTGCATAGCCGATGTTTTCAAGACCCATCAAAGCTATATGTTCAGCGAAAGGAAAATTTCGAAAAATATACTCAGCAAGCTCTCGAAGGTGGCCAATTGTAAGGCCGTGAAGAACGACTCGGATCTCAACTCGCATATCGTATCGGGCCAATTGCTGTAACCCCAACACGGTTTGATCGTACGCGCCCCGAGCCTGGACAACGTAGTCGTGAGTTGTTGAATCGCTAGAATACAGTGGAATTCCGAGCATGAAGTCTGGATGCTTCAACCCTGCGAGGCCGGCCGTGTACGAGGGCCACGCGAACATTCGGCCGTTTGTGAGCATGTGGACATATGTGGTCGGGAGTGTATCCCGAAGGGCCGAAATGATAGTGAACAGCCTTTGCCCTAAAAGCGTTGGCTCTCCACCGGTGATTACTAAGCGGGAAGGGGCATCCTTGATTAGGCGAATCATCTCTAAATTCCTGTGAAGTAGAGCATCCGTGTCATCCCGGTCTCGGGGAGGTTGCGAACACATCAGACAATTGCTATTGCATCGCTCGGTTACGAATACCACATTGTCATCGGAATCGGGACGGTACAGCGTTCGCACAAAGCCGCTTTCGGGCTCCATTGCCACGATATCTCCGGTCCGAAGATGTCCAAGCTCCTGGACGGAACAAATCGAAGGAACTGAATATGGATGAGACCCGACTTTTGCCTCCGTCATAAATCCTCGATATCCGGCTAAATCGATTTCTGCATGCGGAGTGTCTTTGCTCAAGAAGACCACCTCGCCCCGGTTTCCGGGGTCCACCGGTTCCCAGGAAACCCTTCCGACCACAGGACTCTTAATGCGCGAGTTGGCCGCACCACCGGTCGTAAGTTTCATGACGGTGCCACCCCATTTATGTCCTGCAGGCGCGAGTTTTGAATCCAGGCCCAAACAATTCGCATCGTTTGCTTGTCCTGTTCTGCGACGAGTCGTAACAGATACTTGATGATCTCCATGTTCCTCTTGCAGAAATCGCTGGTCGGTCGGTGGCCGAAGATGTCTCCCTGGGTTGCATGATTGTAGATAGGATCGGAACCGCAATAGGGTTGAAAAGCGCAATCCGAGCATCCCGTCAGAGACTGATTGCAGGAAGCAGCTACAAGATTCAGGAAGGCATCTCCTGTAAAAATGTCCTTATGGGAATGCTGCCGGACGTTGCCAAGACGAAATGTCTGGTCTCCCATCTCCGCAAGCATTCGAGATTCGTCTGTGGCATAGACGTCTCCATCATAGTTGTAAACCAGGACGCTTATCCCCGCCCCGGCAGGAGATTGGAGGTCCACATAGCCCGTTGCATACGGTGTCAGAATTTTGGTCAGCAGAATCTTGGCGTACACTTCAGCAAGGTCATACCCTTTCCTGTTTATTTCCAGAATGTGCTCAAGACCCGCTCGATAGAACTTCAAAAAGGCTTCCAATTGATAGCCGGTCTTCTTCTGGGACTTGACCGCGAAACCGTACGGACTTATCGGCCTCAGGAAAATCGAGTGAAAGCCCTGCCGTACATATTCATCAATGATCTCGGTCGGATGTTCAAGCGAAAGCTGTGTGGTCGTCATGAGTGCGGCAACACGATCATAGCCAAGAATCTTCCGGGCACGATCAATGTTCCGAATCGTGAGCTCGTAGCTGTTATTTCCAGGACGCGGTCTGTTCGTGTTGTGAATCGTGCCGGGGCCGTCGAGCGAAGTGGATACCTTGATATTTTCATCGCGCAAGTAAAGGAGCATGTCATCGGTCGCATTTGCAAGATTGGTTGTGACCACTATATCGAGGTCTTTTCCCAGAGCAGTCGCTTTTTTCCTGGCAAGCGGAACAATGTGACGAATTAGATCGAATGCCAATAGGGGTTCGCCTCCTTGGAACTCCATCGTCACGTTTTTGGCGCGGGTCTTCATCATCAGATCGACAGATTTCCCCGCTGTCTCAAGACTCATGTCGTAGGCGTTCTTGTCGGCAGTTTGGCGGGATACCTGGCAGTAATGGCAGGAATGGTCGCAGCGAAGCGTTACAACGAAAATGTGTAGCTTTGTGAATCCGTCGATGAAGCTTGATTTTGTTCGATATTTTGTCCCCAATAGCTCCAGAAGGGCCGACGAACTGTCATCCGTCAAGAATTGTTTCGCTTTGAGGGTTGAATATAAATCTGAGCCCCGGCTCAATTCCCTGCGCACCAACGCCCGGGCTGTGCCGATTGGTCCGATATGAAATTCTCCGACTTCATTCACGAGCACTTCACTCTGCTCGTCGAGCCTGAGAAATCGGAACGGCAGCAAACGGTATCCGGGCTCAGTGGTTGAATAGCTCTCCACAGGATAGAAGACCCTGGCCATAAGAACCCTGATCCTCGCGCCGCTAACCTCGTGAAGGAGCCGGCAGCTTATCACCTATCTGAACGATTGAATCCCGCTTGTCAATTCCGACAGGATCGCCAAAGCTTCCCGGAGGGTCTTCCTCCAAAATTCCGGATTCTGAGAACGCTTTCGCCAGAATCAATTCACGAATGGGCGCAGTCTCTGCTTCCACTTGACGACGCAGCTCGAACTCCAGCAAGGAATTACAAAACTCTCCTGCGATTTCCTCGATTTTTGGCGGCCGCGGGTTGCTTAGAGTAGTGGCGATCGATTTAAGTCGAACCTGCACCACAAACCTTTCGTCCGAAGATTCATCTAGGTGAACATAGGCAATTTCCGTGAACCATAGGGCAGCCCGGAGGATTGCCTCCTTACTGTAAATGCGTGAGTCGAGTCGAATCGTTGCTGAGACTTCCGAATTTGGTTCGGAGGAAAAACCCTCCGCCATCGTACTCAAACCATCCCCCCCGAGACATGGGAAGAGTGAGATGAATGTGAGCTATGGGAAGAATGAGAACTATGTGATGAGTGCGAACTATGGGAACTGTGAGAGCTGTGCGAAGAATGCGAAGCATGCTGGGCAATTATGTTGAAACCAGCCCCAGCGTTTCGCAGGACAAGTTTGGCTGGGAGGGGCTTCGCAGCGAATGCACCAACCGTCTCGGCCTTGATTGTATTGGAAGGGTTAGCCACAACAGGCTTGGCGTCCAAATGCTGGACGCCGTGAAGGACAGCAAGGCCACCGCCAATAAGAGCAGTCAATTTCCCGGGAATCTTTTCGAATAGACCCTTTCTTTTCGGATCATCTTTCGTCATTGTCTTAGACCTCATCGAAAGAAACTGATGCCCGCCCCGACATTGCAACAGGGTATGCTTCCACATTACCCCTGTCAATTGGAAAGTATCCGGACTGTGATAACGTATCTATTGCGTTAACGGCTCCCGCTACCTGAGGAAATCACGGGCACTTCAGAAATGCCACGCACTCGTCCCGTCACACCACATCTTGAAACTCAGAAACCCTCTCCTTTGTTACGGAGGTTTGCGACCCAGATCATCTCTTCAAGCAACGGAAACCCCATCCTCGACATTGCGTGCGGTTCTGGCCGGAATGCCATTTTCCTCGCGTCGACCGGCTGCGACGTGGTCTGTGTCGACAGTGATCTTACAGCACTGCGGGACCGTCAGAACTCATTCGCGGCTGACCAACAAGTCTTCGGTCGACTGCGTCTGTACGAGATGAATCTCTTGAAAGATCCGTGGCCTTTCGGGACGAAAAGTGCCGCAGCAATCATCAATGTACATTTTCTTCTGCCTGCACTTCTTCCGTTTTTTGAAAACTCCCTTGCGCCCGGTGGATATCTCGTTATCGAATCGATTCCTGGACATGGAGGTAACTACCTCAAACTGCCGCAGGCAGGCCAGTTGCGTTCGGCGTTAAAAGATTCATTCGATTTTGAATTTTACAAGGAACGAAAGGCCGGGCCTGGCAATTATGACGCCGTCACAGTTCAGACAGTCGCGAGGCGTCGTTAAACTAGCTTAGCGGTCCACTCGCGGCGAATGATGTTCCCACAATAGAGAAGGATTCCCTTACTTCGAGCCCTACGGAACTCAGAACTGCTAACGGCGAACGTCAAGGCAACTCGATCTGGTAAATCGAGTATTTGTCCCCACGATAGAGCAGGACTTTGTGTACACGGTCGAGGAAATCGAAACCTTCTCCATATCTCTCTCGATCAGCTTTCGAAGCATAAATTGCCTGCTCAACGTACAAGTAGGTCATGTTCGGATTTTCCTTTGCCAGACTCTGGGCCAACTTCATGTTCAGATATCCGAAATCAATAACATTCACTGGCTCACGTGAAAACATCTGGATCAACAAAGGTTCAAGGGTAATTACCATAGTATTCGTGGGGCCAATCTTCCCGACCACTTCCAGGGCTGACATCGCTGGCTGAATACGCGCGGTGAATTCATCACCAATCATATCCTCCCGCAAGCGACTCGTAAGCGCCCAACTGCTGAGGACGTAAGCTCCAATACAAGCACCAAGGATCATCCGTGAGTGCTGCCTAGTTAATGTAACAATCCCCCGAGCTGCAAAAAGGGTCCTCAAGTACCCGAAGCCAAGTCCGGCGATGATTGACCAAAGACCGGCGATATTCATAGAGTAACGAATCGTGTCAAACTCTGATGTACTACCGCCCTGCAGTTCGTAGTAGCTCCGCACGTGAGACGCGTAAAGGAGAAGGTATACAGCAAACAGGCCGACGGCGTAAATACCGCGCCTTCTCGATTGTATCGAACCAACGATGCCCAGGATAACGAAGACCGCACCACCGAGGTACCAACTGAGTGATGCGTAGGATTTCAAAAATAGCGGGAACATTGTCCGAAAAACGGTTAGATTGAATGGAAAAACCGCATATTCTGCGGCTTCGCTTCGAACAGTTTTAAGGAGTTGGAGCTGGACAACTGTAAACGCAAGGCATAAACAACAACTTCCAAATACCATAAGGTAACGCGGCCATTTCCCCCCGCGCACGGCATCTTTGTTCCGAATGTCGAGCAGCAACCCCACGAGAACCATCGTCGGGATCAGAAGCACGTTCTCCCTTTTCACAGTAGCCGCAAGAAGAGCAGTGAAAGTCAGAGCCGCCCAGTTTATGGTGAGGCTTAATATCGAAGATCTGTTCGGATTCAGAAAGCGGAAACATAAAATTAAAGACATCACCACAAGAGCGCTGGAAACGGGTTCTGCATAGGCCCCTACCCCGTTGACAGCAAATACAGGAGTCAGAGCAAAAATCAGGGAGCCCACCAGCCCCGCAATTCCGCCAGGCTCGATCATTTCGCAGGCTAGAAACACAAGAACCACTTCAGACAAAGACGCCAGAAGGCTCAAGTAGACACCGATTGCGGGGCTATATCCAACAAGTCGCGAGGCGACAGCGATGATAAACGGGTAGCCGATATAGTGCCCCGAAAAGATCTCAGGAATTTTACAGGTGTGAGAATTTCCAACAGCACAAACAGTCGTAAGATAGCAGGAGCTAGCCGTGCCACAACTTTGGCCGCCAGCGCTCAGATCGCGTCCCGCAACCGTATACACGTAGGAATCCTCGTATTCAAGGCCGTAAAAAAGATGCCCCTGCGTTGAGACTCGCCACATGAACGCCAACAAAAGAACGACGCAAATCTGTTTCCAGTGTTTTTTCTGTGCTGCTCTAGCCTGCAGATCGGTAGTGAGAAATAGCAAGCAAGTGATTAGCGTTCCCCAAAGAATAATATGGAGCACAATAAGCATTTTTGTTCTCAATGCCTTTCCGGCATTCGGCAGCCCGCCATCCGCAGCGTATTGCGATGAATGATTTTATGAAAGTGCTTAATTTCTGGGAGACAATCAACGGCGTTCAAGTATTCGTGCCCCCATCGTTACCGCGCAACCCATGCCGCCCCTCTCTTGCGACGCGGCCACCTATTCTGTGGCAATTGGCGCTTCCCGGCCTGCCGATTCGTGGTTGAGATCCGAATCAGACCATGGCTCGACGAGCGGTTCACTGGCCTGCTCAGGGAATACAGCGTCGCGTTGGCACTGACAGACACATCCTTCATGCTAAGCCCTTGGGAGATGAAGGAGAAATTTGACTTGGTAACGACCGATTTCGTCTACGTTCGCTGGCTCGGTGACCGCCACGGCTTCGAGGAAATAACACGAGTGTGGGATAGGACAGTCGTAGACCGGACTCAGGAGCTACGCAATTGGGTAGAAGTATTCAGGACGCTGGTCACGAATAAGAAAATCTCAGAACTGTTTGCATTTGCCAATAACCATTTTTCTGGGAATGGTCCTTCGACCGTCAACGTATTTTGGAATTTGTGGAAGAAGTATTTGCGGCCGTAACGCTCACGTAATACCCTCATAGAGCAATTTGAGGGATACAACTTACAGCACAACATCGGTACTTGCGATTTGGCCAGGCTGGCTCGAAATTTCATTTAGGTTTCGTGATATACAGTCAACATGTGCTGTGACATATCCGCGGTCTGCCAGACGAATCCAACACCATTCCCATTCTGGCCGGAAACATTCAGTATTTTCTTGGGCGACGTTCTAGCCACGATCTGCGTCGCTGGCGGCGCCTACGTTCTTTGGTACCTCCTGAAATATCCGGGTTTCCGCGTCGGAGCCAATTGGACTTTCGTCGGGTGGGACGTCCAGAAGATAGGGCGCCTACCAAATGAGTCCGATACTGGAATGTTGGTATTTATGCCCAACATCTCTGTGACTTCTTACGATATGAAGGTGAAGAAAGTGATCTCCGCTGTGTGGGTGCGAGAACGGGCCGATGTGAGTGACCCAGGCGAGATCTTGGGACATCGCGACTTACAGCGAGAGGGCGTGCCGATCGAAACGCGCACCACTGGAGGTGAGTTATTGAGCCTTACGGGTCCGAAAATCGAGCGCCCGACAAGTGCCTTTAGGCGAATCACTTTTTTCCCGATCTTTGTACAAACCAGTGATGGAGAATTCTATCAAGCGGAGAGCCCTGGCAACGCTGCGAAGGGCATCGTCAAACTGCGCCACCAAATCCAGAAGGTTGTTTATACCGCCAAGCAGCGGATTCTCACCAAACTCCGTTAGCCGTGGGAGAGAAGGCTATGCCAGAGCAATTAGTGAAGGTTTTCACGCGCCAAATCACTGAAGGACAAGTCAGCATGTGGGGCACGCTGCATTTGAATGCCCAGGGAGGAAAGCTTGCAGGTTGGCTCTGTGACTCCTGGACAGAGGCCGGCACCCCTGCAGCGGACGTGCTACTGCCACGCCTTCACTGGTTCAACAAGGAGGACAAGCAGTTTCATCGGGCAAAAATCGACGTCCCAGTCGTCGGATTCGCCTCTATCACAATTGGACCAGTCGACGAAGAAATTGAGCCGCGTCGCAAGCAATTCATGCTCGTTACGCTTGCCCAATGGGAGAACGAATACTTCACGACCCAGGGCGTTCACGTTTCCTAACGCATTACTGCCGACGAAGCTTCTCCAAAATAGCCCTGAAAGCTGTCCGACGCGCCTACTGGTTCCGCCCCTGCGTGGGGATCCGCTCACTTTGGGTCACAAGTCATTAAGAATGCTTTGCCATTCCTCGCTCTCACCGTGCTTGTCAACCAAACGTCCGCCGAGAGTGTCTAAAACATCCCGCGCTCGCGTGAGATTAAAGAGCAGTACGTCGAAGCTGATACCCAGGGTCTCTTTGTGCGTAGCGTTCGCCGACGCAACAGCGATATGCTTCTGTGGATAGTGATGTCCTTCTAGCAATGAGACTCCCGAAATCGGAGCAAAAAGGCCAAGTTCTTGACCCCAGCTGGACTCTGGAATGAATCACGCCGGGATTGGAAGGCCTGAAACTATGCTAATCCGAGTCTCTTCGCCTCTCGATGTGCCAATTGAACATGAGGAATAGAAGCGTTGGTGTTGGTCTCAAGGCGATGGATCGCATCCTCGGTGATCGAGGGCCAGACACGGACTTGAGAGTTTAGAAAACGGCGAAGTTCATTTGCCCCGAAAACTTTTCTCGCGGGCACAGCCCCGCCCGACCCCACGTAGGGTGCAAAGATCAAGGTGTACTGCTCTCCCATCGTGGGATGACTCCTGGGTTCGCGCATGATGTGAATGGATCCTTCCGTCTTCACCTTCACTTCACGCTCGAGCGCCTTGACCGTAGGGTGATTGGGGCTTAACACAAAGAGTTTTCTTGTGGGTATGGCGCTGTAGATTCCAGCATCCGTTAGCGCTTTCAGTACGCGCGCGTTCGCCGCGTGCGGCCCGATGGTGTCGAACAGAGTTGTGGCAATCACCAACTGATGCTCCTCCAGCTGGGGAACATAATTCCAAACACACAATGTCACAGGAATGCGCGCAGCGCTTAGCGCGTTCAGGACGAGATTTTCAATCTCGAGTTCTCGTCTTACCAGTGCTTCGTTATCCAAGGCAATACCCCATTAGTGCCGGTTATGGCCAGATGAAGGTCCCTTCCATTGAGACCGTTGGCTACATACCTGCTTTCTTCCGTCCAAATCTTGACGGTATTCCAATTGACGGCCAACGCTGGATTCGCTGCCATGTCCTTGTCGAGTTCGTCTTGGAGGCCAGCCTCTCTCAACAGAACGTTCAGGTCATGCGTATAAATCTTGCTCGTAAAGGTGCGATCGGGGGGGAATTCATGACGTCTTGTCTTCTTGGCGATACAAGCCTTGAGGGCGCATTCCACAGCGTAACCGGCGAGATAGTAGGCACCCTGCTGATTGCGGCCCTTTGAAAGGGCACCGGCCTCTCTTGCTCTGAGTTGCGCAAGTCGCTGAAAATCTTTGCGGCTCAACCTCAATGCTTCCCCTCATCAAAAATCTGGTGTGTAATATTTTACGTTGGGTGTCGCAAGCCACGTTAATAAATAGGTTCAAACCCTAACTCGCGCGACTGCACAGTTGCCCTACAGGGCATGCTACGCGTGGCCGTTTTGTGGCGTCAAGGAACAAGAACTTGGGCAATTTTGTGCCCGGGCCTTGCCGGCCCTGCCGGTTCGTTCGTGGAACAGAGTAGCGAGATTTAAGTCCGAGGGCGTCGTCTCAAGGATGTCCCCGAACAATGTACCGCTTCGAATGATGCTGGACCGTATGTTTGGGGGACTATTCACCTCGAACCTAGAAGCAGAAGAAATTTGTATCAGCCTATGAAAAGGAAAGAAACCAGCGTTACTCTGACGAACAGCCCGATCAAGAAACCTACGTCCGCGACAAAGGAAGTAGAGAACGCAGCCGGCAGATTGATCCATGAAAACGTTTTTTGGCATACCTGCGGCATCACTTCTAGGCATACAAAATCAGGCCATCCAGAGACAGGATCTGGCGCCGCCATTGAATGGCAGGGGAGGTTTTTCATACTCACCGCAAACCATGTTATTAGTGGGTTTACAGATTCGGACCTAGAGTTTGTGTTTCGTCCTGCAGGCACACTCGCTGAGTCGGATTGGTGGCAGAGTCAGACGACAGGTCCAGTCCTGCTAACACCGGCCAGGAAAATCCCGTTCATTCGTCGGTATGCGAGCGACAAATTTGACTTGGCTGCCCTAGAGGTGCACGAAACCATGGTCGAAGGCCACTTGCGTTTCTACAAACTTCGAGCGGAGAACAAAATCATCCGCCCAATTATCAACACGCTTTGCGCCATAGGCGTTCCCTTCGATAGTTACGAGCAGCTTGCCCCTGGTGCCGTTACCTTCAGGCCGTATGCACTATGGGGAAATTACGTTCCAGGTGGGAGCAAATGGAAACACCAAATCGACACGCGAACGCATCTCCTCATGGAATTCCCACCAGCTAAGAACGGAAGGGAGCCCCACGGATTCAGCGGTGCTGGAGCATGGTACCACGACCCTACTATTAAGCCTTCTCATATTTGGGTGCCTAGTCTGATTTTCGCAGGAATAATCACTCATTACTTCCGAAAGAGTCAGGTGCTTCAGATTTGCCGTGTTGAGAAAGTTGTCAGCTTTCTACGGACACTTAGATAGAGAAAGTCCGATTCTGACGCCTATAACAATTGGTTTGGGGAGCCGGGCAAGCCACTTCCCGACAGACTCCTTATGCTAGCGCTTAAGATTCCTCTCTCCTTCTTGACAGTTCGCTTTTTGTTCGCCTATGATGATCTCTAGGCGTTCCCGGGCCAACGGTAGGTCGTCATGAATTTACCCCTCGCAGCAAGCAGCGGGGAAACACAGTCGTCCCAGAAGCCCTGGATGCTTCCGAGCCGTGTGCTGACTCTTTATTACGGCTGTCCGGAAATGCCGCGGCTCTCACACTACTTTCTTCCGAGAGTTCTTCTTGAGGCAAAGCGGGTTCTCTATCTTGACGGCGCAAATCAGATCAGCCCACTGTTGATTGCTCGCTTTGCGCGGGAGCGTGGTCTTGAACCGTCCGCGTTCAATCGCCTCATCCGAGTTTCGCGTGCCTTTACCTGTTTTCAACTGACCGAGCTGATCCGGCGTGTCCCGAACTTTCTGGAGAGATTTGATGCCAACGTTTTGATTGTTACTGCCCTGCCTGATTTGTTCTTCGACGAAGATGTGCGCGACCGAGAAGCAAGCGCATCATTCGAACATGCACTCGAAGGACTGCGAGAGATTGCGTCCCTTCCCATCTCGGTTGCCGTGTTTTCTGACCCCACTTCTTACAAAACAAAACGACGGAATTTCCTCCAGAGACTGTGCACATTAGCAAACGAAGTTGTAAAGGTTGAGGCGCGGCCCGGCAACCAACTCTCCTTTACTCGCGAGAAAGCCGCACCGATCCTATCTGTCTGAACTGAACCCTTGGAGGCGCACTATGGGCAGGACCGTCCCTACATTCGTCCAACTAATTCAGCAGGCAGCAGAGAGATGGAAAAAGTTTAGACGTGCATTGAGACGCGAGGATCAGCCGCACTTCGACAGACTCTTTGTCCGCGTACGCTGTTACACGCAGGCGGCGACCTACCAGTGTCACGACAATCCGATGGAAGCCATTCTGCTTTCCATTGCACTCGACCAGGAAAAGCGCTTGTACGCCGTCGAGAAAGTTCTTCAGAACGCAGGGGTGCTTTGTGAAATTGCTACGGGGATGGATTCTCGACCTCTACCCGAACAAACGGGGCATGACCCTGTGGCTGATCGACCGGAATCAGGCGCATTACCGTTTGACCGATGACTTCGCGCCGGCCTTTTATGTGTCGGGCAGGGCGGAAAAGCTTGCTCGTGTTCAGGATGCAGCGCAGACGCAAACCACCGACCTTCGGACGCAGCTCACCGAAAGAATCGATCTGTGGCTGAACACTACGCGCCAAGTCTTGAAGGTCTCTGTGCTTTGCCCAACGGATTTCGTTGGATGGGGAAGGTGGGTGCATCGCTTCGACTCACGCCTACAGCTTTACAACAGCGACCTCATGGTGGCTTCGCTCTACTGCTGGGAGAAGAGCATATTCCCGCTGGCCCATGTTGAAGTCGAAGCGGACGACGATGGCAGAATCACGGCGATGGAATGCCAGGACGACGAATGGAAGCTCGACTATGAGATGCCACCCCTCAAGATCATGCAGATTCGCCTTGCCGGAACGTCACGCCTCGACCCGGCGCATGGGCAGAGACCTGCCCTCGAAATAGAAGTCGATGGAACTTGCTGGGAGCTGGATGAAACCGGCGAACCGCCCGCGCTGGGGTTTGCCCACCTGCTCAAGCGGGAAGATCCCGATGTGATTCTTTCCGAGTGGGGAGACTCAACCATCCTGCCGTTGCTTCGTCAACAAGCAGAGCGTCTGAAATTCTCCCTCAACCTGAATCGCGATCCGCGTGCGTCAGTGCAGCAGTCGCGCGGGCGGAGCTACACGAGTTACGGACGGATACTCTTCAAAGCCAGTGCAACAACGCTCTTCGGTCGCATCCATGTAGACAAGCAGAACTCGTTTATTTCGGAGAAGTGCGACTTCGCGGGCCTCTGGGAACTGGCACGAGTCACGAAACTCCCCATCCAGTACGCGGCAAGAACGACGACCGGCACAGGCATTTCGTACATGCAGATGGAGCTTGCCCACCGCGACGGCGTCTTGATCCCGGAGCAGAAAGCCGAGCCCGAAGATCCGAAATCGCCGGATGAGCTATTGGCCGCAGACCGCGGCGGACTGGTGTTTGTGCCCAAGCTGGGATTCACCGCGAATGTGGCCGAGTTGGATTTTGTGAGCCAGTTTCCAAGCATCATGGCACGTTTCAATATCTCGCCCGAAACCGTGAATTGCCCGTGTTGTCCCGACGCTCCACGGATACCGGAGCTGGGCTATCGCGTTTGCCAGCAGAGGCGGGGCATCACCAGCCGAGTCGTGGAACGCTTGATTGCCAAACGCATTGAATTGAAGAAACTACAGAAGACGGCCGCCCCTGCCAGCGCGCAGCGATTCAAACTCCAACGCGACTCGCTCAAGTGGCTCCTCGTTTGTTGCTTCGGATACACGGGATACAAGAATGCTCGTTTCGGCAAGATTGAAGCCCACGAAGCGATCAACGCCGTGGCGCGAGAAACGCTCTTAGTCGCAAAAGAACTAGCCGAGAGCCGGGGATTTGAGCTTATACACGCACTGGTTGATTCTCTCTATGTTTGGCGAGAAGGAGCAACCCACGAGGACTTCGAGCAGCTTGCCCACGAGATTGAAGAACGGACGCGCCTTCCACTCGCAATCGAGTCCGTCTATCGCTACGTCGTGTTCCTTCCGTCGAAGCAATATCAAGGCGTTCCCGTCCCGAATCGTTTCTTCGCCGTTGGCGAGGATCGGGAGGTTAAGATCCGGGGGCTCGAATGCCGGCGTCACGATACGCCGCCTTTGTTAAATCGAATGCAGCATGAAGTGCTTTCGATCTTGGCCGAGGCGCAGAACTACGAATCCTATGTACAGAAGCTTGATTCCGCACGCATGGTCTTAGCGAGTTACGAAGAGCGCCTGGCCAGTGGGAAGGTCGAGATCAAGGACCTCGTCGTGAGTAAGCGCATCACCAAAGAGCCGCGTGACTATCAAAAGGCCAGTGTCACGGCGATTGCCGCCCAGCAGCTCTTTGGGAGTGGCGTCAAGCTACGGCCCGGTCAAAACATCGAGTACATCATCACGGACAGCGAGTCGTCCGTACCGAACGATCGCGTCCGGGCTTTTGCTCTGTGGGAAGGATGGTTCGGCTACGACCGGAAGAAGTACGCGGCTATGTTGCGCGAAGCGTTTGAACCGTTTGTGCAATGCGCGCCAAAGGCCGTTGACATCAAATGCTTGAACGAACCATTCTCGGAAGAAGAATTGAAACGGTTTCCTCTTTTTGCGCCTCTTGCGCTCCTCCGCTCTTGAAACAAGACTTTCTCTTGTAGCGCTTCCTCCGCACCCGTCTTCACTGATTCACAAAACCGTAACTGTCTTCTGTAAGTTCCCAACCGAGCTGTCTTTTTCCCCCTCTGCCCTTCCTGCGAGAAGACTGCGCCTAGACCGCCCGCTTCTTCTGTCAAGGGTCTCCGCTGCGCTCCGATGAACGCGAACCCCACGCGCCCTTGACAGCGCGGACGGCTAGTCGCCGGGGCCCTCTCAGGAAGGGCATTTGCTTTTAATGCACCGCTTCGCGGTGCCTCGAAACCAAAAATCAAACCCTTCAAAGGAGTTCGACTCATGCAGCAAACCAAACAACAACCGTTGTTTCCACTCGGCCAAATTGTCGCCACACCGGGCGCGTTGACGGCTCTCGAAAAAGCAGGACAGACCCCGGCGGAGTTCCTGACGCGCCACGTTCGCGGCGATTGGGGCGAGTTATGCGAGGAAGACCGCAAGGAAAACCAACTCAGCTTGGAACGCGGGTTCCGGCTGTTGAGCAGCTACCGCACCAATGCAGATGACGCAAAACTCTACGTCATCACCGAAGCCGACCGCAGCCTGACCACGATTCTTTTGCCGGAAGAGTACTAAACATTTCGAGAAATCAAAAAAGGAGAAAAAGAGATGAACACGAATGAAGCAGTGAAATCGTTGCAAGAGTACGTCAACGTTCCTCTTGCGGAGTTGGTGGAGTCCGCAACCAATCCACGCACGACGTTT
>Ga0210401_10001231_pt1 | contig 30004 bp, 24 predicted proteins | sample IncBWH32MmetaG_FD_150866 | JGI IMG/M metagenome (GOLD analysis project Ga0210401, IMG submission 150866) | Forest soil microbial communities from Barre Woods Harvard Forest LTER site, Petersham, Massachusetts, United States - Inc-BW-H-32-M | ecosystem: Environmental > Terrestrial > Soil >...
GATCCCGCACGGTTGCGACATGCTGAGATGGGTTCTCATCCGACGGTGATTCGGTTGATCGATTTTGTGAAAAGTGTCGGTGCACGCCTATAACTACTATATGTTAAACTCGCCATCTGCGCGGAAACCCGAGCCCCCGGCGAATGGAGTGGAGGTATGAACACAGATCCCACGCCCTCGATCCCCTTTTTCAATAGTGATTTTCGGCGTTATGGAGCAGCGATCGTTGCGGTCGTTGCCGCACTGGTCGCTAGGGAATTGCTGACGCCTCTCCTGCACGGTTCCTTACCTTACATCACATTGTTTCCGGCGGTTGTTTTCTCCGCATTGTTCTGCGGCGTCGGACCCTCGGTAGTAACGATCCTCATAGGATTGTCGGGCGTAAGGTTTTGGTTCATTACGCCCGTACACTCTTTCAGCATCCCTGACATGCCGCAGCTGACGGGCATCTTTGTCTTCTTGCTGGTTGCGAGCGTTATTGCGATCGTCGGCGAGATGCATCGGCGAAGGACAGAGGTTCTCTGGAAGTTACAAAGGGATCTGGAAGTGCGAGTTCAAGAACGCACGGCGGAGCTCGAGACGGTGAACCGGAGCCTCGGTGATCTTACTGGTCGCCTGCTTCATTTTCAGGACGAGGAACGCCGACGAATCGCACGCGAGTTGCACGATAGCGTCGGTCAGTCCCTGGCTGCTCTTGCCATGAATTTGTCGAGCTTGGGAGGCGACATCGAACGCATCGCCAAAGCGGCGGGGACGGTATCAGATAGCGTCTCTCTTGTGGACGACGTGACCAAGGATATACGCACGATTTCCTACCTCCTCCACCCACCCCTACTCGATGAGGCAGGGCTTGTCTCCGCTCTGCGGTGGTATGCCCGAGGATTTAGCGAGCGCAGCAAGATTCAGGTGGATTTGGATCTGGCTGATGATTTCGAACGACTCCCGCAGGATTTGGAGATGGCGATTTTTCGGTTGGTGCAAGAGTCTCTCACCAATGTTCACCGTCATTCGGGAAGTCCCGTCGCGAAGATTCGCATTACCCGTTCGGCGGACGAAGTTCGCGTAGAAGTGGAAGATCAAGGCAAAGGCATCCCGGTCGAAAAGCAATCGGAACTGCTGTCTCTAGGCACGCCCGGTGTGGGAATCCGAGGCATGCGGGAAAGGCTGCGCCAATTGGGTGGAACGTTGAAGATAACCTCTGAAGGGAACTGCGGAACGAAGGTGCTGGCACTATTACCCACTAAGACTGCTGGCCCGCGGCCTGTACGTGAGGCGTCGGCAGCGGCTCGCGCTTGATGCGGGGAGAGGCAGAAGACAGTGGCCCCTGTCACTCGCCAAAATTCTGCCGGGTCTCGCAATCAAGGGCTTACAGTCGATTTTCTTCTCTCAACTCTATGCGACACTCCCAGCGCCGCTATCAGGTCCCGATCTTTCTTGGCACCGCGCCTGGGCCATCGCAGGATGGCTACATTCTAGATCCTTCCAGATTTTGCGCCGATGTAGTTTCCTGTTTCCGATAAGCACAATATAGCCCAAAACGATTTGTGGCGTCCGCGTGCCGGAACTGAAAAAATGCCGACAAACAATGACTCGGCGGGCCTTTCGACCGAACGCAACCGTTGGTCGGTTCCGAGTCCACGGTAAAGATTATTTGGGCACTTCTGACGGCACTCTTCTGACGACTTTTTGACCCGGGGCGTACTAGCCCTACGTGCAAGCGAAAATCCCGCGTCTCATCCGGCGCTCGTAATGCATTTCATGTATTTACGAGCCTGATATCGCGTGATTTAAATTCCCGCAAGGTTCGGTGACAACCGAACAGGGGGTGTGCATGAGATTCGCTTGCGGGATCGCGGTCGTAGCGGTGTGTCTTGGCGTGGCGGTTCCCGCCGCGGCGCAGGAAGTACGCGCCACGCTTGGCGGGCGAGTCACCGACGCGCAGGGTGCTGTGATTCCCGATACGACAGTCGCCGTGACTTCCGTCGAGACGGGCGTCACACAGCAAACTCGCGCCAACGCTGACGGTGTCTGGATCGTTCAGTTTTTGCTGCCCGGCCATTATAACTTCACCGTCACAAAAGAGGGATTCAAGACCGAAGATCGTCGCGGAATTGAATTGCAAGCCGCCGACAACAAGGAAATCGATGTCTCGCTTAGTGTCGGCTCCATATCGCAACGCGTCACGGTCACAAGCGAAGCGCCGCTGATCGATACATCCACGGCGAGCTCTGGTACTGTCATCAACTCTGCGGAAATAAACGAACTGCCCACAAGCTCACACGTCGTGACGCTGTTCGCCACGCTATCTCCCGGCGTCGTCGCCCAATATCAAAACAACAATGCCGCCTACCTGTGGTCCTTCAACGCCGCGTCGCAATTCGAGGCGAACGGCGGCCGCAACAACATCTATTCGAACAATTTCCAGTTAGATGGCATGGCAGACACAAAATCCGGTGGCGATGTCGCCTTCATTCCCCCGCAGGATTCCGTGCAGGAATTTCGCGTCCAGACCAACGCTTACGATGCTTCCATCGGTCGCCAGGCCGGATCAACAGTCAACATGCAGACGAAAGCGGGGACTGGCGCGTACCACGGCGATCTTTACGAGTACAACCAGAACAACCTGCTGAACGCGAACTACTATCAGAATAACCTCGATGGCGCTCCCAAGCCCGCCATTCATTTCAACGAGTTTGGTGGGACGTTTGGCGGACCTGTGTGGATTCCGAAGATTTACAACGGAAAGCGGAAGACCTTTTTCTTCGTATCGTACGACGACACGCATAACATAAATCCGGTAAGCGACATACGCTCCGTGCCCACGGCACTCGAACGCTCTGGCGACTTCAGCCAATCGTTCAGCGTGATAAGTGGCCAGACGTTCAAAACCACGCTCTACAATCCCTACAGCGTCGACTCCAAAGGTAACCGCCAGCCGTTTATGTGCGATGGGCTCGGCAATCCGGTCACTCCGGTCAATAACATCCAGACAACCGGCACGCCGTGCGCGAAGATTCCGGCGCAGATGATGAGCAACATCGCGCAAAACATCTTGAAATACGTTCCGCTGCCCAACACACCCAGTCTTGCGAGCGGTAATGCCGTTAACAACTTCGTCTCGCCAGCCACGCGGACTGATAAGTTCCCTGTCGTATCCGCGCGCATAGACGAAGCCTGGAGTAACTCACAGCACAGCTTCTTCACGGGACGCTGGGCGCACCTGCACGAAAACGCATACAGCGATTTTAGAAACGCGGCGACTGGCAACCTGCAGGAGCGCATCATCTGGCAACTCGGAGTCGATCACGTTTCCATTCTCTCGAACACCAAATCACTCGACATGCGTTTCATTGTGAACCGTTATGGCAATCCAAACCAGGACAGCGGGGCCGGGTTCGATCCCACGCAGCTTGGCTTCTCCAATAGTTACGCTTCGCAACTCGTGAAGCCCTCGTTCCCCTACATCTCCGGCTTTGCCGGGAACTTCGGAACGAACCAGGCCGATGGCTACACCAACAACACCTACTACACGTGGGCCGCGACACTTACACAATTGCACGGCAATCACACGTTCCACTACGGCGGAGAATACTGGATCCTCCAGGAAGCAGATGGCAGTGTTGGCAGGCAGGGAGAATTCGATTTCAGCAACGTGTGGACCAGAAACAGCGCCACGTCAAGCGCAGGTAATGGCGTCGGCTCGACGTTTGCATCATTCCTGCTCGGTCTACCATCGGGCGGCAACGTGCCGGTTAACGCAACGGGCTTCTATTCACAGCGTTACGCGGGATTGTTTATGCAGGATGACTGGCGGGCGACGCGAAACCTCACGCTCAATTTCGGCCTCCGGTGGGATGTGGAGCGTCCCATCACCGAACGCGACAATCGCATGACGGCGCGCTTCGATTTGAGCCAGATCAATCCGATCAGTCCCGCCGCGCAAACCTCTTATGCAAATATACTAGCCGCTCCGCCCAAGTGTTCGGGAGTTCCGACCGCCGAATGCTCAATGGCATATTCCGACCTATCGTCTTTGGCGCCTGCAAGCAATTTTCAAGTCCCCGGCGTGCAACTCTTTGCGGGTGTGGGCGGGCAACCGCGGACCTTCTCTAACACCGACTGGATCGAATTCCAGCCGCGCGTGGGCTTCGCCTATCGGATCGCACAGAATACCGTCGTGCGCGGAGGGTTCGGGCGATTCGTGCAAGCGAGTTTTGAAAAGGGCGGCCAAAACGGTTTCAGTCGAACAACCACCCTGATTTCTTCAGCCGACAATAACTTTGACCCGTGCGACACGCTGGCGAACCCGTTCAATCCAAACTGCATTGGCGGTTCAGGACCGGCCGGCGTTCTAGCGCCGACAGGTTCCTCAGCTGGCGCGCTGACCAATCTCGGCCAAGGGGTCGATTTCTACAACCCCAACCCGAACCGCGCCTACTCGCTGGAATACAGCCTGCACATCCAGCATCAGTGGAAAACATGGCTCTTTGAAGTCGGTTACTCGCATAACAAGACGTACGGCATCTACGAAGGTCGAATCGAGGACTATTATCCGTTTTCCGTATGGCAAGCAATTCGCGCCCCGGCCTTTGATTCGACAGGCCGTCCCTATGACGTGCAGCCTTACAACGTCAATGTTCCCAATCCATTCAACCAACTGGTTTGCCCGGACGGTACGAAGTGCATTACGGGGTCCATCGGCAGCACTTCGACCACAAATGTCGAACATTTTTTGTTCGGCGATCCGTTGCTCGGCAGCGTGACTCAAAACGATAATCCAGTCGGCAAGAACCAATACGATGCGCTGCTCACAAAAATCGAGCATCGATTCACCGGCAACTTCAGCGTCATCAGTTCGTTCACCTGGTCCAAACTATTCGAGGATACTTCGTATTATCCTGATCGCTCCGGCGATAATCCCGATCCGAAAGTTGAGCACAAGCTAGGGGGCGAGGACCGTCCCTTTATTTACAGCCTCGCTCCCATCTGGCAAATACCTGTCGGCCGCGGCCAGAGGTTCGGCAGATCGATGCCGCGCGTCCTCGATGCCGTTATTGGCGGTTGGGAATTGGACGGTCAGTATCAAATCCAATCGGGCGTTCCCGTCGTGTTCAGTACGAGCGCGTTCTTCAGCGGCAAAGACCCTATGCTTCCCGGCGGCGGCACGCTCGCAAAATGGTTCGATACCTCCCAGTTCTACCCGTTTCCGAGCAGCACTACCGACATTTCCAACTATCCCGCCTGGACGGGGATTCAAAACCTTCCGGGCTACAGCTATGTCCCCGCTCCGAGCGACAAGATCAAAAACGGCGTCTATCAGGACTTCAACAATTTCGTCCAAACCTATCCCACGCGCTGGGGCAATGTCCGGTCAAGCCGTGTGAACGAAGCGGACATCGGCATCTACAAGAGCTTTAAGTTTAACGAACGCACTTCGCTCCAACTCCGTTTCGACGCTTTCAACGCTTTCAACCACCCGCGGTTCGATGTGCCGGACACCAATCCGGGTGATTCCACTTTCGGCGTCGTCACGGCGTCGCAAGTCAACCAGCCGCGAGCGGTGGAGCTTGCTGGCAAGCTCCTGTTTTGAGAGGTGCTTCATGCTTTCGCTCTGCGAGAGGATGGGGAGAGCTTCACTATTCACAATCCGAGTCGTCGGATTCGCTCTCGCGCTAGGAGTGTTCGCTACCGCTACGTACGCCCAACAAACGCTGCACGATCTGCCCGCTGAGTCCAATGGGGTCAAATCAACCATTCGTCTGAGTCGATTGACGGATGCGAGCCTATTCAACTTGCGTTCATCATTCCCCGTAAAAATAAGCATCAGTCAATCGCAGCCTCTCGAGCTTATTTTCTTTCTCTCTGCTAGCGACTCGGTTGCATCGACGGAACAGCTAGAGGGACTGAAGGCGCTGGCAGAGAGGTACCCGAACGTCATCGATGAAACCTTCGTGATCGTTCGTTCTGAACAGAAGGACGCGACCGGTCTCGCCGCGGTGCTGCCGTTGGCCGCAACCGCTCAAATCTATTGGGACGAAAACGGCGAAGCCGACCAATTTATGGGACTGCCAAAGGTAACTCCTTGGGGGCTTCTGGTTTTTACAGGCAAGGGGAACCTGCTCTATTGCTGGGGGACTGATGTGGATAATCCCGTTGGCATCGTTGAACGGGCTTTAGACCAGTATAAGCAAAAGTCCGAATAGCGCTTGAGCGCACCGCCGGGGAACTGTGCGATTTTGATCAGGGAGGTATTCATGCGTCACAAATACTCAGCGCGGTTAGCAGTTGGTATGCTCGCCCTGCTAGCGCTCGGCGCTTTTATCGTCAGAGGCAATCAGAACCAAGGCCCGCCGGTGCAAGATCCCGATTATCAGCAACGGAACGCGGCAGTCAATTTGATCCGCGCAGTCAATACTGCGGAAGTGACGTACCGTTCCCAGGATGCTGGTCACTTCGCCCTGTGGGACGACCTGGTGGGAAGCGAAGGGTTCAAGACATCGCTTGCCCACGCTCCGAAAAATGTGAAAAGTGCCAATCTAAGCGATCCCTCGAACATCATGCCAGGCTGGCGGCTTCGTCTTTTTACGTCGAGAGATGGCGAGCAGTACGTAGTCCTTCTTGCGGCAACCTCGAATCAATGCCTCGCTTTCGTCAGCGATGATAGTGGCCTTATCCGGCAAGCCGAGACGATTGGCTGCCCGAGCGCTGCTGCCTCGGCCCGATGACATCGACGGAGCCTCGCCAAATTGAGGTCCGGCGCTTTCGCAGTTACAAAACTATCTACCATTGCACGCGACCTCATTGCGCCAGCCGGGTTTGAATTGTTGCCAGAACCCGCCCTCAGAAAAGAGCGACAGGCCGTAAGCGGGTTTTCCAGTTGGAAGAAGCGCGCAAAGAATGGTGGAGACGGCGACGGGAGAACTGTTTCAGAGACCGATTTGCTCCATTTTGTTCACTGCTATGCCGCCAACGGACAAAACGCGAAACTGTTTCACGAACGAAACAGCAAGCGTGTGTAACGTGGCTGTACGACTCCCCGGCGTAATTGCCGGTTTGGGCAATCTATATGATTGCCCTTTTTATGTCCGCTCCAGCCACACCAAAACCGAAACCAAAATCACGTCGTTTTTCTCTTTCTGGCTTTATTCGGTCGCTGCGTTTGGGACCCACCTATTCTTTCTCCGCTCTTAGCGCGCTTGTGGACCGGTCGAAAAGTTCCTCGATCAAGAAGGAGTGCGGTATCAATCCTTGCCTCACCGAGTAATCGGTGATGATTTGCAACGTGCGACGGTTTTGATCGACGCCGAATCGGGTGTCATCGGGATCAACGCCTGGCGGCGCAGCGTTCTTACTTTGCAGGAGTAACCTGAAAACCTCTTCGACCACATCTGGCCGCTGGCGGGAAATAGATTCGCGGATGACAACCATGTGGTTAATCGGTGTGCCGCCGTTTCGTCGGGCCCATACTTTTGCCGCAGCTTCGGCGTTTGGGATCACCATTTTCAGCCGGCAGTCCGGAATTTCGCCGCCAAAAATCGCTGCGTCGATCTCGCCATCGAGCAACATCTGCAGCATTTGCTTTCCGACCGGAGCGCGTTCCAGGCTTTCGGGATCCTTATATTCGGCCACGTGCGGATCTTCAAAGGTAACCCAACGGATGCGATGGATGTCGACACCGTAATCGTCCGCCAGAATGCCGCGGACCCAGGCACCAGTCGTCTGCGTGTAGGATCGCACGCCTATTCGGCATCTCTTCAAATCGTTGGGAGTCAGCGTGCCACGGGCGCCGTTGTACAGCAACGCCTGGTGTTGCCCCCTACCCATCACGACAGCCGGCATCAAAACATAAGGTTTCCCGTACGACTTCGCTTGCAGGTACGTGACGATTGCCAGTTCACCGAGGTCGAATCTGCTCTCGCGCACAAGAGGTTTGAAGGCGGTGTTGGAGACCTTCACGTCCGCGAAATCAAACTCCACCAGGTCCGATTTCAGCGCTCCGCTCCGCAACGCAGCGGTGGTTGGATAATTCCCGAGCAGCGTGTGCAGCTTGACAGGTTCAGGGTTGGCGTTCATTCGCGCACGATTTTCAATCGACCGGCGGTGTCCCGTAGGTGTGAAACGTACTCACGGTTTGCAGTCCCCAGGCTTGGCCCTTCATGCGCTCTTCCTTCGACCAGACGACAGGCTTCCATTCGGGATCGAAGATCAGATAGCCTCCCGAGCCAATCTCAATGCGGTTGCCACCCGGTTCGTAAAAATACAGGAAAAACGTCTGGCCGATCGAATGCTTATGGGGGCCTGTTTCAATCGAGACGCCATTTTCAACAAGGATATCCGCAGCCCGCAAAACATCTTCACGACTATCCATTGAGTATGTGACGTGATGGAATCGGCCACGAACTGCCTTCGTGTCTTTAGTGAAAGCGATGTCGTAGGACTTATTCGTCGCGGAAAGCCACGCGCCCATTTCCTCTTCGCCGAAAATGATCTGTTCGGTGATGCGCAAGCCGAGCATCTGATGGAAGAACTCACGGCAAGCTTTTACGTCACAGGCGAGAAGGTTGAGATGATCCAAACGCTTTGGGGCAATACCACGGGGGATGTAGCCCTGCGGAAGATTTTTGAACGCCCTCTTCTCGCCGGGCTTTATCTCATGATGTTCTGTGACGAAATAGAGTTCGAGGAGGTGATTGTCAGGCGAGCGGAAGCGGAACGCCGGTCCGTGACCGAAACCGGGCGATATCCACTCGCCGCTTACCCCATGCGCTTTCAGGTGAGTCACCATTTCCCCCAATATTTCGGCGCTCCGCGTGCGAAAAGCGACGTGTCCCAAACCGGAGCTTGCGGACCGCGTCAATTGGAGCGTGTGGCGTTCATAGTCGCCCCAGGCCCGGAGAAAGACCGAGTCCGGCGCGCGGCCGCTCTCGTGAAGTCCGATCACATCCTTGAAAAAATTGGAGCTCTCCTTCAAATCGGGCGTGAGCAATTCCACGTGAGCGAGGTGGGCAATGTCACCGAATTGCGGTTTGTAGGTCATGGTGTCTGCTTCTCCTGCAGCGAACGAGCCTCCTGGAGCGTGTCGTAATACGTCAGCCCCGCAGCTGCCAGTTTGCTCCGCATATTTTCTATATCCATATTTAATTCACCGGAGGCCAGGCGGGCGCGCTTGGCTTCCTCATTGGCCACACGTTTAACAGACGCGGCAGAGACCTCTTGGGCTGCGCCGTGCGGGACGACGACGACACCATCGTCATCGGCGACAGCTACGTCGCCTGGATTCACGACCACGCCAGCGCATACCACCGGCACGTTCACACACCCGAGCGAAGCCTTGACCGTACCCTTGGCGCAAATAGTCTTCGACCACACCGGAAATTGCATGCGCGTAAGCTCGGCAACGTCGCGGCAACCCGCATCGAGCACGAGTCCGCAAACACCACGTGCCTTGAAGGACGTTGCCAGGAGCTCTCCGAAGAAACCGTCAGTGCAATCCGATGAGATTGCAATCACGAGAAGATCGCCGGGCCGGCAGTGCTCTACAGCGACGTGGATCATCCAGTTGTCACCGGGATGCGTAAGCACAGTGATGGCATTGCCGGCAACCCGCGCATTTGGGTAAATGGGGCGCATGTATGGCTTCATCAGGCCTGCGCGGCCCATGGACTCATGCACAGTGGCAACCCCGCACTGGCGCAGAGTCTCGACTACATGAGGATCCGTGTGAGGAATATTGCGCACGACTGTTCCCATTTTCATACGAATTCCTCTCCGACCGTCGGGAATACCCGCTCGTAGGCCTCGCCATATTGCATCTTCCTATCGGAGTTACGCGTTCCCTGTGCGCCCCTTTGAAGCGCGACGCGAGTGTAATACTCCCAGAGGTGTTCCTGCGCTTGCATGCTTTCGAACGCTTTGCGCTTGGTTTCCCAAACGGACGAAATATCAAGGATCATCTCCGGTTTCCAGCCGCACTGTTCCGTTTGATGGGGTTCGAAAAGAAATACAGGCGGGGCGCCTATCGCGGTTGCTACTCCTTTGCGCCCATGCGCCTGCGCGACGATACGCGCTTCCTGGCAGAAGCGGGTCGCCTCAGCGTGGTCGAAATTGTAAGGGTCGCGATGAGAGTGCGTCAGCACCCATTGTGGGCGCAGATCGCAGTAGACGTCCGCAAGCTTTTCGAGCGCCGCCAAATCGGTACGCAAGGGGTAATCGCCGAGATTGAAGAACTCGATGTCAGCAACACCCAAGATACTTGCCGCGCGCTCGGCCTCGGCCTGTCTTTCCTTGCGCACTCGCTCGATCGTCATGGCAGGATCTTTCCAAAGCTTTTGGCTCTCGCCTCTCTCGCCAAACGAAAGGCAAACGACTTTGACCGACCAGCCCTTTTTTGCGTAAAGTGCGATCGCACCCCCAGCCCTCCAGACAAAGTCCGCTGAGTGGGCACTGACCACAATGCCGCTCTTTGATCCCGACGGTTGGCTCATAACCTGTCTTTCATCGAAGATTTCATTCTTTCCGGTGTCTCGCGGTTGAATACGGACCGAGCAATCGCTTCACAACAAGCGCCATCGGGACTGTAAAGAAGATGTGAGACATAAGTCCCCCGATGATCACAACAGGATCATAATAGTTTGGGTGGTCGTTCGAGGCGATCATTATGGCAGCATGCATCACGATCCACGCGACCGGTGCGTAGAGAAGCGCTATCAGCGTTGCCTCAAAGCCTCGGCGACGAAAATATGGCCACGTCGCAGCAAACAGGACGCCCCAGGCGATCGCAAAGGTGAAATGGATTCCGGTACCGAGTAGATATGCCCAACCGCCGATAGCCCTTTCGAATCTCAATCCAAACACTAGGCCGGTTGCGTTCGCAGGGATACCAGCGAGCGGCATCAGATGTTGCGCTCGGACCCAGACCACCGCTTCGTAGATCCAGATCGCAACCCCGCCGACTAGACCGCCGACCGATCCGGCTCGGATCGTCGCTGTTCCTGGCAGCCGCCCGAAGAAATGCGCCGACGATGTACGTTCCGGTTCCAGGGCGCTCGTGCCGGTCGCGTCTGGCATCGGCTGTGCCTCCCGAGTGCATTTGAAGAGAGGATTGAGCACCGAGCGCCGTCACGCGAACGAAAACCCAACCCGCAAAGTCCGCTTGCCCTTCAGCCGCTTGCTAAACCCCGCTTCTGTCATCGCCTTCGAATAGAAGTCATAGTCCCGGCGCACGTTGCTGATATACAGCTCCTTGGGCATGTCCTTCGAGACATTTGGCCTGGGGATGTTGATCGGCTGGCTCGCACCAGACACGTCGGCGAAACCCGACTTCTGCCTAGGTTGGGATGTCGCCCGCTTTGACCGAAAATGGCGCTGGTGGTGGGGTCGTCATCGCTTCGTGCCACACATCGTCGTAAAAACCTACGTCGCGCCTCAAATATCCGACGAATGCCGCTCGGGACATTTCCAATTTCCACTTTTTATAATCTGTGCCGAGCATGTCGAAGGGTTTGTCCTGCCCAGCGACATTCACGGTATATTCGAAATAATTCTCGAGAGGGCCCTGGAATCCTATCGACTGCAAATACCGAAAGAAATCTGGGAAGTCCACCATACCATCGCCCGGGCGTACAAAGTGACATCGCCAGGGCCACTGGCCAGTCGAAACGTTTGTCGATTCTTTCTCCCAATAGAAATCCTTGATCGAAACAGAGTGGAGATACGGACCAACGGCACGAATGCTTTCGCGCCAACCGGCCCCCCCTTTTGCTGTCACGTGGCCGATGTCGTAGTTCAATCCGATATAACGCGGATCTAGGTCCGTCATCAGCATCCAGAGATCCCAAGCGCTGCCTCCGATAGTGTCCGCGTAGGAATGGGTGTGGAACGCCGCGGTCGTAGCGTATTTTTCGTTCAGCTTCGCCAGGGCCGCGAGCTTCTTCTTGCAAGCGCTGTATTGCGCCTCGAATGGAGCGTTGTAGTCATAGCGCGGTGCCGCAGCGCGATAGAGGCCGATGCCCAATTTCTGCATTGTCGCGAGGATCGCTTCAGCGTGATCCGACGTCACGTCGCCGATATTTGTGATGATCATCGGCGTTTCCATTCCGGAAGCCTTCGTGAGCTCGACAATACGGGGCAGCTCGGTTTCGACTTGCTCGGGTTCAACATGCGCGCCTCGACGCACGGTCCAGAGGATGGCTGGGAATCCGGCTTCTTTCGCGACAGTAATGCCGTTTTCGGCATCCGTCCACTGAATGTGTCGCGAGACGAGGCTCAACAGGGGTTTGTTGCGTGGAGTCGGGATTGAGGCGGAAGCGGAACGTTCCTGGTTTTCTGCCGAAAATGCAACCGATGTGGGCGCCGCAGCCAACGCAAACATGGCGAGCGCACGCCTCCGAGAAAAGACCGTCATGCTCTTTTCGAGTCGAGTGGGATCGTCCAAACGAGTCCTCCTCGCGCGTTGCCTCTGAACATCTTCGAGCCAATGCGGCGGCCATCCTAGTGAAATGCGCGAATCCTTGTCAATTCAAAAGCGACCATGTGCGCGATAATCGCATAATCGCGTGGCCCTTCACAGTCGACCGGTGCTACAATGCGGATCAAATTTGGCACGTGTAACAGATCCATGCCCGCCACCATAAGTCAGAGCGTACAGGACGGCATTCGTCGCCAGTTGTGCAGAATCCTCGAAAGTCTTTCATTTCATCACGTCGGTCGGCTGCGCGGGTTCCTCGAATGTATCGTTGACGAGATGCTGGCTGGACGCGGCGACCAACTGAAGGAATTTCCCATTGGAGTCGAAGCGTTCGGCAAGCCGTCGTTTGATCCTCGCATGGACCCGCTCGTCGGTGTGCATGCGAGAAGGGTGCAGGGCAGGTTGTTTCGCTACGACGGTGAGGAAGCGATTCAGCCATCACCTGCTAGCCCGTGAATCCAAGGCGCGCGTCGAGCATTTGCGAGAGCGGGCAAGCCAAGGCAGGCGCACAAGATACGGGACGATTTGCGGGAACAGTCGAAGAACCGGCACAATTCGCCGTTCGAGTTGGGTTCTGTCTATTTCGCCTTGAAGCAATCTGGCGAAGGCTTCTGCCGTAGCTTCGCGGCAGGACTCCATCCACGCCATGAGATTTTTGCATTTCAGGCCCCTGAACAACTGAAAGGAGTGTGTGCGTTTATCGCACGGGTTTAACCGTATTCCAGTTGACAGAAGCTTCCCAGCCAATGTAAAGACTGCACCATCCAATTCCATTCGTTGGGGGGTGGTATGTACAAAAGATTACGCAGTTCTGGTCGCTGCTTGACCAGGAGACCGGTACGAACGCTACTGGCCTTGATCGTTGCGTTGATCGTGATTTTCTGTCCGCCACATGCCGCGGCGCAGACCACCGCGCAAATTTCCGGTAGTGTCACAGACGCTTCGGGCGGGCTCGTTGCAGGCGCACAGCTTAAGGTAACGAATGTCGACACGAGCGCCGAACGCAGCGCACAGTCCGGAGACGACGGGTCCTTTTTGTTCCCTTCGCTCGCGATCGGGTCGTACAAGCTTGAAGTGACTAAGGCTGGCTTCGAGACCTATGTTCAGACTGGAATCGTGCTTCAAGTCAACACCAGCCCGGCTGTCAATGTCGTTCTGCAAGTTGGCAATGTCTCGCAAACCGTGGAAGTGCAAGCGAACGCCGCAATGGTGGAAACACAGAGCAACGGCGTGGGCCAAGTCATCCAACCCGAACAAGTCGTGGATTTGCCTCTCAATGGACGACAAGCTACACAGCTGATCGCTCTTTCGGGCGCGGCGGTGAATACCGGCGGCGCGGGCGGATTGGCCGGGTCCCTTGACTACCCCAATGCTGTTTCTTTCTCCGTAGCCGGCAGCCAGGGTAACGCCACGAACTATTTTCTTGATGGGTCGAGCAATATGGATTACCGCTCGAATGTCGGCGAGCCCATGCCTTTCCCGGATGCCCTGCAGGAGTTTAAGGTCGAATCGAGTGCATTGCCCGCTGACTTGGGGAGCCATCCCGGAGGTGCCGTGAGCGGCATCACGAAGGCCGGCACGAACACTTTCCACGGAGACCTATTTGAGTTTCTGCGGAACGGAGTTATGGATGCAGCCTCGTACAATTTTCCAAACTCTAGCGGAGTAGTTGCCGCGAAACCGACTTATGACAATCTCAAGCGCAATCAGTTTGGTGGAGTAATTGGCGGACCTATCAAGCGCGACAAGCTATTTTTCTTCTACGGATTTCAAGGCACCACGGAACGGCAGACGAACGCGCCAACGCAGAGGGTTGTACCCACGGCTGCCATGCTGGGGGGCGATTTTACGGCTCTGCTGCCCGGTAATACGAAGGGGTGCACGAATACCGTCACGCTGAAAAATACAGTACCCAACCCAAATGGTGGCGCAGCGCAGCAGCTCACGACGGCTGCGGGAAGCAACATTCTGACACCAGGCTGGCTGGCCACGCCCTCCCATCAAATCGATATCGGAGTTGCGGCTCTCTATCCGACGCCGACAGACGCGTGTGGCGACGTAACTACGACCAGCTACCAGCATGACAATGAGTTCCAGCACGTCATCAGAACAGACTGGCAGCGGACGCCAAGCGACACAATCTTTGCGCGTTATTTCATAACCGACTACCTCTTGCTCTCGAGTGTGTCGTCGCCGACGAACATCTTGAGCTCCAACGGAGTCGGGTTGGATGACCGGGTGCAGAACATCAGCCTGGGCGACACGCACATCCTCACGCCCCAGATGATCAGTTCTTTCCGCGTCAATTTTTTGCGCACGGCGACGCAGAGAACGGGCAATCCCGACATTCCGAATCTCTGCACTCTCGGCATGACCAACGCCAGTTGCCCTACGCCGCATATTCTCCAGTCGCTGTTTTTGTCACCCGGAAACCAGGGCTGGGACTACGAAAACGCGTTTGGAATCTCAGAGAATCTTGGATGGCAGATCCATTCCCATCAGCTTGCAATTGGCTTCATGGGCGAGCACATCCAGATGAACGGCAACGGGACGTTCCAATTGAACCCCCTACCGGGTTTTGTCAATGGTGGAAGTTCCTACAGCGGCAGCAATCTTGCCGATTTCGTCGCCGGCATGCCCGACACGTTCGGACAAGGGAATGGTCAACTCAGCCGCGACGGACAGAATCTGCCTTCTCTGTATTTCCAGGACAACTGGAAGATGACGAGGAGATTTCAGTTGAACTACGGGGTGCGTTGGGACCCCTTCTTCCCGTCACACAACAAATATGGGCAAGCAGCTGATTTCAATTTGGCTGCGTACAACGCAGGCGACGTGAGCAAGATTTTCGCGAACGCCCCTCCGGGCGTTACGTTCCCGGGTGATGCTGGCTTCAACGGTAAATCCGACAGCCTGAGCCATGCTCTCCAGTTTTCACCACGCATCGGAATCGTGTGGGATCCACGTGGTAAGGGGTTGGAGACCGTGCGTGCCGGATACGGCATATTTTACGACACCTCGCTCATGTGGAACGCGATGCACGTTGTCCTGAATGCCCCCTGGGGAAACACCGTCAGTTTTACGCCTCTTCCTCCGGTAGCCGGGTCCGCGAGCGCCTCATCCGGAGGCGGGGAGGCCAATCCCTACTATGGCCAGCTGGGTGGCAATATTTTCCCGACTCCGTTCTACCCGCCATCCAACTGGACCTTCGGTGCCAATGGCGGCTACGTCTTCCAGAATCAGCAAATCAAACCCTCGAACGCGCAAAGTTGGAATTTGTCGTTTCAGAAGCAGATCAAGGCAAACTGGCTCGTCTCGGCGTCCTACTTGGGAAGCAAGACCACGCACATTTGGCTCGGCGATAGTGCGAATCCCGATGTGGTGATCACCTCCGGTATGACGGCCCCTGGAATCTTGGCGAACAACGTTGTGGCGGGAAATCCGATTTCGGGCTCGTGCACTCTGCTTTACGGCGGCACGAACACGACGAATAACGCGTTTACCTTTAATCCCTGCAACCAAGCTGCGAACGGCGGCACGGCCAATGTGAAGAACGCCGTCACCGGCGTCACCGTAAACGACGGCTCCGCTCGAAGGGCCTTGAATCTTAGCAATCCAAGCAAGGGTTACATAATGAGCGGCGGCGTGCTCATGGCACAGTCGTTTGGCAACGCTGCTTACAACGGCTTGTTGGCGTCCGTTCAACACCGACTGAGCAAAGGCTTTTCTGTCAACGCGAACTACACGTGGTCCCATTGTTTGGACGACGGCGAGGTAGGGCAGGACATCTCCGATAACTTCCAGAATCCGGCAAATCCAAAAGCGGATTGGGGAAATTGCGGATTCGACCGTCGTCAAGTCTTCAATCTTTCGCTTGTGGCGCAGACTCCGAAGTTCTCCTCTACATGGATGAGGCGCATTTTGGGCAACTGGACCGCGTCCGGGATCTTTACCGATACGACTGGTTCCTACAACAACGTTTCCGACGGCTCGGATGTCTCGCTCGTCGGACAAAGAGGTGTCCCCGGATCGGGTGGGTTCACCGACCGGCCCAATCAGGTTGGCGATCCCTTCACATCGGGAGCAATCGGCAGCTGCACCGATAACGCTCCGGTTCGCACAATCCTAAACTGGTTCAACACGTGCGCGTTCGCCAAGCAAGCCACGGCAACGTTTGGCAGCGCAGCAAGGGATTCGCTGGTCGGCCCGGGACACTGGAACTTCGACACAGCAGTCTGGCGGACGTTCGCGGTGACCGAGCGCCTAAAAATGGATTTCCGGTTTGAAGGATTTAATGTGTTCAATCATCCGCAATTCGGAAACCCAGCCGTGAGCTTGTCGAGCCCCGGCACCTTCGGGAAGATTTCCAGTGGAAACCCCATGCGAATCCTGCAAGCGGCAATAAAGGTTAACTTCTAAGAATGAAATTCCACCGAGTTGCCGTCGCAGGCCACTCCGTGGAGCAAATTCCCAACTTCCGCCCACGAATGCGTTCGGGTCAAAACCGTCGAAATCAGAGGACGGGCGCAAGTGCGTAGGAAACGACAGCGTAGGTATGTTGGCAGCAAATTCTGACGAAAAGTGACCGCATAATATGGGCCATTGGGAAAGAAAAACGATTGCCAAATGCGTTTCGGGAACTTGGCTCGCCTGCTCGGCAGTCATCGTGTTTTGCGCGGCATTTATATTGATCTGTAGCGAACCGCCAGCTCTTGCGCAGCAAGATTGGACGAGCTATGGGCACGATCCCGGGCCGGCCGATTATTCAACTCTCAGTCAAATTACGCCCGGGAACGTCTCCAAACTTCAACAGGTTTGGGTCTATCACTACGGAGCTGGCGATTCCGATGCCGGCGACATGGGGCTAGACTACCGTTTCGAAATTACTCCACTGGTTGTAAACGGCGTGATGTACATAAGCTCGCCAGCCTCTCCGCGGAAGCCTGATCTCAAGGCCGCGATCGTCGCACTGGAGCCGGAAACAGGGAAAGTAATTTGGAAATACGAATCACCAGAGAATATTCATGGCCGAGGAATCGCGTATTGGCCCGGTGACAGCACGGCAGGACCGCGCATCGTCTTTGCGACAAATCACGCGTACCTGAGCGCCGTGGACGCGAAGACTGGAAAGCTCGTAGACAGCTTTGGCGAAAACGGCCAAGTCGACCTCTATTCCGGCGTTGTCTCTGACAGAGTCCAGCCCATCTGGAGAGACAGATACACCGTGCCCAATCCGGTCACGATTTACCGCAACCTGGTGATTACAGGTGCTAGACCGGGTGAGTTAGGACCTCCAGGTCCAAGGGGAGACATCCGAGCCTGGGATGCGCGTAGTGGCAAGTTGGTCTGGACGTTTCACACTGTTCCGCAGCCCGGCGAGGCGAACCACGAAACGTGGCCCGGCGACTCTTGGAAGGATCGCACGGGTGTAAACGTGTGGAGTTTGATGACACTTGATAGCAAGCTCGGCATCGTTTATGCCGGCTTGGGTTCCGCTTCCACCGATTCGAACGGCGCCGACAGACCCGGCCCGGATCTTTACGCCAACACGCTCGTCGCTTTGAACGCTGCCACGGGTAAGCTGCTCTGGTTCCATCAACTCACGCACCACGATCTTTGGGATTTTGATCTTCCGACGCCGCCAGCACTGGTTGATGTCACTCACGACGGAAAAGTTATCCCTGCGGTCGCTCAGGCGGGAAAGATGGGTTTCCTTTTCATTTACGACAGAAGGAACGGACACCCGATTTACACGATCGAGGAGCGGCCCGCTCCCAAGGGAGATGATCCAAACGATCCCACATGGCCCACGCAACCTATCCCTACCGTAACTCCTCCGATCGCCCGCGTGAGTATGACACGGGACGAAATTGCCAAAGTTACGCCGGACTTGGAAGCGTACTGTACGAAAGTTTGGGACGATAACCATGTCCAGAACTTTGGACCTTACACGCCGAATCTCAGTGACGTAGCTACGGTTAACTTTCCAAATGGCACGGGCGGTGCGAATTGGAGCCATCCATCGTTTGATCCCAAGTTGAGTTTGCTGTTCGTCAACGTTTCAAATAACGGCGGCCTCCACGTACCACGTCCGGCCAACGCGGGCGCCACCCCTACTGCAAACGTCCCTCCTGCCGATGAAGCTCCGGCTCGCGGTCCGGCCGGTCGCGCAGGACGATTTGGCCCGTCGTTCATGTTGAATGGTTTGCCTTGCTGGCAGCCGCCGTGGGGCGAGCTGATCGCAGTCAACGTAAACACGGGAAAAATCGCGTGGCGAGAATCGCTAGGAACTACGCCGTCGTTGGGAGACAAGGGCCTCAATACAGGTGCATTCAATCTCGGCGGTAGTATCTCAACGGCCAGTGGACTTATCTTCATTGCAGCAACGGCTGACAAACATTTCCGTGCCTTCGACGCCGAAGACGGCGCAGTACTGTGGGACTTTCAACTTCCGGCGAGTGGACACGCCACTCCCATCACCTACACGGGGAAGGACGGGAAGCAATACGTGGTTGTGGCCGCAGCCGGAGGCACAGCCATCGATCGATCCGGACATCTTTCCGATGCACTTGTGGCGTTTTCGCTTCCCTAGGGAGATTCGCAATGTCCTTCCAAAATCGGTTTGAAATATTTCGTGGACGCTCATGTCCGGCGTGGGTTCGTGTGGCGTTCACAGTTCTGGTTCTTGTATTTGCGGCACGCGAGATAGTTCCTACGCTCTTGGGCGCGCAGATGGCCCCGCAAGCAGGCCAATCGGCGACCGCTTCGGCGAGACAAACTGGAGCGAGACAAACTGGAGCGGGGCAGCCCGGAGCCGGGCCCCAGCGAGGTGGTCGAGGTCCGCGATACGTCGAACCCGATCCAATTAATTTCGACGATCACACTGGCTGGCAGTCGCTGTTCGACGGATCGACGTTGGACGGCTGGGACGGACCCGCAGATGTCTGGACTGTGCAGAACGGGGCTATCGTCGCTACGTCAACGGCTGCAAACCCAACCGGCTCGACTTACCTGATCTGGAAGGGAGGAGAGCCCGCCAATTTCGAGTTCAAGACGGAAATTAAGCTTGAAGGAGCGGGCTCGAACAGCGGCATACAATTTCGCGCAGTGAGGCTGGGTGCTTTGCCGGATAAGAAATATTCGCAATGGGACACGCGAGGCTATCAAGCCGACTACGATTATGTAAACAGCAATACAGGTGCGCTAATCGAATGCTGCGCGGGATCCAGTCGAGGAGTGCCGATACGCACCGATCGCGCATATCGCGGCCAGATCGTAAGCGCCGCGATCGCCGCAGGGGCCAAACCTACTCTTCTTGGTACGTTCGGAGACCCTGATGCAGTAGGGGGGTATATCAAAATTGGTGATTGGAACGAAATTCATCTGATCGCTCGTGGCGATACGATGATTTACCTAATCAACGGTCACTTGATGTCTGTATTTTTTGACGACAATCCGACAATGGCTGCGAGCAAAGGTGTACTGGCGCTCCAACTCGAAGGCCGCGGCGACATCAAGACTTCCTTTCGAGATATCTGGTTGAAAAATCTTCCCTAGGAAAAGGTGGTTCGCAAGGCCCAAGAGTTGATGTAAGGCCTGAACGAAAGCTCTCGCAGAAAGGATATCTAATCCGATGAAAGATCAATCGCGTCGCGACATGCTGAGAATGCTGGGCGCGGCGCCAGTCGTGGCGAGTGCAGCTGCTCAGGCGCAGAGACCATTTTCCGCGCCAGCGTCGCCGCCAAGCGAAGGCGCGCCAAATGCGGCGGCTCCAGCCGCAGCACAGGGTCGAGGCGGAAGGGGCGGCAGAGGCAGAGGTGGCTTCGCGAATGTCGATTTTTGGCCCGGCCCCTTCCGACGCACACGCAACGCCGATCACCTACATGGGTAAAGACGGCGCACAGTATGTAGTCATTGCCGCGGCTGGCGGCGGTCCGTTGTCCCCTGGTTTATATGTGTCTGACGCGCTGATCGCTTACAAACTCGCACACTGATTAACCGTGATCGCAAATGAAGCCCGCTTCCTCCTAGAAACGTTCAGGTTCAAAAGTAGGCTCGATGAAAGGATAGCTATGCTCTCGAAAAATCTACGACCATTGGCACTGGCAACCTTCGCGGCGTCGGCGATCGTTGCGCCCGGTTTGGCGCAGAATACCGCGCAGTCGGTTAACGCCGCGGACACTGAGCCGGTCCCCATCGTTGGAATTGCGAACATCACGTTCAAGGCGACCGACCTTGCCAAGTCCAGTGCCTACTATCAGGGCATCCTCGGGCTTCCGGAAGCGTTTGATATCAAAGATGCTTCTGGCAAGCTTACTTCGGCATATTTCAAGGTCAACGACGATCAGTACATCGAGATCACACCGAATCTAAAGGCCGGCGACTTAATTCGGGAAGGACGTGTCGCATTCCAGAGTTCGGATTTGGAAAAGTTGCACGCAATCTACGTCGAGCGAGGAGTGCAGCCAGGGAATATCGAGCACGGACCCGACGGCAACCCGGTGTTCCGCGTTATTGATCCCGAAGGAAATGCTCTCGATTTCCTTCAATACGTTGCGGGATCTCAGCAGAGTCTTGCTCGAGGAAAGTTTCTAGCTGACACTCGCATCACGACGCACATTTTGCACGTCGGCATCATGATGAAAGACCGCACAACAGGCATGCCGTTCTATCACAAGCTCAGCCTCGATAACTTGCGGACGCTCTCAGGCACACGTGGCGAATACGTGGAGTTGCCGGCCTCTGATCGCAATTTGGAAACGAAGGATCCACCGCTCGATTCGAATAATCCGGCGACGCACGATCAGTATGTCCGTGAAGTATACGGAGCGGTCTATCACGTGGGCCTTGAGGTTTCTGACATCCGAGTTGTTCGCGACACTTTGCAAAAGCGAGGCGGCTATAGCGACGTTCGCGTGCGCGCCACCGTAGGCAACAATCGACATTGGCTGATTCACGTTTTTGATCCGGACGGGTCTCGGTCCGAAATAATGGAGGCCGGGGTACAAAACGATCTTCCCGCCGGTACCATGATGGCCCCCGGTCCCCCTGCTCCGCCTATCCTGCCACCGGCGAGAGGCCCGGCAGCGCCCGCAGCACCGGGGGGCAACTCTCCGGCGGGCCAAGCACGCTAGAAGTCGGAAGTATGGATGGCCGGACACCGGATTCGGCGTCTGCTGCCTGTTTGTTCTCCTATTGCTGACAATGGCAGTGTCGGCCAACAGAACCGCGAGCGGGCCGAATCAGCGGCTCGTCCATTTAGGCTTCGCAGCCATTCTGCTAGGCGTCTTCTTGCTTTTGCCCGGGTGTAACAAGTCGAGTGCTGCTGGCGGGGGGAAGCCTCGGGACACCGTCGGGGAGTTACGGGCTCACACTGACCGGGACATGGGGTGCCCTGTCCCACAGCACGACCGTTACGCTGGCTGTGAATTGACGGCTGCCCTTCGAGTTGTGACGAACATTTTCTTTAAAAGCAAATAGTTCGATAGGCGCTATTGTCCGTTGTGAATTCTCGCCAGCCGCCTGTCGGCGAATAATACGCCGGCCGCATTGATCAAATACTGTTCGTCGCTGAGCATCTCGACCAATTCGTTTGGAAACCGCGCAACTTCGCCCTGCAGATACGCGGCCAAGTCGCGATAGATCTCCCGCCGCGCGTAGGGCGCGAATTCGTCACGGCGTCGGAGTGCGTCTTGAATCAGACCCGCCAGTTCGGGCGTCGCCGCGCGGCGAAGGCGCGCGGCGATCACCGGATAGTCGAAGAAAGAGTTGTATCTGTGGCGACCGGAGATTTCGCTCGTTGGCGCGGGCAGCGGCGTTTCCCGCACGACCAGCGTTCCGGCTACGCGGTCGCCGAACCGCTGCATGATCGGGCTGCTGAGCATCGCAATTCCTCCCGCCAGATACGCCAGCGGCAGTGCATCAAACAGTCGCATCAGATTTCGCACCCACGCCTGTTCGATGCGCAGTGGAAGTCCGGATTGGTCGATTACCCGCAAATGCAACAAGCGCTTTCCTATGGTTTGGCCGTTCCAAAAGCCTTCGAGCACGGCACCATATGCGAATCCAATTGCGAACTCGGAAAGTGTGACCAGCATGAATCCGAATCCCGGCTGTTTCGCGAAGATCCGGTAGACCAGGATGCCCAACCCGTTTATCGCCGCCAGCACGATCGCCGTATCCAGCAGCATTGCGTAAAGCCGCGCCGCGGGACCGGCTAGCGGCAATCGAAACAGAACGCCCTCGGGTGTTGCGATCGTCAGTTCCGCCGTGGTCGGTCGGTGCATCGGTTGGGGACTTGTCATTGCCCCTCCCTGGCAGCGCGTTCTTCTGCAGGGGACTCCCGTCGTCCGACCACCAGTAGATAAGTCGTGAGCAACGCCAGTTCCGCCGCGCCAACCGCAATCTTGAACTGATACGGCAGAACGGGTGCGTGACGCTGGGAGAAGAACGCTTCCATGAATCCTGCCCAAGTCAGCATCATCGCCAGTCCCGCAACCAGCAGCAGCCATTCGTTCATGGACCTGCGCATATCTCGATCGTCCCGCCTCCGCAGCAACAAGCGCGCCAAATAAAATCCAGCTTGGCCGGCGATGAGGATCGAGGGAATTTCAAACGCCCCGTGCGGCAGAAGCCAGGCCGTGACGAACAATCCAAAACCTTGTTGCGTGTAACGAACCGCGACCGCTCCGAGCAATACCCCGTTTTCAAACAGCAGCAACGTCGTCCCGATACCGAACGTCACTCCGAGGGCGGCCGTGAGCAGGGCCACCTGGATATTGTGGCGAATGAGTTCGGCCGAGAACGCCGCCTCGGTTTGCGGCGTCACCACGCTCCGGTTGTCGCCCGCCTCCTCTTGATGTACGCGTTGTCCCGGATTGCGGAGATAATCAGCAGGCAGCAACACGTCAACTGCCGCCGGGTCGTAGCGCACGGCCAATCCGCCAAGCACACAGCCGAGAAGCGTCGCCACCACGGCAAGTGCGAAATAACGGGACTGCCGCCTGAAGGCTTCCGGAAATGCGGTGAAAATCCGCAGCCAACGGCGCGGCTGCCAGATTTCAGAGCGCGTGGGCGGTGCGTAGTACAACTCTGCATAAGCCCGCGCTACCAGACGTTCAAGATATTGTGTTAGCTCCGGCGCAAGCGCGCCGTGGGTGACGCGATTCAGGTCCGCGGCAGTCTCGGCGTAAAGCTCTTGAAGCGTTTCTGCTTCCGTCGGACTCATACGGTGGTCGGGTCGGGATTCGAGCGCGGCGAGCAGGGATTCGAGCCGATTCCAACGGGGCTGCGCTTGCATCCGAAATCGATCGAGATCCAGAATCACAGTCGTTGCTCCCTTTTGCTCTCCATATATCCATCCACGGCCGTCCGCAGAAACGTTCCCGGTGGAACAAATCGGAGTTGCACGTCCAATTTGCCGAGATGCCGCGCCAACGCAGTGAGTCGCTGATTCTCCTTCTCTCCCGCCAGTGCGATGTAGACATCCTCGTCGGTTTTTGGATCCTGGTTTGCCGAAAATGCTGGAAGCGCGTGGGACGGCAATAGGCTCGTCATCAGGACGATATGGGACGAGCGAACCATCGCTGCTCCGCGAGACAGCGAATTCAGAACGGCACGCTCGGCCAAGTCCGCCAGCAGCACCAGGTAAGCGCGCCGCCGCAGCCGCACCTGAATGGCTCCGAACAGTGCTTCGTAGTCAGCTCCGGTCGGAAGGGGCTCAAGATTCAGCAGGCAATCACGGAACTCATGAAAATGCGACTGGCCGCTTCCCGCACGCAGCCAGGATTTCGGCTCATCTGCATACGTAATCAGCCCGAATTCATCACCAAGTTCGAGCGCAACCGTAGCGCCGACCAGAGCAGTTTCCACGGCGAGGTCAAGGAACCGCCGAGTCTTGCGAGCTTGAACACCTCTGCCAGATTGCGCTGCGGGATCGAGCGCAACTGCTGACGACCGGGACTGGTCCACCACAAAATAGATTTCCTGCTTCTGCTCCCACTGAAACAGCCGAGTAACCGGGGCGCCCCTCCTCGCCGTCGATTTCCAAGCGATCTCCGAGTACACATCGCCTGGCTGATATTCCCGCAGGCGTTCGAAATCGCGTCCGTGCCCGGTCCACGGTGTTTGTCGCGACGCCACGAGCGCGCGATAAACCGGGCTGCGCAGAATTTCCCGGCGCCCGGCTCGCCAATCTGCTTCAATTCGCAGCGGCTCAGGCGAATCGAACCATTGGCGCAAGCACCAGATTCCGAGACGAGATTTCAACTCAAGCCCCACTCGCGGTCCCGGCCACAGACCACGCCGAAGCAGAGTGATTTCCGGTGTCCAGGGCCACAGCAGCATCGCGGCTTTGCTCGACGCCGCGTCCGGCTGCTCGAGCCTGAGCAATTGCGACGTGCTCTCGACGCGAATGGCGCTTTCGCTCTCGCGCGTTGCTGGCATGATCGCGAGCCGCACCTGGTTTGCCAGCAAGCGTCGCGGATTGCCGGCCAGCGCGAGCGGAACCGGGATCGTCTGTCCCTCTCGTCCGCGAAAGCCTTTTTCCGGTGGCAGCAAGAGGGGCAAGAATTCATTACGAGCAATCCAGATCGCCAGCGCCTCACAAAAGGCCACCAGCGCGACAATTACACCGAGCAGAGCAAGCCAAAGCCATCCGTGTGCAAGCCAGGGAGCGGCACACGCTATCGAGCCCACCAGCCCCAACGCCCAGGCAAGCGATCCGGTCGGAGTAAAAAGTATTCCGCTCGGTCGCAGCGTGATCCGTCGCGCAGATTTGACTTCGGACGACGTGTCACGGCGCGTCATCTGATCCTTCGCCCGGATCTCCCCGACCGGGGCTCCGGCTGGCGTTCGACCATTGGTCGGCATTTTTTGCTTGGACATAGCGATTTCGCGGCGTTCTAGGCTCTCGCTCGCATTCGGTTTCCGCTAGCCGCTTATCGCGGCACTTCCACCGACTCGAGCACAGCGTTGATCACTTCCCGAAGTTCAACACCTTCCATCTCGAACTCGGGCCGAAGCAGCATGCGGTGTTCCAGCGCCGGGCCCGCCATTGTCTTCACATCTTCTGGCAGCACGAAATCGCGCTCCTCGAGCGCCGCAAGCGCGCGAGATGCGGATAGCAACGCGAGCGTCGCTCTGGGGCCGGCGCCCACCCAAACCGCCGCGTGCTGCCGCGTTTGCCGGACCAGGCTGACGATGTATTGGCTGATCGGATCGCTGACACGCACGCGCGCCGTTGCCGCGCGCAACTGGTCGAGTTCGCCCGGTTCGAGAACCGGTCTGCGCAGTTCTTCGGTCAACCGGCGCTCAGGCGGCTCGCCTTCGGCCGCAAGTTTTGCCAATTCGTTTTCGTCTTCCACCGTCGGGTAGCCCATGCGAATCTTCACCAGAAAACGATCCTTTTGGGCCTCCGGTAAGGGATATGTACCCTGATGCTCGATCGGGTTCTGCGTAGCGAAAACGACGAAGACCGACGAGAGCGGGAATGTCTCGCGGTCAATCGTCACCTGCCGTTCCTGCATGGCTTCAAGTAGCGCCGATTGCGTCTTCGCCGGTGCGCGATTGATTTCGTCAGCCAGCAGGAAGTTTGTGAAAATCGGCCCGCGCACCATCCGGAACTGTTGCGCCTTCATATCGAAAACGCTGGTTCCGGTTATATCGGCGGGCATCAGATCCGGCGTGAACTGAATGCGCTGGAACTCGCCGGCCACGACGCGCGCTAACGCTTTGACAAGCAGCGTCTTTCCTACTCCCGGAACGCCTTCAATCAGAGCGTGCCCGCCGGCGAGCAGCGTCACCAGGGCGAGATCGATCGCTTCGTTTTGGCCGACGATCACCCGGCCCAGCGCTTCCCGTATGCGCCGGAGGCTACTCTTGACGGTCCCGAGCGTCGTCTGCTCTTGCGCTTCTCCGCCGGCGGGCGACGACTGGTTTCCGGAATCCAATATCGGATCTTGGTTCATGCCGTAGACGCCTCCTCAGAAATCTTTTTACTCGAAGCGGACAAGTCTCTGTGCGCTCGGACGTCCGCGCGAGCCAAGCCTTTTGCTGAAGCGCGGCGCTCGGCGATCAAATCTTGCAGTTGTTTGTATCCCTGCCCGGGCGAGCTCGATAGTGCCGAGCGCAAACGCAGCACGCGCGCGGGATCAGAGGAAATGGCCTGGGCATCGAGCGGTGACCGGCGGCGGAATTGTTCCCAACATTCCGCCACGACCTGCTCTTTTGCGATGCTCCGTCGCAGAAGCCGCTGCCCAGCCACTCCAGCGTGTTCGGCGTGACGGATGATCTCCTCGCTTCTCGCGCGCGCGGGACGGCGCACCAGATCACCGCTCATACTCCAGAGCAGCGTAAGAAGCGTGCACCAAAACAGCAGCAGCGCAGCCTGCAGGCGATATCGTTGTACGAGCCAGAGCACGCCTTCTTCCTGCTGCAATCCGTGCAGTGTTTCATCAACCCAGATAGACGAACGTCCGCCCGCTAGAAAAGTGAGCAGCACCGGATTCGGATGTGTTTTGACGGCTTCGTTCAGCAAGAACGATTCCTGGCTCGCTGCAATCAGCTGGCCTTTGCCCACGGTCCGCATCGCCATGTAGACATGCACGGCTGGTACGCCGTTGGTCGTTGCACCGGGCGCTGATTCTCCGACTGCACTTTCCGGACCGGAATAGAGTGTGGTCCAGTGCGCATCTGTCTTAAGCCACGGGGAATCAGCGAGCAGATACATTCGCTCGCTCCGGTCCGGCATCAGGCCCGGTGCGGGAACCGCCCAGGCTGGACCTGACAGTTGGGAGCCCTGGCGCCACTCAACGCCGACTTCCCAGCCTTGCGACGACTTGAGCGTAGTACCGTCATCGGCTTCAACCAGCACGGCGCGACCGCCGCGCGCCAGGAAATCCTCCAACCGCCCACGGAATTTGGCTCCGATTTCGATTTGTCCGTTTTCCGAAACGACGTCACCGAAATGCTGTCCGCCAATAAAAAACGCAGTCGTCCCGGCAGCATTTTGATCGGCAAGAGCGTTCTGGTCCTGGCTGCGCTCGACGTGATACCCGGCACGTTGATAGGCGTCAAACAGCAGGCTGGTGCCGTAAGGGTCTTGGCGAAAACTTGATCCCGGATCGCTGGTGTTCGATTCATTCTGATGCGCCATGAGAAGCAGAACGGCAAACACGACCGCGAAGATGGCGCCGGCCAGAAGCGGCCCTCGCCAGTTTAGTGCAGACCTTCGAGACGACCGAGCGTCAGACATGGCCGAGCAACTCCCGTTGATCCTGGCGGTAAGCGGCGACCGCACCGGGCGTCAAGGCGTAAGAACCGTACCAGACGCGATCGAACAGACGCAGGCTCCCGCGCAATCTTTCAGGAATTTCCGCCCGCGCCTCCACTGTCGCTTGCGGGCGCCGACGCCAACGGCGTGTGAACTCGTCCAGATATTCGCGATTCGTGCGATCGCGTCGAATACTCAGCCATTCACGCTGCGAAAGGCCCGCAAGCAGACCCAAATACGCGGCGCGCAGCGCGAGCCGCAATTCACCTTCACTCTCCAGGCGGTTTGCCAGTGAGAACCATTCCTCTTCCGAGTGATCCGTGGCGATTGACGTGTCGCCCAGATCCGGCAACGGGGCCGTGCCCATAGGGACGGAAACAGAAACCGATTCCCTCTGCCGCCGACGCCAAATGAGGAATGCCGCAACGGCAGCGCTCAAAGCCAGGATGAGCCCAATCCACAATCGCAGATCTTGCAGCCGCCACGCGCCGTGATTTCCGTTACTCGATGGGAGGATGAAGCCTTTTGGCAGGGATGAACGGATAAAATTGGAAAACGCCTCCCAAGCGCGACGGGTAGCATCCCCAGTTTTGTCGAGAAGCTTGTCAAGCCACGTCGGCTCGCTGGGGTGTTCGGCATCGTGCCAGCGATAGACCGCGCGTGCGGATTCTTGATCCAGAGCTTTCCGCAATTGCTCGACGCTTGCGTCTCCGGATATACGGGCAGCGGTCCCTCCGCCACCGGTCTGCAAGGGCGGCGCTCCCTGTGCTTTGAGTTGTAGAGGAACAAGGAGCAGCAGGATCGCGAGCACGGCCGGTCGGCCGCGGCCGGATCCGGTCAAACTGACTTTCTCGGCTCTCTTCTCTACTTCACGCGGCAAACCTGCCAGTAGTCCACGCAGGTCGTCGCCTTCGCGACGCGACCGTAAATATTGATAGACCACCACGAAAGTACATTTGACGATCGGATCGAGCGCCAGCCAGGCGCCGGCGAAGAGCGCGAGCCAAAACGCCGAACTCTGCAATAGCGATTGGATCCCCATTTCGGTCGAGAGGAGCGTATTCACGCCGAAAATCGAGTGCAGAAGTTGTGGGAGAAGCGTCGCGAGGATTAAGCAATTCAGCCAAACTGCTCCCCACAAGGGAAGAAGCATCAGGAAAAGCAGGAGGCTTCCTCCGTACCATCGGCCCGCGAGCGCGAGGCAACTGCGAACCGAGTGCTGCTCGGTTCCATGTTCTTCCGCCCCAAGACTGGCGAACTGGCAGGCTGCGTAGAACCATGGCGCGCCCGCCACGCTCGGTAACGTAGTCAAAGTTGCGGCGCTCAGAACGATTTTCCAAGCGAGCAAGCGCCCCAAAGCTGCTGCCCGCGCCGACACGCCCGCCCGGTTCCCTCTCGGCACGCCAAACGCACTTTCGCGAACTCCCTGGACGTAGCGAGCGACCATCCACACGCGAAACAGATACGCCGCCGCGAGAAGCACCGCTTCGCCGAGTAGCTCGGCGTCGGATATTCGGATTTGTCCGTCGATCACCCAGAAAGGAATGAACGAAAGCAGAAGCGGCACGGCACCAGTGTAGTAGCGCCACGCCTCAGTCGCGAATGTTGATCGAAAAAGTGCGAACCCGCGTTCCAAAGCTTCGAGCGGACTCAATCGGTACCGAGGTGCGCGCGCGATTACAGGATGCCCGGCTTGCAGACCGGCCGGAGCCAGTACTGCCTCACTCATCGCCCCCTCCAGCCGGCTGATCGTGCGCCAAGCCGCCGAAGTCAAGGTGCAACCCCGGCGTATTCACTCGCCAGCGCAGCAGAAGAAAAAAAAGGCCCGTAAGGCAGACCAGTGCGAAAAGGCCTGCAAAAGCCCGTAGCATTCCGCGCCAGAGCGAAGGCTTCCGCGCCGGAGGACGCGCCATCCGACGCAGACACGGCGGACACGCGAGCTGATTGTCCTCATCTGTCACACACTCGCGGCAGAACGTTCCGTGGCAGTGGGGGCACAGCGCCGCTGCTTCTCGCAGGGGATGGAACAAACAGCGTGCATGGCGCAGGCGCACCGCGGTAGGCGGCCCGACAGGGCCCGCTGGCGTGTTTCGAGCCATGACTTTAGCTGACGTCCCCAATGGGGCCGGTCGCGCCGCCTGAAGGCGAGCCACTGGGGACCGTCTGTTCGACCTGTTGCGCTACGAGCACGGGATCCACCGTTTGGTCAACCGGTCCGCCACGATCGGCTTGAATGGCCGCTTCAATTTTTGCGAGAACTTTTCGTG
>Ga0210401_10001234_pt1 | contig 29986 bp, 45 predicted proteins | sample IncBWH32MmetaG_FD_150866 | JGI IMG/M metagenome (GOLD analysis project Ga0210401, IMG submission 150866) | Forest soil microbial communities from Barre Woods Harvard Forest LTER site, Petersham, Massachusetts, United States - Inc-BW-H-32-M | ecosystem: Environmental > Terrestrial > Soil >...
GCCGTAGGCGTCGAGCGTTGCTTGCGAGTGCGCGGCCGCGGGAGCCGTCGGGTCGGCCGACAGCGACGGATGGGGAGGCGTCGCGGCCTCGAGCGGCGACGGCTGCGGAGGCGTCGCGCCGGCGCCGGACGACGGGAGCGGCGGGGGACCGGGCGAGGTGACCACGACGTCCGCCGCCGGGAGCGGTCCCGTCGCGGGCGCGAGCCCCGTCGAGGGGGTGACCGCCACGGGGCTCGCGACGGGGAACGGCGCCGACGTGCCCGACGCCGCGGGGGCGGCGAGCTCCGTCGGGGTGGGAGGTTGCTCGGGATGCTGGTCGTTCATGGTGCTCTCCTTCTTCTTCCGTTCTTGATCCTACCCGACGACTTCCCAGGCGTAGACGCTCTCATCGAGCGTTTGCGTGGCTCGTGCGGTCGTGACGCTGGTGATCACGAAGTGACCGGGCGTCCCGGTCGTGACCGCGTATGTCGCCTGACCGATCGTCGTGCCGAGCGCGCTCTTGATCGTGAGCAGGACGACGCTGTTTGCGGTGAGGTAGGCGGACACGTTCGGGCTCACGCCGTTCACGAGCGTCGTGGTTCCTTGCTGCGACTCGGGGCGCCAGTTGCCCGTCCCCGCGGCCGTCGACGTCCAGTTGACCGGGCCCGACCCGCTGACGTTGATGAAGGAGCACCCCGCCTCCGAGGCCGGGACATTGCCGTTCGGGTCGGAGAATCCGCCTCCGAAGCTGTAGGAGTAGGGCACGCCCGGGAAGAGCGAGAGCGACGCCGCGTAGCTCGGCGGTACCTCGGCGGCGGGGCTGTAGAGCGCGACCTCCAGGGTCCCGCCCGCGGTGACCACGATGGCGGACGCCACGAAGCTGAAGGCGTCGAAGCACTCGACCACGCAGAGGCTCGTCGCGTCGACGGAGATGCAATTGGCGGTGTTGAGGCCCGCGTTTCCCTCGCCGACCACCGTAAGCTGAGCGCCGGCCGTCACCTCGATCGCCTTGTGCGTCGCGCTCGCGCTCGCGCCCCGCAGGCCCCCCGCGCCCGCGACCTCGAGCGTCGAGTCGATCGAAGCAGCGATGAGCGCTTGCGTCGTGCCGCCCGCGACCACGTTGAGGTTCTCGATCTTCAGGAAGTGCGTCCCCTGGAGCTGGCAATTCGTCAAGGTCAGCGTCCCGACGTCCGTGGGGTTGGCGTTGACGACGCTCGTGACGCCGACGAACGCGAGCGCGTAGGGCATCTGCGTAAACGTCGCGGGCGTGACAGTGAACGTGTTGCCCCCGCCGGCGAAGTCCACGTAGACGGTGACGAGGCCCTTGGTGAGCCGCAAGGCCTGCATGAGTTGCGGGAAGTTGTTGAAGACGCCCGCGCTGAGATTCGCGTCGGTCGTGTTGGGCGCGAAGACGACGGACGTGAGCGCCTGCCCGATCGTGTAGTGGCAGTCGGTGAGCGATCCGAAGCTGATCGCCGCCGTCTCGTAAAACGCCCCGGAGTCGATCTGAAGCTGGCCGACTGACGCCGCGTCGAGCGCGACCACCGCCTGACCCGTCGTCGCGAGGCGCGCGCTTCCCTGGAGCGAGATCAAGTAGTCGGACCCCACGACGTCGACGAGCGGGTTGGTTCCCCCCGTGGAGGTCACGGTGGTCGAGCCCTGGGCGCGGAAGATGACGTTTTGCCCCGTGGTCGATTCGATGAGCGGGCGCGTCGTCGCCGCCGTCGTCATGAGGCAATCGACGACGCTGAGGGACTTCGTCCCCGAAAACTGCACGTCGCTGTAGTCGATCGAGTTGATCCCCTGCGTGTCGACGAGGGTCACGTACGGCGGCATGGGGTAGACGCCCGCCGCCGGATTCGCCGCGCCGATCGAAAAGTCGAGGTAGACGGTGACCGCGGCGTACGGCGTCGAGGCGAGCGCCGTCAGGAGGTCCGCCCAGGTCGTGTAAACGCCCGGCGACGGCGTGCCGCCGATTCGCAGGCTCACCGTCAGCGTCCCCACCGCGGGAATCAGCGTGGAGAGCGTATCGAGCGCCTGCCCGGCATCCGTGGGGACCGACCCTCCCGCGAACATCCATGGCGTTGGGTCGATCGGCGGGTAGGACATCCCGAAGGCGTTGTCGACGAGGTTCAGGGTAGCGCCGCCGACCTGGCTCGCGGAGACGCTGCAGGACGCATCGCACGAGAGCTCCGCGGAGGTGCCGCTCGTGAAGGCGTTGCTGTTGATGATCGAGCCGTTGAAGGCGAGGCAGATGCCCTGACCGGCCGAATCGAAGAGGCTGACCGAGCTCTCCCCGACGATGAGCTGCACCGCGTAGGTCAGCGTGAGCTCGCAGCTCCCCGACGCGCTCAGGAGGAACGCAGCGGCACCCATCGTCACGATCAGGTTTTGGAAGATCGGGCGCGCGTTGCCGGCGACCGTGAAATGCGGCGTCGTCGCGCTGTTGCCCGTGAGCACCGCCGTGCCGACGCCTAGCCCTTGCGTGAAGGCGGGGAACGTCGAGAACGTCGAGCCCACGTCGAGCGTCAGCGTGATCCCGTCGGCGAGCGTGAGAAACCAGACCGCGGGCATCGTGTAGGAGCCCGCCGGGATCGTCGCGTCAGCCGGGACGAAAATCTCGACGGGGCCGCCCATCGTCGCGGCGCAGTCGGCGACCTGGGCGAAGCTCGTATAGACGTTCTCGCCGCGCGTTCCCGCGGGGTTGAAGACCAAGCGCGAGGGGGCGGGAAGGCCGAGCGAGAAAGCCTGGGTCGACGGACTCGTCACCTCGAAACCCGAGGCGATGAGGATGGGATCGAGCTCGCCGTAGAGGCGGAAGGGGACGAGGCGTGCCGTGCCCGCGCGGTAGAGGGCGAGCTCCTCCCCGGTCAGGCGCTCGCCGTCGCCGAGAATCCGGAGGGTGCGCCAGGCGTTCTCGAGGCGCGCTTGAAGCTCTGATCGCATGGGGCCGTCCTCTCAGCGTGTAGGTTTGGCCGCGTCCGGCGCTTCGCTTGGCGCCGTCGTCACGGCCGTTGTCACGGCGCGAAAGTGCTCGATCGCCTCGAGTAGACGCGGTTGCGGGATCGAGTTCGGGCGCGGCCGCTCGACCACCTCGTTCAGCGCGCGCCAGTCCTCATCCTCGATCGGGACGATGTCGCGCGGTTCCTTGCCGCGAAAGAGCGTGCGGATCTTCAGCGCTTGTTCCAGGCCCGAGATCCCGCGCTCCGAAAACGACGAGTCGAGGGTCCAGAGGTGGAGCATCAGCTTTTGGAACGAGACCCGCTCCTTGGAGCCGTCAAGGGCCGCCGTTTCGATCCAAGCATCGTCAGGAATGGTGATGTAGCGCACGGGGGATCCTCCAAGGTTACGCGGGGGCGATCGCCGTGTCAGTGCCGCTCGTGCCGCGGAAGTGCAGCGCGCCCGCGGTGCAGTAGAGGATCCCTCCGGCGACGGAGCTCGCCGTCGGCGCCGTCGCCGCGTTCGCGAGGTACACGACACCATCGCCGGAGTTCGCGGGCATTTGCGTCGAGGTGATCGCGGAGGTGCGGCCGAGCGCGACGATGCGGTTATTTTGGACGACCTCCGCCACCTCGACGAGGATCCCCGCCGTGCCTAGCGTGAGCTGGACGCCGCCGCGAAGCCCCGCGCCCCCGCCGGCGGCGCCGCCCTGGAGCGAGAGGGTCGCACCGTTGTTCCCCGACGTGTTCGACGCGCCGGCAGCGATGTTCAGGGCAGGGGGCGACGCGACAGCCGCGGCCGACATCGTGAACGCGGAGGCGCCGTTTCCGTTGATCGCGATCGACGTCAGGCCGGAGAGCGTCAGCGCCGTACCGGAACACGTGAGCGTGTGGCCTGACGAATTGTTGAGGACGACCTGTTGCCCCTGGAGACTGGTGCTAAAGGTCGTCGGGTTGCCAAATTGGATCGTGGTGTTTCCGAGCTGCACGATCTGCAGATCGGCCGTGTTCCCCGCGTTTCGCAGGGCCATCACGGAGACTGTCGCGGCGCCGTTGTTCGGGACGCGGAGGTAGCCGGCCTGGGCAGTCTGCGTGCTCGCCCCACCGGAGGCCGGGCCGCCGAGCGCGAGGAAGTCGGACGAGGTCTGTCCGAGCTGCGATTGCGTCACGCCGCCGACCTGGAGCTGCAGGAGCCCCACCGTCGCCGATCCGGAGGTCCCCGACGAGAGGACGAGGTTCGCGCCGTTGTGCGCGGCGCCGGTCGCGCCCTGCGCGATGAACGACATCGTCGCGCCGTTGCCCGAAGACGTGGACGTCTGCGCGATACCGGGGGCCGTCGTCGCCGCCGCCCAGGTGAGGACGTTTCCCGTCGAGGCGATCGGCACCGATCCCGCCGCGCCCGTGATCGCGACGCACACCGTCGCGGCGCTCGCCGTGGTTCCGCTCGAGGAGGTGACGTCGCCCGTCAGGGTCAGCGACTGCGCCACTTGGTTGGCCGTGGGAAGCGCGCCCGTGACGAAGTTGACGCCGCCCGCGAGGTTGACGGGCGCGTACGAGAGCGCGCCCGCTCCCGTCACCTGCAGCACGTTCCCCGTCGTCAGCGCCCCGCCCGCGGGCACGGTGGAGCCGTTGATCGCGACCGTCGTGGTCACAAGGCCCGCACCCGTCGTCGTCGTGTCGCCCGTCAGCGGCCCCGGCGTGCCGAGAACGCCGGCGGCGACCGTGACGATCCCGGTGCCCGCGGGAGCCGGCCCCGTCGGCCCCGTCGGCCCCGTCGCGCCGGTCGGCCCCGTCGCGCCGGTCGGCCCCGTCGGCCCCGTCGGCCCCGTCGCGCCGGTCGGCCCCGTCGGCCCCGTCGGCCCCGTCGCGCCGGTCGGCCCCGTCGGCCCCGTCGGCCCCGTCGAGCCTGTCCCGCCCGCGCCGCCGCCGCCGATCCCCTGGTTGCCGAGCCCCGGCATGTCGCGCTCAGCTCAGCGTGAACGTCACGGTCGATCCGGGGGATCCGACGGTGAAGAAGTTGAAAGACTGCGAGGTCCCATTTTCCGTGATCGTCGACGTGCCGATCAGGGTCGGCGTGTAGATAAACCCGTTCCCGTCCTTCACGGTCGGCGTCCCAAACCCGGCCGGGATCGCGAAGACTTGGTTGACGCCGCTCGCCGACGCGAAGGCATAGCTCCCGCCGTTCGCGGTGTGGAGCTGGAAGCCATCCGCGCGCAAGGTGTCGTAGAGCGTCTGGCCCGCGGTCAGCGTGCCGCTGACGCTCCCGAACGCGATCGAGCCCGCCCAGGTGATCGTCTGGGTCGCCGTCTTCGTAGTCGATCCCTTGACTGCGGTAAGCGTCGCCGTGCTCGTGTGCCCGATCACCGTGTCCGCAAACGTGGCCGTGATGGTGCCCGACGTGAACGGCGTCGTGAGGTTGAGCGGGCCGCCCGTGGGGTTGGTCCAATTGACGTGCGCGTTGTCGGGGATCGTGTTGTAGCTCGCACCGATCGTGGGGTTGACGACGGAGCCACCCACCTCCTTGGTCTGCGTGAAACCCGTGAAGGTGGAGATCGCGAAGCCACCCGGGGGGAGCCAGGCGTAATCGAGCGGCCCGCTGCCGGTGCTCGTGAGGACGTCGCCGGCGCCCGGGGGCTGGGGAACGTTGCCGCCGGGCGGGCCTTCGCCGCCGCCCCCGCCGCCGCCGATCCCGCTGTTGCCGAGTCCCGGCACTTTACATGCTCCCGGGCAGGAGGAACCGGCCGTAGACCTGGCTAAACACCGCGTTGTCGTTCGAATCTTCGGTCAGGAATCCGTTGAGGTTGGCGGGATTCAGGCCGATCAGGATCACCCCCGCGCCGACTGTTCCGAGGATGCCGCTTCCGAGCGAAAGGGAGCTCTGCGGCGAGATGTACGCCATGCTGAGCACGTCGCGACGGGTCATGAACGCCGTCCAGAAGAGCGAATCGATCACCGCCATGAGCACTGTCGCGCTCGCGTTGGTATTGGTGCAAACCACCTGATCGAGGATGCACGGCGAATTGATCTGCACCCCGGTCGTCCCGTCCACCGGCGGCAGAAGGATGCCCGGCCGATCGTCGGGCGAAACGTGATCGTTGATCACCACTGCCAGCGTCGCGGTGAACGTGTCGCTGTAGTTGTCCGTCTCCGGCCCGATCACGCCTGGGCGGAATGACGCGAGGATGAAGGGCGTCGACACCATGGTGGCTTCAATCCGCACGTAGCTTGCGACCGCCGGAATGATGCAGGGCGCTCCGTACCACTGCGCGATCGAGCCTCGCTCGTTGCCGATCGTGACCTTGCAGATCACGCCAAACTGGTTGCCGAAAGACTGCGTGCGCGTGTTCCACGTGTTCGTGGTCGCGATTTTGATCTGCACCGGGCGGGGGACCTGATCGGTCGCCTTCCAGTATCCGATCTGTTGCAGCGTGGGGATTTGCCCGAACGTCGTCGACGTGAAGGGGGGGAAGGTGACGATCTGCGCGCCGCCGATCGTCGTCGTGGACGGATAGGGGGCCGTGCGGTTGATCGCCGCGGGCGCTGTCGGCTGCAGAAGCGGCGGGACCGCAAGCGGCGAGCTGATCAAGGCCTGTTGCTGGGCGGCCCGCGCCGCCATCGTGTCTCGTCCAGCCATGGCGAGTCAGCTCCCCTTCTTCGCGCCCGTGCACTCGCACGGAACGATCACGTTCCCCCGGGCCATGCGCTCGCCGACCCCTTCGCACTTCGGGCAGTCAGGATCGGCGCGGAGCACGGGCGCGGGGATGGTGTCGGCGTTGTCCTGGGCCGCGGCGGCGGGCCCCGCGCAGTAGCAGCGCGAGCACCCCTCCGGCCCGTGCCGCGGGTGCGGATGGCACAAGCGGCACGTGTCGGGCCCGACCATAGGCGACCCGTTGTCGGGGATCTTGCCCGTCACGATCGCCTCGCCGAGGAAGCCCAGGAAATCGCCGAGGCCCCGACCCTCGCTCATGACGGACTTGCCCCCTTCCCGTTCGCGTTGGCCGCGTTCGCGGCCGCGGCCGCGGCGTGCGCGTTCTCGGTCTCTTCGATGAAGATTTCGACGAGCTCCTTGAAGCGTTGCTTTGGTTCGCCTGTCAGCGCCGCATCGATCGCCACGAGGTCCGGGCCGCCGAGCACGCGCAGAAACGCGCCGATCGCGCGCGACTGCCGCGGCGTAAACGAGGGCGTCGGGAGCTCGTCGGTGCGTGTGTCCTCTCCCGCCGCCGGCGTGGGCGCACCCGAGATCCCGATCCCGATCCCCGCCCCGAATTTCGCGGCCAGCGCCGGGACAACGCGCTTGATGACGAGCTCGTCGATGAGCTGCGACTTGCGGCCCTCGCTCCGCCGCATCTTTTCGAGCTCAAGATCCCGCGTGTGCTGGTCGCTCTTGAGATCCTCAAGCACCACGATCAGCTCGAGGTGCTTGTCCGCCATCCGTTCGTTTGTCGCGAGGAGTCGCTCGTTGGCTTTCTCGTAGAACTCCACCTGACGCGAGAGGACCGCCGCGCTCTTGTCCGCGAGCTCGGCATAGCCCTCGATGCACTTCTTCCAGGCCACGAGCTGATCGGCGTGCGTGCCGTGGAGCGCCTCGATCGACTCGAGGAGCACCGTGGACGTCACGGCGCGCTCCTCGCGCAAGTGCTTCATGCTCTGCGCGATGATGCCCTCGGCGTTCGGGCCCTCGTGGGCGCCCCCGTCAAATCCCGTCAGGGCCGGGGTGGTGATCGTCCAGCGGGCCGGATCGCCCTCGGCGCGGATGACGACGACCCCATACCGCGCGAGCCCGCCGTCGCCGCTCTGTTCGGCGTCCTCCAGGGCGCGCCGCCAGATCGTCTCCGCGAGCTCGTCAGCCTTGGTCCCCGGGGGGACGGGCCAGTCTTCCACGGGCGTGGCGGGGCCCATGGTCCGATGCTGCAGGTGGACGCGCTTCGCGCCGCGCGTGAGCTGTTCGCGCAGGAACGCGAGGAACTTGGGCGGGAGATCCTCGCGCTTGGGGATCGCGTTCTTGGGGGGCATCATCGCCCCCAGGGTACGGTAAAGGGCGGGGGCGCGGGCGAGCTCGGGTAATACCCGCTCGAGCGGGGCCCTCCGCTCCAAGGCGGGTAATACCCCGACGGCGCGCTCGCCCAGCTCTGCGCCTCGAGCGCCTCGAGGCGGGAGACGGCGCGCGCCTCGCTCTCCTCGAGGGCGCGCGCGCGGGCCTGCGAGCGGAAGTAGTAGACCAATCCGCCCGCGATGACGCCCGCGACCACCATCGTCAGGAACGAGCTCCCCGCGCTTGCGGGCGCGGCGGGCGCGGGCACGCCGGTCATCCACGGCGGGAGGTTCGTGGTGTTAGACATGGTCCGTGTACCCCAACGCCTTCACGGCGACCTCTGCGTCAGCCTGGTAACGGAGCCCCACGCCGGGGCGGCACTCGCGGATCGCCGCCTCCGCCGCTGCGGCGTTCAGGCCCATGGCGCGCAGGATCGCGTACACCATCGACGGCGCGCGGTTCCGCCCCTCGCAGCAATGCGCGAGCACCTTGCCGGCGTTCGGCATCACGAGCACCGACAGCGCGGGCACGACGCCGCTCGCAAACCATGCGGGCTTCTTCGTGGTCCCGTCGTCGAGCGTCGGGCACCGGACGACCCGCACGCGCGTCGTGGACCACAGCGCGGAGAAGTCCTCCTCCTGCCAGCAATCGAGCACCAGGGTGATCCCCTCCTTGACTGCCTGGCGCACGTCGTCGGCCGTGCGCATGGCCGCGCCGACAGCGATCCGCGGCGTCGCGAAGTTGTAGTCCGCCATGGCGCCTACTTCCTCCTCAGCAGGAACAGCACGGCGACGCCGAGGGCGAGGCCGATCAGCGCCATCGAGGAATCGCCGAGGGTGGGGATCGGAACGGTGGCGTTCGCGGTTGCGGCCTGGTCGGGCGTCGTCGGCGTGGGTGAGAGCTGCGTAGGCGCCGCCCCGAGGCTGACCTTGTCGAGGATGGCTTGCCAGCCGTTCAGATCGGCCATGAACGCCACCGCGGTGTTTCCGTATTGCGGGACGCCCGTCCATGCGCCCGCGAAGAATCCGCCCGAGAGATCCGCGCGCGCGGGCACGCTCCATGCGAGGTACTTGGCCAACCACGTTGCCCAGTTTTGCTTGATGGCTCCCCACTGCGCGGCCGAGGTGCCGCCGGCTGCGCCCGCATTCGTGGCGATCGCGGCGTCGAGCGTCGCCACGCGCGCGGCGATCCCCTTGGCCTGGGCGTCGTCGGCGTCGATCTGCGCGAGCACCTCCGAGTCCGTCACGATCAGCGGCATGGCCTAGATCCTCCTTCGGTGGAGCGCGAAGAGGACCGCGAGCGCGAGCAAGCCTCCCGCCCCCCCACCTCCCACGCCCGCGGCCATGACCCGAGAAGGGGGACTCGCCGGGCCCTGTCCGCCTGCGATCGAGGTGGGGGGGAGGGAAGTTGGGGGCGCGGGCGCGCCAGGGGGCGCCGCAGCGGCCGCCTGGATGCCCGCCTTGATAGCCTGCCACCGTGCGCCCCCCGCGGCGTCCTCATGCGCGAACCGCTTGGCGATGGTGTTGAGCGTGATCGCACCAATGCCGTCGGGGTCGTACCAGGCGTTGCCCGCGTAATACTGCGCGTAGGGACCGGCCTTGCCGGAGATCACGGCGTTCGGATTCGCGTCGGCGCCGCTCGTCTGGTAGGCGCGCGGCAACCAGTTGAGCGCGAGGAGGCGGGGGCCGTCGCTCGGGAAGCGGCCACCGTTGAACGACTGCGCGAGCCCCTGCCAGAACTGGAAAATCACCGGGAGCTGTTCGGCCGCGCTCATCGTCAGCCACTGGTCGCGCGTCAGGCGGTAGCCCGCGAGGTTCGGGGTGGACATCTGGTTAAGGCCCCCGACGGGCGGCTTGGCGTTCGGTGGGCCCGGGGACGCGGGGTTGAAGCCCGCGCTCTCGATCCAGAGGAGGAGCGCCACGCTAAGAGGATCTGTCGCCGGCGACGTCGCGCGCGCGAGCGTCACCAGCGTGGCGAGATCCGTCGGCGTGACCGCGTACGTCATGGGGCGATCCTACGGCGCGATCTGCCACTGGCCCGGCGTCTTCGCGATGGCCGACACCTCGCCCGCCGTGAACTGCATGGTGGTGCCGACCGGCGCGCCGTTGGGGGGGGGCGGGGAGACGGACACCACCGTGCCCTGAAACCACCCCGAGCTCGCGGGCACGTTCGCGTTGTTGAACGAGGCCGGCGCGATGAGCGTCAGGGTCCAGACGCGCGCGGCGCTGTCCTGCAGAAGGAGCGCGACCCCTGCCGAGAGTGCCGCGATGTCCGCCGGCATGAACCGTTGGAAGACGACGAAGCCTTGTGCATCGATCATCGGCCCGCCGCCGGGGCCCGTGGGCGCGGGAGGCGTCGGCGCCGCGGCGGGCGACGGCTTGGACGCGAGGAGGAGGAGGAGGCCCCCGCCGAGGAGGAGGATAAGCGGCATGGGTCAGGCCCTCTGGGTTTGCGGGAGGAGGAAGGTACCCGAAAGGATGGCCATGCCCGACTTCGGGTCGACGTATTTCGAGACGAACGCGCTCATCGTCTGGAGCCGCTGTGCCAGGCTCAAGACCTGTGCGTTGGCGATCCCCTGGGGGTGACCGCTTTGCGCGCTCGCCACCGTGCCCGACACGATCGCCGCGGCGCCGCTGTTCGAGGGGGCGGCGTTGAGCGTCTGTTGCGCCTGGCCGAGCGTAATGGTGGGCGGCACGGGCGCCTTGATCGGGAGCCAGCCGGGGAACACGAGGCCTCCCGGGGGGACCGGGATGACGGCGCGCACCGTGCCGGGGATGTTCACCTGAGAGAGGATCGCGTCGACGCTCCCAAGGTTGAAGCCCGCTGGAAGAAAGGGCGCGGGGGCGACGATATGCGGGGCGATCGTCGAGGTGGGCGGGGGCGCCGCAGCCGGCGGCGCGTTGCCCAGGATGCTGGCGGAGGAGGGGAGGGGGGCACCGACGGGCATGGGCAATCCTTTCAGTAGAACGGGCGCGGTTCCCCCGAAGAGGCGCGGGAGCGGCGTCGCGCCGGGGTAGAGCACCGGGTAAATCGTGGGGTCCCATCCGGCGACGTCGCTCCCCGGCGTGACGTACTGGAGATCGGGGCGGTAGTGGACGCGGATTGGGGTCGGCTCGGGCCCCGCGCCGCGATCGAGCGGGTAGGTCCCAATGATGGGCAATAGCTCCTTGATCACCCCGTTGCTGTCCGGCAGCGTGTCGAACGCCGCTTTGACCGCGGGGCCCATCGCATAGGCGGCGTTCCGCGCGACGCTCACCGCCGACTGGTAGCGGGAGAGCTGCATCGAGTCCGGACCCTGGAAGGGGACCTGGTTGGCCTCGAGAATGTTGTTCAGGACGGCGGAGGGAAGCATCCGCACAAGGTCCGCTTGGAGGTTCGTCGCGGGCCACGCCTTCGGACCTTGCGAGGCCGTATAGGGATCTTGCTGCGACGATCGGTAGGGGATTCGCGTCGGGAGCGCGTGGAGCGCCTGCAGCCATCCCGGCTGCTTGATAAACCACTGCAGGAAGCGCACGCCGAGGATCCGCACGAGCTCGTCCGGCAAGGTGTTGCGGCGAAAGCTGTCGACGGGCGAGCTTGCCCACAAGGCGGTTTTCGCGAGTTGAAAGTAGTTCTGCAGGAAGGCCGCTTGCCAGGGCTGGGGGCCGTTCAGGATCGCCTGTGCCGCCTGGGTCACGAAGTCGGCGATCTGCTGCTTGCGTTGCGCCTGCAGCTTGTCGTCGGCGTGCCCAGGGATCCCCGCGACCTGTGTATTGCCGCGGGTGATCATGTTCTTGTCTTCGAAGTCGCCGTAAAACGCGCCCGGGTCGCTTGGGACCTGGACCGAGCCGCCCCACGACTGCACGAGCCCCGAGCCCAGGGCCGCGAAAGCCGCGATGATGGCGCCGACGACCGTGCCGACGACGGGCACCGACGAACCGACGGCGGCCCCGGCGCCAATGGCGGCGAGCGTCGCTGTGACCGCTGCCGCCGCGTCGGCGCCCAGGACGGCGCTGATTACCGGGATCGCCGCAGCGATGATCGCGGTAGCAGTGGCCCACACGCCGGCGCCCTGCTTCAGATAGTCGGCCATCTTGCCGACCCCTTCGAGGGGGCCGCTCGACATGTTGACGCTCTTCAGGAGCTGTTGACCGGCGAGGATGGCGGCGTCTTGGTAGTTGCCGGAGGCGGCGTCCGTGACGATCCCCGGCGCGATCCCCGCCTGCCTCGCCGCAGCAACCGCCGCCGCCGTTGCCGCGGCCTGGGGATCGTTGGCGATGCCTTGCGCCGTGCCGATCGCGCCCTGGGCGGCGTTCTGCGCTTGGCCGATCGCGTTCTGCGCCTGTTGCTGCGCCGCGGCCGCGGCCTGCTGCGCGGCGGTCGTGGCCGTGCCGACTGCGTTCTGCGCGGCGCTCGACGCGCCTTGCGCGGCCCCGGCGGCGTTCTGCGCGGCGCCCGAGGCGAGGCCCGGCACGCCCGAGAGGAGGCCGCTCGCGTCGCCAGGGGCGAGCGTCGTGCGGAGCGTGCCCGGCGGCGCGCCCAGGCCGAGCAAGCGACCGGTCAGCTTGGAGGGTCCAGCCATGGCGTCTCAGAATCCGCCCGCGGTGATTGCCCCGAAATCCCCTAGCGAGTTTTGCGTTTCCGGCCCGGGGAGCCCGTCGACCGCGAGGCCCGCGTTGTGCGCCTGGTTGGCCCAGACCTGGAAGGCAGACGTGACGCGCTGGCTCGCGGGCCCGATGTCTCCGTCGATCGCCAGCGGGAGATCGGAGGAGGGGTAATTGACCGCGATGCCCCAGTTATTCAGGTCGTTCTGGATGTCCTTCCCTTCCTGCGATCCTCCCCGGTAGGCATCGGGGATCGTCACGCCGCTCACGTCCGGCACCGTCCAGGAGGGATCCCACGCGGGGATCTGCAGGTTCGCCGGATTGCCGACCACCGTGGTCGGCGGGAGCTCTATCACCGGGCCGGGCGTGGGGGGAATGACCGGTGGCGGCACGGGCACCGGCGCGGGCACCGGAGGCGGCGCGGGCGTGGGGAGCGTGAACGGGGGGCTGAACACAGGCGTCGGCGCCGGCGTTGGCGACGGCGGTGGCGTGAAGATCGGCGCGGGCGCCGGCGGCGAGAACGGCGAGGGGAGCGGGAGCGGCACCGCGGACGCCACCGTCAGGCTCGCGGCCTTGGCCATGAGCTTCGCGGCCGCGATCGGGTAGTCGGGCAAGAGGCTCTGCGCGAAATTCGTCAGGTCGGTGGGGTTGTTGTTCGTCGCCAGCATGGCGCTGACCGTCTGCTCGAGAGCGAGCGGTAGGTTGGCGTCGTAAAGCCCCGTCCCCCGCTGCAGGATGGGAAGCACGCCCCCCGGGAGGGGCGCGGGCGCCACCCCGTGGTTGCCGGTCGTGACCGACGCCGCGGCGGGTTTCGACGAGAGGGCGAGCGCCGCGGCAGCGGCGGCACCGAGGGCGAGCAAGAGAACGGGTGCGGGCATGGGATCCTCGGGTCGGTTAGGGCATCCCCAGAAGCCGCGAGGGATCCTCGATCGTGCCGTCCCCTCGCGCCACCTGGAGGTGAAACTCTTGCACGCGCCCGACACCTGGGCGCTCTTCATGAAACACGCGGATCCTCTTCAGCGCCGGCTCATTCAGCCGCACGCGGAGCTCGGCGATCCGCCACGATGCCAGGCCGATGCAGTGCGCATAGCCCGCCTTCAGTACGGCGGGGATGTTCGGCCATTCGTTGGGCGCGCCGTCAGGCTCGCGGCGAAACCGCACGCCGCTCTGGTAGAGCAAGGGGACCGTCTTCCAGCGGTTCCCGAGCGTCAGCCAGTCGACGTCAGCCTGAATCAGCGCCTCGACGAACTGCGCGAAGCGCGCGAGCTGCACCGGTTCGGGGAGGCGTTCCCACTCGTCGAGCTCCACAACGAACGAGAAACGCACCCCCGGACCTTCTCCGGCCGATCAGCCGAGATAGCTGCCCGCCGCCGCCACCCCGCCCACCGCCGCCATCGCCGTGGTGTCGGGCCCGACCTCATGCCCGAAGATCAGCGCGGCAAAATTCAGCGTCGCGTTGGTCAGCGTGTTCGTCACGCTCATCGAGAGCGCGTTGCCCTGATTCGAGATTTGCATCGCGAAATCGAGGGCGCCGCACTGGTTGGGCGAGAACATCGTCCCCGGGATCCCCGTGCCCGCGGGACCGCCCGCGACCTGGGGATTCGTCCCGACGGTCGGCACGGTCACCAGGCAATTCGGGCCGATGATCGTGGGATCGATGACGACGTTTTCGCCGCGGAAATCCATCTGCGGGAGCTGCGTGATCAGCACCGTCGCGCCGGCCGCGACCGCCGCCGCCATGATCAACGGGACGCGAAGGCCCGTCGCTTTCCAAAGTCCCGGGTTCTTCTGTCCACCTGATCCGCTCATGGTTGATCCTCCTGTGTCCGACAAACGTTGAAATTGATGCGGGCTGACCGCGAGTGAAGGCGCTGACGGCGACTGTCCGCCGGCGGCGCGATTGGTGGCCGTGCGTGCCTGGCCGAGCACGCGCGTGCTCGTCGGTGCGGGGTGGCCCGCTCCGAACGTGTGGGGCGGCGTGGCGACGTGCGCAGGCCGCGGGAGCGCGTAGATCGTCGCCGTCCCCGTGGCGGGATTCCGCACGATCGTTGCGCCCTCGAATGAGAGCCGCGTGGCAGGCGCCGCAAGATGCGGTGGGGGCGCGCCCGGTTGCACGCGCGCGCTGACGGCGTGCCCGATCCGCGCGCCCGTCGAGTGGACGATCCCCGGGAGCACCGGGCCCGCGCCCGCGTCACCGGGGGCGCGGCGCGCCGTGATGCCCCGCGCCTGACCCGGCACACGCGTGCCGGGCTTGCCGGGACTCATGCGCTCCAGGGCGGTATGCGTCGCGGAGTCGATCGTGCCGCTCGGCGTGGGCGGAATGCCGTTCGCGGCCTGGAAGTTCGCCACCGCGCGCCGGGTCGGGATGTCCAGGTGACCGTTCGTCGAGCCCGGGTGAAACCCATGCGCGGCAAGCCGCGCCTGCGCGCGCGCGATCGCCGGGTTGGGCTTCGCGGGCGCGTTGGCTCCAGGCACCGGCGCGCTCTTCAGGAGATGGGAAAACGGTGCGTAGGCCATCGGAGGGGTTTCCTTTCAGGGACCGGGGAACGCCCTCCTCTCAGCGGCCGACGAACGACCCCGCCGGCATGACGCCGCCCGCGGCGGCGGCGACCGGCGGCGTCGCCGTCGCGGCCGGCGTCGCCGTCGCGGCCGCGGTCTTGTGCGCCACGCCCTTGCTATACCCCGTGCGCGTCGCCCACGACGCCAGCGCCCCGGAGCCCACGCGGTAGAGGTCTTCGTTGTACTTGCCGCCGAGCTCGAACACGCCCGCGGCGAGCACGAGCCCGCCAATGAACATGTCCGAATCGAAGCCGAAAATCTTGTAGGTGCCCGTCGTGTCGCCCTTCATGCCGTTCAGGTACGAGACGGCGAAGGCGGTGCCCGCCACCTCGACGGCCCCCACGACGCCCTCGACCATCTCGCTCGAGTTTTCCTTGATTTTCTTGAGCTGGGCGCGGGTGTTCTGCGCCATTTTCCACGCCTTCATCGCCTCTTGCTTGAGGCCGTGCGCGGAGGACGGGAGGTGCTGGATCTGCGTGGACATGGTCGGAGCTCCGTGGGTGGAGGGGCGCTTGGGGGGCTCGTCGCCACGCCCGGCGCGCGCCGGTTCAAGTCCACCCTGACCCGCCTTTTATGGGGGTTTCCAGGGGTTTTTTCGCCTACAGCAGCGAGGAACAAGACGGGGACACGGCAGAAAGGCGCGGCGGAGTGCGCGCCCTTTGCCTTTCTTGGCTCAGGCTCCGATACACTCGTGGATCACGAGGTTTCTCCGTTGCCACCCCGGTCATCTCGCCCAGAAAAAAGCGACGTGCGGACGATTGAAGCCGCGAGGATTCTCGGCGTCAGCGCATGGCGGTTGCGTCAGATGGCAAAGCGGGGCGATGTCCCGTCGCGGATCGTGGGCGGTGAGCGCAAGTATCCGCGCGCCGCGCTCGAGGCGAAAGCGCTCCGCGGGAAGATGGGTCGCGCGAAGGGGACGAAAGCGGCGAGCGATGGCGCGCTCGACTCGGAGGCGGTCCGGATGATGGATCGCGGATCGACCGACGCGGAGATCGTGCGCGACCTCGAGCTCCCCCTGTCGCGCGTCGAGGCGCTCCGTCGCGCGCGCGGCGAAGAGCCGGCGAGCGGCGCCCCCTCGCCGGCGCCCTCGGGAGAGCGCGTCCGCGAAGCGAGCGAGCCTCCTCCCGCGCGCATCTCGCTCCGCGAGCGCCGTCTGAGCCTCGTGGCGCGCCGCGAGGCGATCCGGCAGAAATTCCAGCGCGCATGATGGCTTCCGATCCTCCTCCGCCCCAAGGGAAGTTTGGGCCGCCTCCGGTGAAGACATGATGCGCGCGTGGGAACTCGGGTATCGCATCAACCCTGATCTTCATCGGGTCGCGCGATCTTCTCTTTCCGCATGCCAATGCCTTGCTTTGGCTCGACGTGCTCGCACTGCTCGCCGGTCTCTTCACGATCGCGCGCGTCTTCGCGCGCCCAAGGTGGGAGCCATGAACGCATCGCCTCCGGAGACTGGCTCGATTCAGGTCGAGCTAGAGATGTCCTGTCCCTTCTGCGCGCTGCCGGTTGTCGCCGGCACGGAGAACGACGGCACGCCGAGCCTTCTGCACGGCCTACCGATGTGCCCTCTCTTTGAGGAGCTTGAGCCCGATCGTTTTCTCGAGGCGTGCCGCATCGAACGCGAACGTCAGGCGGGCCGATGACCCCTCCGCCGCCGCCCCGTCCGTGCGTGAAGATCGCCGTCGCTACCAACCGCGGCTTACGCCCGCAAGCCGCGCTCGCGATGCTCCGCATGACGGCCGGACTCGCGCGCCTGGGCATAAATTACGGATACGACCAGGAGGCGATCGGCGGGCTGACGGTCGCACGTTCGATCCTGGCGGGCCGTACACAGGCCGATCCGCGGTATGACGGGATGCTCTTCATCGACGACGACGTGTGCGGGTACACGGCCGAGGACGTCGCGCGGATCGTCACCTCGGGGGAAGACGTCGTGGGCGCTCCGCTTCCGCAACGCACGGTGCATCCGGATACCGTCGTCGCGGCCGTGCTCGCGGGGGTGCGGGGAGAGGAGCTCCTTCGCTTCCTCTCGCCCCTGATGGTGGTTCTCGAGAGGGATCGCCCCGCGAACGTCCGCGGCTCCCTTCTCGAGGTGCGCCGCATCGGGACGGGGTTTCTCTGGATCTCGCGGCATGCGCTCGATCGCGTCGTGACGGAGCTCCCGCATACCGTCGTCCACCTCGAGACTCAGCCCGCGCTCCCCGTCCCGATGGTGTTCGACTACGGGGTCGACGAGGAGAACCAGCTTATCGGCGAGGATTACGTCTTCTGCAGCAAGTGGAAGGAATTGGGCGGCACTGTGTGGGCCGACACGCAAACCGAGCTCGGTCACGAGGGGGAGCAAGTCTTCGCCTCGCAATCGCTCGGGAAGACGTACGGCATCGACAAGGCGCGCGCGCTCGCTCGGGCGACGGATCCTGCCTTCGATGCGGCACAACGTGCAGCCGATCGGGGCGATCCCTTTGTGCTGGCGGCTCGTGCCGCGAGGGGGGACCGGTGATCGCCGCCGCGCGGATGTCCTGGGCGGCGAAGCACGCGGAGCTCGCGAGCGCCCCCAAGATCAGCAATTTCCTGACGACGCTCCTCGCGTCGCCGACGCTCCCGCGCTGGGGTCAGTGGTTGGAGTTCGGGGTCGCGAGCGGGGGCACCTTGCGTCAGCTCGCAGCCGCGCGGGGGGAGGCGAAGCTGTTCGGCTTCGATTCCTTCCGGGGGCTCCCGCAACGGTGGCGCGATCACCGGGTCGGCGAGTATGCCGCCGAGCCTCCGAAGGTCGAGGGCGCCGATCTTGTCGTGGGGCTCTTCGAAGAGACGATCCCGCGGTTCCCCTTCCGTCAGGTCACGTTCGTACACGTGGACTGCGACCTCTACAGCTCCGCGTGCGCGGTCATCGAGGGCATCCGTCCGCACCTCGTCCCCGGTCACGCGATCCTGACCTTCGATGAGTTGCTCGACTACCCGGGCCACGAAGAGCACGAACTCCGCGCCCTTGGCGAGGCGTTCGAGGCCGGCATGCGCTTCGATTGGATCGCGCGGGGAGACGGGCCCTTCGACAAGGAACGCGCGGCGATCCTCGTCTGGTGAGGACTTCACCAGGGTGATAAGGTTCTTGCTGACGGCGCAGTTCCGCAGCACCCCGGCGAGGGGGCTTCCGTGGAAGAGGAACGAGGCGCCCCACGGCCGCCCACCCCCCTCCTGCTCGCCTCGGAGGGGGGTGGGAGCTAAAGCTCCTCCGGCTCCACGATCCAAAAGAAGAGGTGAAGCGCGATCATCCACTGCGGCCGGCGGCAGACGAGCTCCACGATGCTCGTGAACTCGCTCTCATCGTCGGGGCGCACGCGGACATCGACGAGCTCCTCGGAACTCATCCAGGCGATCCGGCAGACGGTTTCCCCGGGGAGCTTCTTGGGCAGGGCGTAGAAGGGCGCGCGCGGAAGGTCTCTCGCGTGACGGAGCGCCGGTGCGGGCTCTTCGATCTGCTGTCCGTCCTTGCCCATGCGGATCGTCGTCGTGCGCAGGCCCGTGTTCCAGTAGACGAGCCGCGAGGGGCGTTGCGGGCCGAGCGGCCCGGAGGGCGCCTGATGCTGGAACCGATAGCGCGGCGTGACGAGCAAGCGCGGGTCCACCTCGCCCGCGAGGAGCGCGCGACCGCGCGCCCACGCTTGTCGGTAGGCGATCGAGACATCCCATTCCGCCGCGGCGGCGCCGATCGGCGGGCCGGAGTAGGGCCCGCAGTACCCGTCCAGGTCGCCGGAGGCGGCGAACCACACGCGGGCAGGATGGCTGACGCCAGGTTCCGTTTCGAAGAGGACGAGATCCTTGTTCATCGCGGGAGCTCCGGTCAGGGGTTGGCTTCGAAGAACGCGCGGGCGAAGCCCGCCGGGGTGACGGCGCGGTGCGCGGCGACGCTGCACCAGGAGGACCGCCGGCGCGCCGGATCACACTCGGTGCAGAGCGGCCCGCCGCCGAGCGGTTCGACGAACGGCCCCCGCCGCGGGAGCGCGTAATCCCCCCACACGGCCGTCGCCTTGGTCCAGGGGTCGCCGAAGTCGCACGGCTCCCACGTGTCGCGCGGGACGCCGAGAAACTTGGACAGGTGCCCCACGGGGTTTTCCAGGGCCCACCACTGCGGGCGCGCCTGGGCGATGATTCGCAGGCAGGCGTTGACGCACGCCATGCCCTCGACGAAGTCGCGCCCTTGCTCGGGGTGGCCGTTCTTCGCGAGGGAGAACTCCTTGCAACGGTGGCGCCGCGAGCACGCCCCACACGTCCGCCGGCGGGACGTACGTACGCACGTCGAGCGCGGGGAGGGTGACTCGCTCGACGCGGTAGCCCGCGTCTTCGTACGGACGCGACCACGCGCCCGAGCCGCCGCAGAGATCGAGGATCGTGCGCGCCGGCGGGGTAATACCGTCACGAGTGGGTAATACCCGAGCTCGGGTAGTACCGCGCCTAGTCGGGTAGTACCGCGCCGGCGGGGTACTACCCGCGCTGCGCGTCGCCGGCGGCGGTAATACCCGCGCGATCGCGTCGGGGGGCGACTCGCTCAGCGCACGCCACACGAGCCACGGACCGAGCGCGCGCGGGCCGCCGCCGAGCGCTTGGAGCTGCGCGAGCGTGGCGTGTTCCTCCTCGGTCACGCGGAGGCTGAAGACGAAGCCGCGCCGCCGGCCGCGGGAGCCCTGCGCGGCCATCAGGTACCCATCCGTCGCGAGGCCTCCGGCGACGGAGGCGTCGCGGGGAGGGCGAGCGTCGGCCCGCTCGCGCAGGTCATCCGGCGGCGCGGCCGCGCGGGCTTCGCGTCGGTGAGTTCGGCGTATCCGTTGCGACGGCGACGCGCGACGAGCTCCCGCCACCGGGCAACGAGATCCTTTTGCTTCGTGAACTCCTCCCGCCGCACGCGGAGCTTTTTCCCGGGCCCGGCCGAGCCCCAGGCGATGACGAGCGTCCATCCGGCCGCCCCCTCCGGGCCGCCGGGGAAGAGCGAGAGCTGACGCGACCGCGTGATCGTCAGCGTGTAGAGCCGACCGGGGCCGCCGGTGCTCGCGGAAAAGAGTTTCAACGCCGGCGGGAGCGCGCGCTTCATGGCGTCGCCTCGACGCGGCCCGCGCACGAGACCGCGTGCTGCAGGATCGTCTGACAACCGCCCCGGCCGCGACCGAAGCAGAGAACGCCCGTCATCGCGGAGAGCTCGACTTTCAGGCCGCCGCCGCCGTTCGCTTTCAGATCGGGCGACGTGCAGGCGAGATCCTTGCGCAGCACGCACGGCCCGCAGATCCCCGGGAAGTGCCCCGGTTGCCCCGCCACCTCCTTGAACAGCCTCGGGTGCGCCTCGAGTTTCGCGAGGCACTCCGAGTGATCGGCGGCGAGGAAGACGAGCGCGCGCGTGCCCGCGATCGGCGCCCGGTCGAACTCGTCCCATGCGCGCCACGCGCGGAACACGGTCGCCGACTTGCCGCACACGTTGCACGAGTCGAGGCGATCGACGGACAGGGGCAGGATCGAGAGCGGCGGAGCCTTGCGCACGGCCGCGGGGTTGGGCTTCTTCATTCGGGATCCTGTAGCGCACGGACGCGCACGATCGGCACGTTGCCCAGGTCGGCGAGGAGCTCCGCGGCGCCGCCCTCGGTGAGCGATTCGGCCGCTTCGCGCGCCAGCGATTCGAGCCGCGTTGGCGGCTCGCCTGTGATGGCCGCGAGCTGCTCGGAGATCCAAGCATCGTCCCTGCCGTCGCGGCGGGCAATCTCGACGAGCTCCAGAAACACCGCGTTTTTCGCGCGTTCAGGCGTTGTCGCCCGCGGAAGTGCTGTTCGAGGCGCTCCGGATACGGTCCGTCGCACGCGCTCTTCGTGGATGAACTCGTGAAGCGTCTCGGACCGCGCGAACACGCGCCGCCATGGGTTCGCGTGGCCGCGCTTCCACTCGCGGACGGCGCACGCCACGGCGAGCGCGAGATCCTCGATCCCGAACACCGCGGCGCGGCACCATGCGACCTTCCGCCGCTCGTCCTCGGTGAGGGCCGGCAAACCGGCGAGCTTCCACGCCTTGAGGAGGTAATCGCGGTTGCGTGCGGTCTCGCGGTTCCGTGCGATGCGTGCGGGATCCGCCGCCGGCAGCGCGGCGGGTGCCTGCCTCTTTGATCCGTGCTCTCCCTCCCTCACAGCCGCTTGCCTTCCGGGCGCGCCGTCGTCGCCGGCGTCGGCGACGCATGAAAGTCCGGGCGCCGGAGGCGCCACGTCACCCCGTACCCTCCCTGAGAACGCTGACCTTTCAATTTCCAGGGAGCCTCCGGGGGGGATCGGGGTGACATCGGCCAGGGGGGAAGAGGATCGCGGGTGCCTGCGACTGGTGTGGTTGGTCCCGCGCGGCCCGCGCGCGCTCGCCTTGCCCTGGAGCTCGCGCCCCTCGTAGTCGTTGCCCGCGACGCCGCGCGCTCGGCGTTCGTGCTGGCGGCGCTCTTGGAGCTCATGGACCCGCGTCGTCACCTCGGCGCTTGGCATCGCCAGCGCGCGCACCAGATCCGCTTTCGTCAGCCCCGGCGCGAGCGTTCGGAGGGCGTGGCCGTGATGGGCGACGCATCCGCCCTCGATCCCCGCCTGGCGGCGGAGACGCTCGCATTCCTTCCGCCCCGCGACACCTTGGAGCTTCGTGTGGGTGCATTCCGCCCAAGAGCGGCGGATCGTCTCCGTGGCCGCGAGAATCCCCCTGGCGGCGAGGCGATCGAGCATCCGGCCCGTGTGCTTCCTCGAGTAGCCCGCCGCGCCCGCGAGCTGGGCAAGGGGTACGGTCGGCCCGGCAAAGGCGAGCGCGTAGAGCACGCGAAGCTCGCTCCCCGCCCCGGGCCAAGCTTCCGGGCTCATCGCGCCAAGGCAGGCGCGAAGCCGCGCGAACCTCGCTCTTTCTTCCTCGGGGGGCTGACGTGACCATGAGTCCGTGAGCTCGGACGGGGATCCTGGGATCCCACGCGGCACGCGGGCCGCGGAGGTGGCTGACATCGGAGGCGCTTTCCGCGTCCAGGACCAGCCCGGGCGCGACGTGAACGGGTACAGCTCGCAGGCACACGCCCGGGGTGACCGTCCTCAGCGCGACCGGCGCGCGGATTTGGTGTGAAGCTCCCAGGCCACCGCGCTTTCGTGGAGGAGAATCCCTCGACACTGAGCGCACGATCCCCTAGGCTTCAGACCAAGAAAGCCGGCCGACCAAGTCAGCTTCCTGTCTGAAAGCAGCAACCCCCGCGCGTTCGCAGGAACGCCGGGGACCACAGTGAAGTCAGGTAGTTAGAGCCGTGCTTCGCCTCCCCTGGTAACCGGCTGACACTATCGCCGAACGCGTGGCACAGGGAAATCCTGTGTAGAAGCGGGGCTATTTTCGGTCTTACCTCGGTTCGCGCTTGCGTCGACGCGCGGGATCGTGTGAGGCGCGCTCCGCAATTCCGCCGCGAGCCGGCGCCGCGTCCACAGCGTGCGAATCGACTCCTCCAGGCGCACGACGGTGGCGCCGAGGAAGAGCGCGCCGGGGCTCAGCGCTTGCTCGATCGTCTGACGCGACGACGCGAGATGCACGGCGAGGTTTTCGACCGACGGCGAACCGCGGACGAGCTCGGCGAGGAGCAAGCGCGTCTCCTCGGAGATCGGCGCGCGGCGGTTGCCCAGCGAACGAACGGACGTCATGGCCACACGTGGAGAAGCGCGCGCACGGCCGCAGCGATCCGCGTGTACCCGAGGCCGCGGCACACGCGGTACCACTTGCGCCAGCGTCGCAGCCTGGGAACCGTCGCGCCGGCGCCGAGAGACTTCTCCGCGTTCTCCCGCGAGAGACGACGCGCGCTCTCCGATTCCCGCCGCGCCTCTTCGCTGAAAGAGATGAACCGCCACCCCTGAGGATCACGCGGATCGCATCGGTAGCACGCGAACTCCGCGCCCCGGCCGTCGCCATAGTCGGGCGTCATGAGCCTGGCTCCGTCGTGGCCGTTCGGGCACTTCATCGCCCGCCCGCTTCTTCCAGGCGCTTGATCCTGGCTTCGAGCTCCCGCAAGCGCGCGCCCATCGTTCGCTCCCCTGTTGCCTCCGCGACGAGCATGCGAAGCAGGCCGGCGACCGTGTGCCCTTGCGCCTTCGCCATGCGTTCTAGCTGGACGTGCATCTCGGCTGGGATCCGCGTCTGAACGAGAAGAAGCGCGTTGCTCATCGCCCCAGGTACCTCCTCACCGACGTCTCCGCGACGCCGAGCTCGGCGACGATCTGCGGGACGGTCTTGCCCGCCTCCGCGAGCTCGCGCGCGCGCACGCGGTTCCCCGTGCGCGGCGGGCGACCGAAGCGCGTGCCCTTCGCCTTTGCGTGCGCGATGCCCAGGTGGACGCGCTCCTTGAGGAGGTCCCGCTCGAATCCCGCGAACACCGCGAGCATGCCGGCGAGCGCGCGGCCGCTCGGCGTGGACAGATCGATCGCCTCGGTGACCGACACGAAGACGCACCCGAGCGCGTGGCACTCGTCGAGCGTCGCCACGAGATCCGCCACGCTCCGCCCCCAGCGATCGAGCTTCCAGACGAGGATCGCCCCGATCTCGCGCCGCCGGGCCATCGCAAGGAGCTCGTCGCGCGCGGGGCGCTTGCTCGGGCCCGGGGCGATGTCCCGTACGGTCGCGACCACCTTCCAGCCCCGATCGCGCGCGTACGCGGTGAGGCGCTTCACTTGTTCGGGGATCGTGTGCTGGTCGCGCCCCGACACGCGGGCATAGATCGCGGCGCGCAGCGGGATCACGGGCCCTCGACGTCGCAGGGGTGGATGAAGAGCATCCGTTGCGCCAGGCACTGGAGGAGCCGTTGCCGCTGGCCTTCTTCGAGCGGGCCCACGATGAGAACGAAGGGACGCCCGTTGACAAGCCGGGTCACCTTATCGCGGAGCTCGTAGCCTCTTCGCTCCGCTTCGCTGGGGAGCGGTTCGACCTTCACCTTCCAATCAGCCATCCGCCAAAACCTCCCCCCGATCTGACCCGGGGCCGCCCCTTGTTTTCCCGCTCCGTGGGAGCGTCATCACCATCCCGCCGAAACCTCTACTTTTTGGTGCCTCTTGCTTCGTTGTCTAGCACCCGTAGTTTTTCGCCGGGCCGCTCATGCGTCCACCGGCCGATAGCTGTAGCTCACCGTCACGATCGCCTCCCCTGACCCGGGCACCCCGTCGATCCGCACGACGGCGATCACGGTTTGCCCCGCGTGAACGCGAAGCGCGCCGCTTGCGAGCACGGTGCGATCGGGCTCCCGCCGCACAGCGACGAGGCGCACGTGCCGCAAGGGATCGCCGCAGCGCGCCTTCGCGGTGTGGATGTCGATGTCCCATGGCGGCGTCCAGGTGATGTCGAGGTGCTCGCCGAAGCCGCACGTTTCCACGCGCACCATCTCGCAGCGGTCCGGATCGGCGGCGGTCATCGGTTCGGGCTCGCCGTAGTCGCGCGCGCCAAGGCGTTGACGCGGGGGGCGCCAGGCCACGTCACGCCTTCCGCCGGCGCGGCTCGGGGTAGGTGTCCTCCAGGTTCCCAAGGCCTTCGGTGATGGCAAGCCGGAGAACGTCCGCGCGGGTGATCCGGACGGGCGCTTGCGCCGCGGCGATCTTGGGGATCAGGCGATCGGCACGGGCAAGGAGCTCGGAGTCGAAACGAATCGAGGTGACCTGCTCAGGCATGCTCTGACCGTATCATGCGGCCCTGTCGTGGTGTAGTACGTTCGTCGTCGCGGCGACTACAGATGTACTACGATTCGGACGTCGCGGTGAATGAGGCGCCCGGAGGTCCGTCGATCGCGGAGGAGGTGCTGACGATGACTCGTTTTCTCTGGGTTGCTTGGCTGCTCTTCTTCGTGCCCGCGTGCGCGGCGCCCGTGCACCTGATCCGAACGCCCGGGGCGCCCGTGCTCCCCGAATCGTCGTCGCTCGACGTCGTGCACGCGGCGGCGCCGCCCGGCGTGCACGGTCCGGAGCTCGCGCGCGTCGAGGGGGAGATCGCCAAGGCGTGCGGCTGGCGCGACTGCCGTGAGGAGGATTGCGACGACGTCCTGCGCGTCAACGCCAAGGCGGTGCGGGGGGCCGCCCTGGTCGTCGTGCTCCCGATGCAGGATCGGCCGTACGGACGGCACTTCTGCTCGGGCGTGGTGTATGGGGGGGCGCCGTGAGCACCGCGGAATGGTTCATCCATGGGGCGACGCGATCGGCGTGGAATGTGCCCGGGGGTTACGCCCATTTCGCCGTAAAGACAGAGGAGATCCGTCCGCGCGAAGTGGTCTACGTGCTGACGTTCACGCGCGAACTCGGAGAACACGAAGAGCGCATGGCGCGAGTGCGCGCCGGCAAGCCGGTGCCGCGTCTCGTGCGCATCGCCATGCGCAATACCTGGGCTGAGGTCGATACGCTCGCGCGCACCTGGGAGAGGCAGAAGCGATGATCCCCACGAACTCCAACCGCGCCGCCGAGCTCGTGGCGCACGTCGGTTTCGCGATGTGGCGGCTCCTGGTCGACGTGTGGCTGACGGTCGATCGGTGGCGGCGGCGCCGATGAAGGTGAAAATCCAGACCGCCGGGATCGCCGCGCTCCCCCCCTGCCTGGCGATCCTGCCCTACCGGGCCGCGTCGCCGGCGCGCGTCGCGGCCGCGCACTTCGTCGTCGCGCGGCTCCGTGCCTGGGGGCTCTTCGTGGCCATCGTGGAGCACGCCGCCGTCAGCACAGAGCGGAGCACGCCGATCCAGGCCGATGCCTGGATCCATCTGGCCGACGGCGGGCCCTTCAACCGCGCGCGGTGCCTCAACGCCGGCGTGTACCAGCTCTACGACCAGGGGCAGGGCCGGGAGGAGGGGATCCCGCTCCTCTTTCATGACGCGGATATCATGTGCGAGTGGCTGGGGCTCTTCGGGGCGATTCTGACGGTGATGAAGGGAAGCGCGTTCGCGGCGAGCCCTTACGATCGGCTCGTGGGACTCACGCGCGAACAGACCGGCGGCGTGCTTGAGCGGCTCGGGCCCGATGCCGCGCTCGACCTCTATCTGAACGATCACTACGCGCGGCCAGCGCTCCGCCCCCACTACGCCGAGCTTGCGCAGCCCGGGGCCGCCGGCGGCGCCCTCGTCATGGATCGGGGGGCGCTCGAGGGGGTGGGGGGCTGGGATGAGGAGTTCTCGGGGTGGGGGTGCGAAGACGACGCGATGAACCACGCCCTGCAAGGGCGGATCGCGCTCATGAATTCCACCGCGTGCCACCTCTGGCACGACACCGACGATCGCGATCCGGCGCTCGTCGAGGCGAACAAGATCCGTTTCGCGAGCATCGTCAAAGGAGGCTGGCCGTGAGCACGAAGGTGGAGGAGTTCAGGGTCAACCTGGACGCGCCGATCGGGGACGAGCTCGTACGCGCGTGGCGCATGATCCTCGAGACGGCGAGCGACGAGTGCGTCCGGCCGGCTCACTGGGATGCCATGACGTTCCTGGTGGGGGCGGCATGGGGGCACCTGGGGGCGCGGGCGGGGGCCGCGATGCCGGCCATGACCGGCGTTGGCGTGGTCAGCCCCATAATAGTGCGCCTGGGGGCGCGGGCGTCGGCCGTGGAGTTCGCGGAGATGTCCAAGGAGCTCGGGGCTTTCGTGCGGAGGCGCGCGACCGAGCACCAGACGCTCGCGATCCGTGACGAGCTCCTCACCCTCGCCGAACACATCGAAACCGGATCGTGGCGCAAAGGGGGCTGACCTTGACCAAAGACATCTTGGAGCGTTCCCCGGCCGACGTGAGCAGCCCCGAACTAGGCGAGGAGCTGCGGCGTACGTTCCTCGAGTTCCTCGAGAAGCGCGGCGATCTCGGGTCGGAGGATGCGGCGGCGACTCTTCAACGGTTGATTTTTCTCGTCGGGGGGGCGTGGGCGCGGCTGGGCGGCAAGCCCGAGCCCGCGGTCATCGGGGATCTCGCGATCTACGATCGCACCTTGCTGCTCGCCGCGAGGCGCGGTGGGTTTGAGGAGGGGCGCGAGAAGATGTCCGCGGAGCTTGGGGCGTTCATCCGAGGCGAGGCCGAACATGCTTTTGTTCAGGTCACGCCGCGCGATGTTCTCCTGACGCTCGCCGAGCACATCGAAACCGGATGGTGGCAGGAGCTCGCGCGGCAGCGCCGAGAGGGCAAGTGATCCCCCTCATCGTGATCAGCACCGGCGTGCGCGTCTCGCGCGCGTGCGTCGAGTCCACGCTCCGTCAGCGCGAGGTGACGATGACGCGGCTCTTCGTCGTGGAAGCGGCCGACCAGCATCCGCCGCGCTGCGCGCTGGAGAACCTCTGGGGTCTCGTCCAGGTGCAGCCGAAGGAGACGATCGTGGTGCTCGTCGAGGGGGACGACTTCCTTTGCGACGTGCATGCGCTCCGCACCGTCCACGACATGCACGCGCGCGGCGCCTGGGTCACCTACGGGTCGTTCCGAAACCTCGACGGCTCCCGGGGCTTCGCCGCGCCCTACGCGGCCGATGAGGACGTGCGGCGCGCGCCCTGGCGGGCCACGCATCTGAAGACCTTCCGCGCCGGGCTCTTCCAGCGCATCGCGCTCGCCGACCTGCAGGATCCGCGCGGGCCGGACGGATGGCTGGAACACGCGCGCGATCAGGCGATCATGCTCCCCATGCTGGAGATGGCAGGGGAGCGGGCGGAGTTCTGCACGGAGGCGCTCTACGTCTACACCGGGAGCCACGCGGTGCGGACCGACGCGGATCGGGAGGACGAGGCGCGCGCCGTGCGCCTGGTGCGGTCGCGCGGGCCCTACGCGCGCGTCGAGGCGCTGTGAAGAACGACGATTTCGAGTTCTTCGATCGGGCGCTGCTCGCTGTGCTCCCGACCGTGATCGCAAGCTGCCGCCCTGGCCCGCAACGCTACGACGATCCTCCGATTCAGGACCTCATCGCCAACGAGGCCTGCTCGATCGCGGCGAGCGCGGTGCGAGCTCGGCGGCACTTCCGCGAGATGAATGAGCCCCTCCCGCCGCCGGCGGCGCCGATCGTCCCGCCGATCGAGGCGCACGTCGAGGACTGCCCGGCGGCGGAGAGGGAGGCTGACGGGAGGTTGTCGCATCCTTACTACGTGCGCGCGGACATCTGCGATTGCAGCCCCGGCAGCCCGAACTACCGCCCCCGCCGCGAGCCCGCATGACACCCCTGGCGGTGCTCTTCTTCCTCTGGGGCGCTGGATCGACGGTCATCGCGATCATCCTCGCCGTGCGCCTGGTGCGCGCGAGGAAGAGGTTCCGCGATGTCACGTCCGCGTTCAACGGCGCGCTGACCGCGCTGCAAGACCAACAAGAGCGCGTCCGGCGCATCCTCGCCGCCGAGCCGCGCGAGCCGATTCAGGACGCAGCGCGGCGGATCATGGCCAGGGCCGGTCAGGGCGGGTCGGAGGGCGGCGCGCGGTAGGGCCCCGGGCGCATCGACTGCTTGATCTCCTTCACCGTGCCGGGAGCGAGCGCGCCCACGATGCCGCTAACGAGCGTGTTCAGCATCCACGGCGCGGGGCCTTCGCCGCGCATCGCGATGGTGATCGCGGTCAGCCCAAGGATAAGCGTCACCAGCACCCAAGCCACAGGAGGCGACAAAGTCATGCGATCCCCGGTTCCTCCCCCTTCGCTCTCGCCCGCGATCCTCGCGGCTTTCTACGACTACGTCGACGCGGTCCGCGGGCGCGCCTCGACAGAGGACGTCATCCGCCGGCTCGTCGAGCTGGGTCAGACGCCCTCGGGGCGCCTCGACGAGTGGACGACGATCGGCGCGTTGAACGTCGCGGAGGCGCGCAACGCGCTCGATCGCGCGATCATTTCGCGCGCTTCTTCGCGCTCTTCTTCTTCGCCGGGCGCTTCGCCTTCTTCTTCTTCGCCTTCTTCGCCTTCGGGCGCTTCGCGGCGCTCTTCTTCTTCTTCCCGCTCTTCTTTTTCTTCTTCGCCTTCACGGGGGCGGAGCGCGAAACAAGTAGGATCCTCATTCAGTGCATCTCCTCGGTAGGTGGCGTCGGAGGCGCCACGAGTGTGATCAGGTAACCGCGCGTCGTCAGGATCAGCAAGATCGCGTGCACCTCGAGTGCGAAGCCGTGGCGCGCCTCGTCGGGCGTGATTCCCGCCTGGTCCGCGGCGTGGGCGACGGCATCGGGGTGTGTCCGCGCGAACTCGTCGGCGACCTCGCGCGCCAGGGCCGCGAGGTCCAGCGCACTCACCCGAGGCGCGCACCTACCGCGCCGCCGCTTCCGGGCTGACCGGGCGTGACGGGGGCGGCGAGGCGTGCCCCCACGGGCGCCCCCGGTTGGTTCGGGAGGAGTTCGGGCTCGGAGCTCGCGGGCGCTCCCGCGCCCTCGGCGGGGGGCGCGGGGTGCGCGTTCCGCACCCAGGGGGGGCGCGTATCCTGGCGTGCGGTCGATGCCTCGAGCGCCGCGCGATGCTGCGCGAGCGCGTCGGGGCTCGGAGCCGTTGTCTGACCTTCCCCGATCCCCGCGCCCACAGCGCCGCCACTCGCGGCGCCGAGGGGCGCCCCGGCGCGCGCGCGCGTCGCCTCGAGCGCGGCGTTGTGCGCGCTGACCGTTCCTTGCGGCACCATCGCCCCGGCCCCCGCACCGAAGTGTGCGGGCGCGGCGGCGGCGTTGGTGGCGGCGAGCGCGGCGCGATGCTGCGCCAGCGGATCGTGCGTCGCGTTGTAGCCCTGCGCGAACTCCTTCAGGTTGCCGAGGAGCGGGTGCGAGCGCAGCGCCCCGGGAGAGGCGGGGGCCGTCGGTGATTCGCCCGACGTCGCGGGCGCGCCGGTCAGCGTTCGGAACGCCTCAAGGATGTTCGTGAGGCGAGCGAGATGCGGCCCGACCGTGACCATCACGTCGTCGATCTCCGCGAGGAGCGCGTCCGCCGTGCCGAGGAGAGC
>Ga0210401_10001235_pt1 | contig 29979 bp, 24 predicted proteins | sample IncBWH32MmetaG_FD_150866 | JGI IMG/M metagenome (GOLD analysis project Ga0210401, IMG submission 150866) | Forest soil microbial communities from Barre Woods Harvard Forest LTER site, Petersham, Massachusetts, United States - Inc-BW-H-32-M | ecosystem: Environmental > Terrestrial > Soil >...
TCGATACCAGCATTGCCAACGTGGCCCTTCCGCACATTGCAGGGAATCTAGGCGCGAGCAATGACGAGAGCACATGGGTGTTGACAAGCTACCTGGTGTCAAACGCCGTTGTGCTTCCGATCAGCGGCTTCCTCGTTGGCTGGTTCGGACGCAAGCGTTTCTTCATGACCTGCATCGCCTTTTTTACGGCCAGCTCGTTCTTGTGTGGTCTCGCGCCGAGCCTTGGGTTCCTACTTTTTTTCCGGGTGCTGCAAGGTGCCTTCGGCGGCGGACTGCAGCCGATGACGCAAGCAATTCTCGCTGACACTTTCCCGCCGGAGAAACGCGGCCTGGCCTTCGCACTATATGGTGTCTCGATCGTTTGTGCTCCGGCAATCGGCCCCACGCTGGGCGGCTGGATTACCGACAACTATTCCTGGCGCTGGATTTTCTATATCAACGTTCCAGTGGGTATTCTGGCCGTCTTGCTGGTTTCTCAGCTAATTCAAGATCCCCCATATTTGTCGAGCCTGAAAAGGATCACGGCGAGATTCGACTACATTGGCTTTGCCTTGCTTGTCATCGGTGTGGGCGCCCTCCAGATCGCGCTCGACAAAGGACAAGAAGACGACTGGTTCGGGTCGCGCTTCATTACCACGCTGATCATTCTCGCCGCCGCGGGTTTGGTGTCCCTCGTTATTTGGGAGTGGTGCCACAAGGAACCCGTTGTGGATGTCCATCTGTTCAAACTGTTTAATTTTGCGAGCTGTAATCTGATGATGTTCGTACTTGGCATTGTCCTATTCAGTTCTACTGTGCTTCTTCCTCAGTTCCTGCAAACGCTGATGGGCTACACGGCGGAAGCAGCCGGCATGGTTCTTTCGGGCGCAGCTATTCTTCTACTGTTTCTTACACCCGTCGTGGGCCGCCTCGCGGCGCGGTTCCAGGCCCGGCACCTTCTCGCTTTCGGGTGGATCACCCTCGCGATGGCCATGTATCTCACCTGCAAGCGCATCGATCTCCTCATTAGCTTTCGTGCTGCCGCATTGTTGCGCGTTTGGCAGTACCTGCCGATCGGATTCTTATTCGTCCCACTCACGATGGCCGCTTATGTCGGTTTGCCGGAGTCAAAAAGCAACGCTGCTGCCGGTTTGATCAACTTCGTGCGCAACATCGGGCAGAGCGTAGGAACTTCGGCTGTGACCACAGTGCTTGCGCGCCGAGGCCAATACCATCAATCCGTCTTGGCCGAGTACACGCGCTCTCCTCGTTTTAATGCGACTGTCGCAGGCTTGACGAGCCGTCTGACACATGTCGGCCTGAGCGCGTATTCGGCCCGCCAACAGGCCCTTGCCAGAATGTACAGCATGGTAATGGCGCAGGCTCAAGCCTTGTCCTACGTCGATGTGTATTGGCTGCTGGCCGCAACGTGCGCGCTGATGTTTCTGCTGTCCTTCCTGCTAGCCAAGAACGAACCGGGAACAGGCGCCACTGTTCCCATGGAGTAAAAGGAGGGGCGTGATGCTATCCAGCTTTGTTGATGGGACCGATAAATCCGGAACGTCCATTCCCTCCCTTAGCCCCCCGGCAGGGGACGAGACACTCGTCCTTGCCGCCAAGAACGGAAACGAACAGGCGTTCGAAATCCTGGTCGAGCGCCACCGGCGCAAAATATTCCTGGTCGCGTTGCGCATCACACGCGCCCGAGAAGACGCCGAAGACATTGCGCAACAAAGCTTTCAAAAAGCGTTTCTCTACTTGCGCAGGTTCGAAGGGAAATCGTCCTTCCTCACGTGGTTAACGCAGATCGCCGTCAATGAAGCCCTAATGTTGTTGCGCGGAACCCGTCGGCGTCGAGAGGTACCGATTGACGAAGATTCTGACGACGGTCGACGGGCTCCATGGCGTGTTGAGATTTCCGATTCCGATCCAGACCCCGAAGCCAGCTACCTGCAGCGAGAGAAAGCGCACATTTTGTCCGCTGCCATCGCCGAATTGAAACCGGGACTGCGGAGGGCAATCGAGTTGAGGGACATAGAGGAGCTATCGAACGCAGAGACGGCACGACGCATGGGTCTCTCGATCAGCGCGACGAAATCCAATGTTTTGCGGGGCAGAAGGAAGTTGCGCGAAGCACTTCAGCGATATGTGAGATCACCTCGAATGACCCGTGGCAATTGCCGGCGAAGCCATGCGCATCGCGAGATCGCTCCACCGCTGCTGCATGTGGTTCGGTTGGCGTGAAGGAGGTCCTGCATGGGGATGGTTCTGTTGATCGCAGTATTGGCGGTCCTTGTGTTTCTCAACTCCACCGCCCCTGACGGCATTCAGGACACGGAGCATCGATATCGAATCGCGCTTTTGGAGGCGCAGGGCTTGAGGTCAGGTTCACCAAAAGGAGGGACAGACATGCATCGTTCGAGCACCGGGGAACAACCAACTCAGAACGCACCCACTCCGGAAGAAATCCGCCGGCGGGCGTTCGAGATCCACATCGAGCGTGGCGGAATCCACGGTTGTGACCTGGACGACTGGCTGCAAGCCGAACATAAACTCCGAGAAAGATACAACGAGAGTAACCATGAGACTCCGAAGAGGAAATGAGATGGATGCCGAGACCACTTCGTTCGAGCACCTGGACGCCCGAAGGAATCGCAGTCGTTCCAACCTACTCGTTTGCTTCATCGTGCTCGCGTTCGCGGCCGGCCTCGGCACCGGATGCGAAAACCGGGTAGCTTCCGTGCCGCCCCCTGAAACGCCCGCGGTCGAAGTAAAGCCAGTTATCCAGAAAGATGTACCCATCCGGCGCGGGTGGGTAGGTAGGGACGCTCGAAGGCGGTCGCAAGAGTCTTGACCAAGCGTAGCTTATCCAACGCGCGCCGAATTTAGAAAGGTAGCCGTCTCACATGTGTTAAGCGACTGTCGCACATGCGGGACGAATTTACAGCAATGCGAATTCTTCTCCTCAACCTAGGAAGTGAGTCCACTCGGGCTGTACAGCAGGCCTTGTCAGACCAAGGCTATGACATAGTTGCAGAGCACAACTTGACCGTTGACGAAGTTCTCGGACGTACGCCAGAACTTCTGGTCACGGATGCAACGCCATCGAACCTTAGCTGCTGCGGCCTTATCAGCCAAATCAAGGCAAGTTCTCATCTGCAAGCTCTCAAGATTGTGATGATTGTTCACGGAGACGCGCTCGAGCGTGCCCGCGGGCTGGACCTGGGCGCCGACGACGTAGTGTCTTTTCCATTTGAGCCACTAGAATTCGCTGCAAAAATCAGAGGTCAATTTCGCCAAAGGCAGCCAGAACTCGAGCTTGAGGCAGAATTAAAGGACGCGCTCGAAAGAGAACACCTAGCGGAAAGTACCGCCGACAACCTGATAAGCAAGGTGATCTCCCGGCGTCGTTTTTGGGTCCTTTCTATAGTTTGCGTTCTCAGCGCGACGACCCTTCTCGCGGCAGTCACAACGGTTATCTCGAACCGCCACAGCCGCAAGGATACGCTCCAGCTCAATGCGAATGTCGCGCGGTTGAACGACGGACTCCTCCAACAGGAAGAACTCCTTCGCTACTCGGAACCGGCCCGCGACTCCTTGGATGTAAATGGCGCGCCGGGAACTCGTGGGTCTTTGCAAGTACAAACTGAACACACTCGCAAAGAGATGGCGTCGAACGGCGACACAAATGACGAATCCGTCGCGAGGCAGCTTGAGAGGACGCAGAATCGCCTTGACCGGCTGGAAAATGAGGACCGGATCGCGGAAACAATTATAAACACTTATGGACCGAGCGTCTGCTTCCTGCATGTAGTTGTGGGTTTTCGGGACAAGGATTCCGGACAGTTAATTCGTATCGCTGCGGATGGCACGGGTAAGGCTCGGGTAGACGATAAGGGGATGGCATCTCTCGACACTGCTGGAACTGGACCGCCGCTGCAACTTGACTTCTTCGGCACTGGATTTCTCGTAACAAGCGACGGGCGTCTTCTCACGAATCATCACGTCGCGGAGCCATGGTGGGGTGACGAGGAACTGAAGCAAATTCTCGATCTCGGTGCTGCCGCGTTCGTGGTGTCTTACACGGCATACTTCCCTGGGACCTCTCAAGGCATCGTAGCCAAGCTCGACCGGATTTCGCAGCATGCCGATCTGGCAACTCTGAAGTTGCAGACGCCAGCGCCACCTCACACTGCACTCCTGGAGCTCGATGACCGGAGTGAAGCCAGTGTGACGGGCGATCCGGTCGTCCTGATTGGCTATCCAACCGGAATTGAAGGCATTCTGGCCCGCGCGGGGAGCGACGTCACCCGAAAAGTGGCGGAAAGCGCCCAAGATGTGCCTCAGATGCTTTCGCAGATGGCCGCCCAACACCTGATTCGCCCAACGACGACCCAAGGACACATCGGAGATGTCTTGAAGGACACGATTGTTTACGACGCGGCGACAACCTCCGGCGGTTCCGGCGGACCGCTCTTCAATCGCGATGGCAAGGTCATTGGTGTGAACTCCGCCATTCTAAAGGATTTCGGCGGATCGAACTTGGCCGTTCCTATCCGTTACGCCGACGGGCTGTTGAAGTAGTTACCCATTTCTGCTGTCGCTAGCTGCTCCGTGATACTGACCCGCACAAAAGTCGGAAATCGGAAGCCGAGGCCTGGATCTCAAGACAATCAAAACGTTCACCGCATTCTGACCGCACGATTTAGAAAGCAGAGTATCCTGCCTTAACAAAGTGTCGAAGGTGCTGAAAGTGTCGGAGCGTGACGGTGCTGACAGCTCCGACATTTCGAACAGCACAACACTCGCCGATCGATCTAACCCCCTAGGCATTTAACCGTTTGCGGCAAAAATCGCAGGCCCTCTCAATGTGGCATTCGCCGTGCCCTGTCCATCGCGTGAGAAACGAGGGCGCGATGACGATGAGTGGCCCAGCGAAGCTCGCTTGAGAATGCCGTCTACGGCGTTCGTTGGGACTCAGGGGCACCGCCCGAAAGGACAAAGTCGTGAAGAAGTTTTTAGCGGTACTCGAATTCTTCGTCTGGCTCGCGGTCATAGGCGGGGTGATCTTCGCCGTTTGGAAGGGGGGATTCCCGCAATAGTGTTGCACTTTGTTTTACTGTCTCGGTTCCGTCATTTGGGCCGGACGTGTTGAGCAGCGGGCCAATCGCAATGCGATCGATCCGCTCATGGAGGTGATTTATGAAGATTTTGGAGAAAAGCTTGGTGCTATTTCTTTCTAGTTCATTGCTACTGGCTAGGCCGGGAGGCCTCGTCTATGCGACCCAGACGGACCAATCGGCAGGAGAGGCTACACCCGCGGCCGCGAATCAGACGCCCGAAGAGCTGCAGCAATTGGTGGCGCCGATTGCGCTCTATGCGGATGCATTGATCTCCCAAATTCTTCCAGGAGCCACGTATCCCACGGAAATTGTGGAAGCCGACCGCTGGATGCAAGAGCATTCCAGTCTCAAAGGACAGGATCTGGCGAACGAGGTTGACAGTCAACCCTGGGATCCCAGCGTAAAGGCGCTCACACAGTTTCCCTCGGTGCTAGCCAACATGGACAAGAATCTTTCGTGGACTTCCTCCCTTGGCGAGGCCTACGTAGACCAGCCACAGGACGTGATGGACGCGGTGCAAATCATGCGCGCTCGCGCACAGAATGCGGGGAATTTGGAGAGCAACCAGCAGGTGAAGGTGGAGACTCAAGGGCAGACGATCGTCATTGAACCTGCAAGCCCTGAGGTCGTATACGTTCCGGCGTACGACCCATGGTTAGTTTACGGCGCTCCGGTCGTGATGTGGCCTGGCTGGTACGCCTACCCAGGACTGTACGTTTCAGGTCCTGGCATTTCCTTCGATTTCGGTTTTGCAGTCGGCTTTTTCGCTGGTTTCGGGTGGGGATGGCACCACTGGGGATGTGACTGGCACCACCGGACAGTGATTTACAATCACAACACCTATATCTCTCACAGCAGAACATTCGCAAACCGGAACGGCTTTCATGGCGGTGGGGATTTCAACCATGGAGGATTCCACGGTGGAGGGCCTGGTCCCTCGCTTCATCCCCCCGGAGGGGCGCACGCCCAGCCTGGGCTGCATTCCGGTGCGTTTGGCGGAGTCGATCACGGAGGCGTCGCGCAAGGCTACTCCTCGCGGGGCCGCTCGAGCTTTGGTGGAGGTTTTCACGGCGGAGGTGGTCGCCGCTAATACAAGCTTTGTCTCGCAGGTCAAAAAGAAAGATGGAGGATCATATGCAAAGGAAAATCAGATTCGACGAGTATCTTCCGGGCGAATTCGCCGTAACGCTTGTGCTCGGGGTGTTCGCAGCCTTTTTGCTTGGTTTGCTCTTCATCCTACCTTCCGCTGCGCAGGATCAGAGCCAGCGGACGTTCCAATCCGCGGAGGAGGCGGGCACTGCGTTTTTCGCAGCCGCCCAAACCGAGAACGACGAAGCACTGTTAAACATTCTCGGGCCGGCAGGCAAGGAATTAGTGTCTTCCGGCAACCCTCTCGAGGACGTGGATGGGCGCGTCAGCTTTGTGGTGAAATATCGGCAGATGCACCGCTACGTTGAACAGCTCGATGGAACGACAATTTTGTACGTAGGTGCTGAGAACTGGCCAGTTCCCATCCCGCTAGTAGAGAAGGACGGAGCTTGGTCCTTCGATACGGATGCTGGCAAGGAAGAAATTCTCTTGCGGCGAATCGGCAAGAATGAACTGACCGCCATTGACGCCTGCCATCAGCTTGTGGTTGCCGAGAAGCAATATCGCGCGAAGGCATTCGACGGTGAGCACGAGTACGCGGCACGATTCACGAGTGATAAAGGGACCCACAATGGGTTGTCCTGGTCGAATACTACTGACGAGTTTGGCGGCCTGGTCAGTCCGCTCATCGCAGGCGCTGGCCTGGAAAATACAAAGCCAGCAAACGATTCGGCTGCAGACGACCCGATACCTTTCAACGGCTACTACTTCCGCATCTTGACCGGGCAGGGAAAGAATGCGCCGGGCGGCGAAAAGAGCTATTTGGCAGACGGCAAAATGCTTAACGGCTTTGCCTTCCTGGCCTACCCCGCTGAATATCGGTCATCCGGAGTCATGACGTTTATCGTGAACGAGAGCGGCACGGTCTACGAAAAGGATCTCGGGCCGGATACAATCACGCTGGCAAATGCGATGACGGAATACAACCCGGACTCGACCTGGCGTCGGTGAACTGACCCGGGAAGGAGAAGCTGTGCTCGCCTCTGAGATCACCTCGAAGACTTTCGTGCGACTGGAGTCTGATTGTGGCTAACACGGAAAAACTCGATACCCACCACAAAGCTCTTACCCTGAATCTCGCGGCATCCACCTTCGGCTCCTTCGCTGAAATCGGCGCCGGCCAGGAAGTCGCTCGCTGGTTCCTTACGGTCGGAGGCGCTTCCGGCACGGTCGCCAAGACGATCTCCGCCTACGATAAGGAAGTGAGCGACGATCTCTACGGTTCCGGCTCGCGATATGTTTCCAAACAACGCCTTCAGGCAATGCTGGAAAAAGAATGGTCCGATCTGCAAACGCAGCTTTACAAGACTCGCGGCCCGCAGACTCGCTTTTTCTCCTTTGCCAATACCATCGAAGCGCGCAACTACGCCGGAACGAACGACCCTCATGGCTGGATAGGGCTTCGATTTCAGCTGCAACCTGGCAGTCCTCCGAGCGATATTGTCATGCATATAAACCTGCGAGATCCTGCGAATGCCCTGCAGCAGGAAGCGATCGGTATTCTCGGTGTCAATCTCATTTTCGCCGCCTTCTTTCAATTGCGGACGATGGAATCCTTTCTCGATGGATTAGCAGAAGACGTTGTCAGGCAGCGAATCGAAATCGATTTCGCAGAGGTTCGTGGGCCAGCCTTCTCCGGCTGGGATCAGCAAACTCTTCTGGCGTACCTGGTGCACGCGGGATTCGCCGAAGTTGTTTGCTTCTCCTCCAAAGGCACAGCAATTCCTCCCGGCGAGGCTCTGCACAAAAGACCTGCTGTACTCGCGCCCGGATACTTCAGCCATGTCGATGCCGCTCACGCGCAGATTCACATTCATTTGCTGGCTGCAGGCATTCACGAGCTTCGCAAGGAATTAGGACAGGCGGTTGCTGCGCCAATTGGTTTCTTCTGCCTTACGGCGGCTGCTTTTGACCCAGGAGCGCCGGCCCCGGAAATTCCCGACCTGTTGCGTAGGATTAATGCACTTCTCGAACAAGGTGGTGATGTGCTTCTCTTTCGTGAACCGCAGCTCTATGCCATGACCGGCCTGGTGAACCGCTACACGGGAGCACCGCTACGATTTGTCGTAGGCCTTTCGCTCTTGATCCGAGCGTTTGAAGATCCCTATGGCGATCTGGAAGGGAGTCGTCTCGAAGCCCTCGCACGTCTTTTCGCGCAAAATGTGCGAATTTACGCTTATCCGATGATCCTTGCGGATCTCCAGGAATGGCTCAAGGACAATTCCGCCGCCAGTTGGGAGTGGAGTGGAACGAACCGCCTCATCACCGCCAAGGAGTTGCACCACAAGCCTCCCCTCGGCCACCTGTACGCGTACTTTCTCGCGAGCAATTTCCTCATTTCGATCGAAACTCCTGCGAGCTCAACCGCCCAGTCTGAGTCCGCCTCACTTCGCTGACTTTGGGAAGCGGCACCGATCGACAGGTCACAAGGCAAATCATTTTTGCCCCACTGCCCTGAGTTGAAGGTAGTGTTTTAGGTCTTGGAACAGGTCCCAGTCATTCCTGAAGGAGAACGACTTCGCTGGAAGAGTTGACCTCGAGTGTGTGTAGAATTTTGTAGATAGCCGTGTCTTTGCTAAGGATCATGGCTCTTGCACTTCGGTCGCCCCCTTCCAAGGGACGATCATGTGAATAACCCGATGTTGAGCGTCCCGCTTTGCCTGAATTCTGGCCTGAGAATAGATTTCCAGTGTGCTGCGGCAGTTCGAGTGCCGCATAAGTTCTTGTACCACCTTCACGTTTTCTCCGTTTCCGATCAATATCGTGGAAAAGCTGTGCCGGAACGTGCGCCAGCCGACATGCTTTTGAATTCCCGCTCGCGTTGCGGCAGGCCGGACGATGCGGGATAGAATGACATCCGGCCAATAAGGGTTCTTGCCCTTGGTGCGAGGGCTCGCGAACACCCAATCGTAGGGTTGATTGTAAGAGCTGTATTGTCTCCAGGCCCAAAGTTCAGCAGCGAGAATTGGATCCATGGGCACAGGCTTCTTTGAGGCTTCTGTTTTGCAATTGCCAACAACGTTCCCATAAATCGAGCGCTGAACTTTGATTTGCTGGCTCTCGAACTCGATGTCTCCCCACTTCAGGGCAAGGAGTTCACTGCGCCTCAGCCCGGTGACGGCGTCCAGGAAGACCATGACACGAAAACACCGATCAAGCTGTGAAAGAAGTGCACTTAGTTCTTCAGGTTCCAGCCACTCGGGTATTCGTTGTCGTTTGGCACTCTGGCGAACGAGAAGGATCGGGTTCCTTTCTTGTTCCAACCACTCGTGACGGATGGCGTGATTAAAAAGCACGCTCATTAGGTTACGGATCTTCGCTTTTGTCGGGTTTGCCAAAGGACAGCGGTCAACACGCAGCAATCGACGAAGCCAAAGTTCGACAGCGACTGTGCGTACGTCACGGATGTTCAGACTCCCCCATGTGGGCCTTACCCATCTCGTGAGGAAATCTCTGTAAATCGTCCTTGTAGCGTGGGATTTTCCGCCGTCAACTTGAGCACAGGTTAGCTCGGTCGCGAGGTAGTGATCAACAAGGTTGGCAACTGTTAGAGTCTGTTCACGCTGACGATTGCGTGTTTCGTTGATCGATACGCGGAGGCCGTTACTCGCCTGCGAAGCGTTTTCCAAATTCGGCAGCGTCAGGAACAGCAGCGGCCTCAGCCGCAGCAGCCACCGCAAATGCAAAGGCAGCAACCGCCACCGGAACCAAACAGGCAGCCAAATCCGCAGCAGCAAGATCAGCAGCGGATGAATCGCCAAGAACAACAACATCCGCAAGAACAGCCAAGAACCCAGTCGAAGCCGGCGCCTCAGGAAAAACCACAGCGCGCCCCCGAGCAAAAGCCACAGCAAGAACAAAAGAACCAATAGTACCGGGCGTCCTCGACCGTCCCCTCCGACGAGGACGCTTAGGTTCCCCCGGCGTCAGCTCTTCATCGAGCTGACGCCGGGGACACCGTTTGAAGCACGACCTGCCTGTGATCTTCGGGAAAAACAGCAACGGCCTGCCAACCGCAATGTTAGGTCGCTGTGTCTAGGTCAATCCAACTGGAACGGCTGCGAAACAAGTTACTGCGACCGGTCAACGTCAACACCCTCGGTCAAGGCCGTGATGGGGCGTGTCTCCAGAATCGCTCGATTTCCTCGAGTGTCCGGCCCTTGGTCTCCGGCACTCTCCGGAATGAGAAGAACCATGCTGCCATTGCAAAGAGCGCATACAGCAGAAAGGTCTTGCTCGCCCCGATCCGTTGAACGAGCGTTAAAAATGTGAGCGTGACAACCAAGTTGGATCCCCAATTGAACGTTGCCACGAGGCCCTCCGAGGAGTTGCGGATCTTGAGAGGGTAGATTTCAGAGATGAGCAGCCAAAAGATCGGCCCCAGACTGATCGCGAATGACGCCACGTAGGTCATCATGCCGATGACGGAGATCCAAGCCAACGCGCTAGATTGCGCAGAGATGTGGAATGACAGGCTGAGTATCCCCAAAGTCACGGCCATTCCCGCGATCCCTACCAAAAGCAGAGGTCTGCGGCCCACACGGTCGATCAGCCGCATCGACACAATGGTCATGAGCACATTGACGACGCCAATGCCCGCTGTCGCAAGGATCGCCCCAGAAGCGGAGGATATTCCCGCCGTTTGCAGAATGATCGGGGCATAGTAAATGACGGTGTTGATGCCGGTGACCTGCTGAAAGATCGCCAGTCCGATTCCCACCGCCAACGCCGGGCGGAGCGACGGAGCGAGCAGATCCGAGAGGGAACCGTGTTCGTTGGTCCTTTCGATGGTCGCTTCAATTTCCCCCACTTCGGTTTCCACCTGGGAAACTCCCCGGATGCGCATGAGCACCGAGCGAGCACTATCGCGCTTTCCCCGCATCAATAACCAACGCGGGCTCTCTGGCAAATAGAGCATTCCCAGCGCAAAGATTGCGGCCGGCACGACGGCTAATCCAAACATCCAGCGCCAGCCCTCGATCTTCGCGAAAGCATAATCCACGATGTAGGCCAGAAGAATCCCGACGGTGATGGCGAGTTGAAAGAGAGAAACCTGCCACCCTCGCGCATCGGCGGTGGAGACCTCGGAAATGTAGACGGGAACTGTACCGGAGGAGAGTCCGATTCCGAGGCCAACGATCGTTCGTCCCACGATGAGCGCGGTGACGGAGTTCGCGACGGCGCAAAGGATTGCGCCGATAGCGAATATGATCGCTGTCGCGAGCAACAGCTTTCGCCGCCCGAACAGATCCGCCAGCCGTCCGCCGACAAGGGCCCCCACCGCAGCGCCCGCCAATACTCCGCTTACGATCACCTCAAGGGCGAATATGGACAAAGTGAAATCATTCTTGAAGAACAGCTCCGCGCCCGAAATTACTCCCGTATCGTAACCAAAAAGCAGTCCTCCGAGGGCCGCGAAGGCCGCGGCCAAATACACAAACTTCGTGTGGTGCGCGTGGGAATGTGCGTCCACCAGCTGAGGAATCTTTGCAGCGCTCATGGGTCGGACTCCTTCCCGAGTGTTGAGCTCGCGCCCAACCTGCTTCTGCAAGGCGTTCCGGACTTGATTCTATTATCCGCATCTGGGGAATTTGATATTCGTTTCAGTCGATCAATAGACTCTGGTGTGAGCTGATTTAGGAGCTCCAGAAATACTCCGTTTGTCCATCCGAATCCGATCACGTTTTCCCGGTATCCGGCTCCGATGTGAGTCTCCGCGGATTCCGTGGTGACGTCATATTTTTCGCGTATGGTTCCGTCGTGGGCGAAGTTCAGCAGTACAGTGGCCAGGAATTTGTACGCAATTCGATCACCTTCCGGGCCAAACCCGTATCGACGTAAACCCTCGGTCGCGAGAAGGTGAATGGGCGCCCAGCCGTAGGGAAAGTCCCATTGCGCTTGGGTGTCACGGCGACTCATGGCGAGGCCGCCCGGCTGCTCAAACGATTTGAGGTTCTCCGCCACCGCGCGCGCTTGTTCCTTGGAAGCCAGTCCAGCCCAAAGGGGATAGAACGTCGTGGCATATTCGTAAGAAGACCGCTTGCCAGTTGTAAAGTCATAATCGAAAAAAAGACCTCGGTCAGCGTCCCACAGATATTTCAAGATCAATCGTCTGCGCTCGAGGGCCTTCTCTTTCCAACGTTGAGCCTCGTCCTTCTTCCCGAGAGCACTAGCGATGTCCTGCAAGTCCTTCTCCGTTTTGTAGAGCAGACTGTTGAGGCAGACGGCGGCATAGTGGTGCGTCTCCGCGCCAAAGGGGCCGAAGCGAAACGAAACATCGAAGCCCGACTCGCGCATGCTTCGATCGCCTTCGTAGAATTCAGGGGTCAAAGCAATACGGTCCGCGTGGTCGCACTGCTGGACTTCTATCTCGAGCGGGTCCGAATCGCACACATAGATTGGGAAAATTGGTCCGACGATGTTAGGCGGTGCCTTCGGCCCGTCGAGACGAATCAGATGGGGGCTGTCCACGCCCTCATGGATCAGGAAAAAGTGCGCGACCCCGCGATAATAGTGGCTCGGATCGCCCATGATTTCCGAGACAGGGCCGTCGCCCTGATCAAAATATCGTGATAGTCCGGTTTCCCCGGCCAGGTGGGGAGGTTGATTCCACTGTTCGTAGTCCCGAACTACGAAACCATATGCTCTCTCTAGCCAGCGACGGTCCGGCCGACCCTGCTTCGCTTGCGCTTCGTAGACTGCCAATACCATCGAACTGAGAAAGGGTGGCTGCGAACGCGTCAGATAGTACGTCCGATTCGCGTTCAGGACTCCGCCGTAGTTTTCAATCTCGAAAAAAAAGTTTTCGACCATCCCTTTCGCAAGATCGAGGTGATTGCCCCGAAGCAAGCCGAGAATTATGAAATAGCTGTCCCACCCATACATTTCGTTGAACTGGCCGCCGGGAACAACGTAAGGGTGTTCAAGATAGAGCAGACCTTGAGGCTGGCTTGGGCTTAAATTTTGACTCCCGATTTTCGCAATTTGGGGGGAAGATGCTCGAATCAAACGCCGCAGCGGTTTTGCAGTTCCCGCAGCTCGGGCGGAATTGGCAGACCCGCCGGGAAATAGAGAACGGGTTCCCCATCTGTCTTGATGTCCTCGAATGTCTTGCAGGAGTTCAAAGACCGGGTCAAGGATTCCCAGCCTGAGGCGATATACACGAGGACATCGTCGAAAGGAACCGAATGCCCCTCGACGCTCGATTCTTGAATTTGGCCTCCAGCACCCAGTACCTTACTCAACGGGATGGTCATTATTGTTTCCATGGCCAGAGTCAGGCATGTGGTGAATAGAATTTTTCCCAAGCGAGGCATATTCAGCCTCCACGGGAGGCACAAACTTCTTTCGCATTATTTAAAGCTGTATCCCGGCTTGAGCTCACACCGATAGTCCTTCGCTTGTTTCCTCTGAACTCTCACATTACAGTCCGCCCAACTCAAAATCGGATCCGGCCCTAATGGGAAAGTAATTTGCGTTCCATCCACTTCCGCTTCGAGACTCAGACCCTGCGCATCCCCCGGGAGAGTAAAATTCAGGGACCTGCCGAAAATCACGGGGTAGGATACTCGGACTAGGTTGTTCGCCACGGATCGGAATACCTCGGCTTGAAGCAAGAACGTCGTTGTGTCGGACCAGTCGCGAACGGAAACGGAAATAGTCCGCGCGGGCTTCGAGAAACCATCGGCATCGATCTTTGTGAAAGGGCAGGGCCCAGCGATGCAGGAAACGCTTGCATTTTGGAAAAGGTTTCCTTCCCCCGAATCAAGCGATGCGGACCCGATCGCCGCCTTCCATCTCCCATCGGGGGAACAGGGCCGCACGCCGTTGCAAGGGATATTCCCCTGATTTTCCACCTGAAACGTCTTTTCGCCGCTCCCGATATTCTCCAAGATCGTTGAGACGGTAGAATAGCGCACCAGCACGTTCGCCACGATGAGTTGCTTCGCGTTGAGGGCAGCCTCGACCTCGCCATGGACCGGTGCCATTTCGACAATGTAGAGATGATCTCCGACCGTCGCCTGTAATTTAACCGGCAAGTAATCAGGATGCTCGAAGTCAAGCTCGATCGATTGGCCGGGCCTAACTTGCCGAAGCAACGTCACCCGGAAGTATCCGGAGAAATCTGATTTGCTGTCTCGATCGGCTAGCCCGTCCGGCGCGCTGACGTCAACATCCTCAATGGGGGATTCTCTCCTTGTGTCGGGATTGCGCTTTACGATAGCGCCTTGGATCGTGATCGTCCGATGCTTCGTGCGGCGGGCCCGAACGACAACGAACACCAGGATCAGAATGGCGCCGAACGCAGCGATTCCGCCGGCTATGGTCGCGATCTTCCGCCTGTCGGACATGAAGGACTCCCCGTCATGTTAACGGCTCGTAATATGGAGGGTTTGGGTAATAGATTTTCCCGGCCGATTACCGCCGAAGACCGCAAACTTTCTAAGTAAATTTTCTAGGGCTGGGTTTCCCGCTCATGAGATACGCACGCGGCTGGGTACAACAGTCTTACAAAAGGATTATAATATAGGTGATGGATAGAAGGAAATACAGTAATGGAGGGATGTCCCGCCGGTCGTTGCTAAGGCAGGTGGCGCTCCCCGTACTGTGCATGTCATGGTCCGGACAGAGAAACCCGTTTCTTCGACAACCGGTATTGCCTCAGACAATCCAACTTACCTCACGCCAAGTTGAACCTGTTTTTTCTGCCGGCGATGATGCCCTTCTCGAGAAACTCGAAAGAGCCAGTTTTCGATTCTTCTGGGAACAGGCGAATCCAGAAACCGGCCTGGTCCGAGATCGGTGCAATGTGCGAAAGGCGGACAAAAGCGACTTGGGAAGTATCGCCTCGACGGGCTTCGGGTTGACGGCGCTGTGCATCGGCGCTAAGCGGGGCTACGTGACTCACGCCGAAGCGCGCGGACGCGCGCTCAACACTCTTCGTTTTCTGCGGAAGAAAATGCCGAACCACCGCGGGTTCTTCTACCACTGGGCTAACGTGAATACCGGCGAGCGGCAGTGGGATTCGGAGGTTTCCTCCGTAGACACTGCGATCTTGCTGTGCGGAATTCTTACATGCCGGCAGCATTTCGCGCATGATGAAATCTCCCAGTTAGGCTCCGAGATTTATAGCCGTGTGGACTGGCGTTGGCTTTCGGAAGACACGCCCATCCTTCCGCATGGATGGAGGCCCGAAACGGGGTTCCTGCAATACCGGTGGGACAATTACAGCGAAATGATGATGATGTACTTGCTTGGCTTGGGGTCTGACACATATCCCTTGCCAGTAACGGCTTGGGACGCGTGGAAACGATCGCAGTTCGAATACGACGGCATACGATATATCGGGTCGTTTGCGCCACTGTTTGTGCACCAGTATTCGCAAGCCTGGTTTGATTTCCGGGGTAAACGCGACCAATACGCTGATTACTTCCAGAACTCGACGATTGCCACGGACGTTCACCGGCGCTTCTGCCTGGATCTGAAAAAACAGTTTCCGGACTACACTGATGATCTGTGGGGAATTACCGCATCGGATTCCGTGAAAGGCTACACGGTGTGGGGAGGGCCACCTGCTACGGGGCCTATCGACGGCTCGATCGTACCTTGCGCCGCCGGGGGCTCGATGCCTTTTCTTCCGCAAGAGACCATGCGCGTTCTTCGAACGATCAATGATCGCTTTGGCGCGCACGCCCTATGCGACTACGGGTTCGTGGATGCCTTCAACCCATTGACGAACTGGTTCGACTCTGATGTTGTGGGAATTGATACTGGAATCACCATGGTGATGATCGAGAACGCCAGGACCGGGTTCGTCTGGGAGACGTTCATGCGAAATCCGGAAGCGCGACGCGGCATGGAGCGCGCTGGCCTGAAGTCCTATCCCGGTGTCGGAACCGGAACTCGAATCGGAAAAGTGTAGTGTAGCTGCGCCCTGGTCTGCTGTGATTTGGGCAAAACTGTCGAAATGCTATGGATTGAATTCCAAGATTGCCAGGCCCTTCGGAGGAATCGCGATTGCAATCTCCCCATTTGAAATCTCCCTCGTCACAGGGGGCGGCAGCTCTGCGTTCTGTCGAAGCTCCCACAGCTCCTTGGCAGTCGGGTAGGCCGGTTTTCCCATTTCGGAGTATCGCCGCAACGTGGATCCGTGGGCAGAATCGAGAGAGTAGACCCTGGCGTACGGCATACCCATTAATCCCGGCAACTTGAACCTGATCTGCTCGGATGTTCCTGATTCCTCAGCGTCACACAAATTACAAACCGCAATCACGACTGTGCCGTCCGGCCTCTTCGTCACCAGCGCGGACTGAGAGTTGATGGAAAGTCTCTGTTGACCGAGGTTGTGCAACAACTTGAAGGCATTGAACGACGGCTTGGGAATACCTCCATTCGCGATCAGGCCGTAGCCCCCATAGAACGGCTGTTTCACGACGCCTTGCTCCTCGAAAACATCGGAGAAGGTCCAGTAGGAAAGGATGTCCACAAGGCCGTCGCATTGCCGAATCGTATCGGCCAGCCACGGTCCCATCTACTCAGAGTCAGTCACTTCGGGTTCAGTTTTGTAGCTGGCATTGTATTCGCTAAAGAAAATCGGAAGCTCGGGCATCTTTGACGACTTTACGTGATCGTAGATCTTCCCGGCAGCCCGGCAGACCATCCGGTCGCGCGGGATCGCATCCCCGGTGCCGAATACATCCATGCTTGAATCATTCCCATAGACGTGAGTCGAAACAAAATCAGCAGGGATGCGATCTTCAGAAACATGGGCGATGAAACGATCCACCCACGCAGCCTGTGCGGTTGCGGGTCCGCCAACGCGAAGCCGTGGGCTGACCGACTTCAGCGCTCTTGCCGAAACGTCGTAGAGTTGAAAGTATGTCCCCTCTTTCGGTTCTCCCGCCCAAAAATCCAAATTAGGCTCATTCCAAACCTCGAAGTACCACTGCGAGACTTCGTCGATGCCGTAGCGGTCGATCAAATGCTGCGCGAGGCGCGTGACCAGTTCGCCCCATTTTTCCCAACTCCTGGGAGGGGAGACGTTTGGTCTATACCAGAAAGACTGGAACACTTGTCGCGCCGCGAGCTTGTTGGGCATGAAACTCAGTTCCACAAAGGGGCGCACGCCATTTTGCAACAGACCGTCATAAATCTGATCGACGTAGGAGAAATTGAAAATGGACCTGCCGCTTGAGTCTTCATCGTAGACCCCCACCTCGTCGTTCAGAATTGCGTGGAAACGCACATATTTGAAGTCTGTGGCGCGCTTTACTTCCCGCAAATCGCTCCGATAGCTCTCGCGCAAAGACAGGACGGCTCTTCCAGAGCCAAACATTTGTTCCCAAAAATGCGGAAATGGATGAGCTGGCGCCGTCAAATCAACCACAATGGTTTCGTCTGCGCTTCCGGCGATTTGGTTCGGACTCCCAGTCGATTGCCCGAGCGTTGGTCCGGCGCTCTCCCCCCGCGACCAAACCATGGCTGTGCACAGACACAGGATGCAGGACCGGTAGCACAGCTTGTGAACCCAGGAATTCATGATGTCTTTGGAGACAGATCCCTGAGGCCGGGGTGGGGTACGAGTGAGACCAAGTCGGCAAGCGCTGAACCAGATTCCTTCAGCACCTCAACATCTTCTTCGTATGCCAACGCGCGTGGCCGCCGTTCCTGAAGTAGTCTCTCGATAGCGGTCACCCGCGGCTCGGCATGAAATCGGCGTTGCATAACCGAACCACATAGAACATTTGCCGCGGCGACGAGGCTCATTCCCTGATGGTGCGCCATCCAGTTTTGTACCACAACATGGCCACCTGCCTCTTTATTGCGCTTGGGCGTGAAGTCAACTGCCTCGTAAAATCCGTACGTCGAGAGTAAACCAAGATCCGTTAGCTTCCGGAGGTTTTTCAGCGCGCCTTCCGTGTCGAACATCATAGCGAGAAACGTCGCGTAGGGAGCGATCACGAGGTCGCCCGAGCAGTCATCCCTGTGCAACGCCGCTCCGGGGAGTCCGAATGCATGGTAGCGGTAGTGGCCGTCGGGATTTCTTTCTGAGCAGGAGGACTCCGAAATTCCCCAAGGGATCCCGGAGTGTTGGGTCCAAGCTTGTTGCGCCCGGATGAGAGAGCGAATGCCACGGTCAAGTAGCGTGTTCGGGTATCCCCGCAGCCACAGAGCGGGCATCAGGTATTCGAAAGCCGTGCCGCTCCACGAAAGGAGGACTGTTTCGCCCTTGTAGCTACGGTGCGACCTCTTGAGTTGGAACCAGGACTCTTGAGGCGCCTCACCTTTTGCGATTGCGACAAACACGGCTGTCCGCGCTTCGGAGGCGAGAAGATCATAGTTGGATCGTCTGATGGCGCCTTCGGACTGCTCGTAGCCGATCGAGAACTGCTTTTTCGTTGCGTCGAATAGAACACTGAAATCCATTTCGTCTGCGATGGATTGTGCCGTGGAGGCAAGCCATTGTAAGCGCCGCATATAGTCCCCGGCCAGGGAACCTGATTTTTCCAGTACGGCCAGGAGATGCTTCGCCTGTTCGATACAGTGCCCCGCAGCAACCTCATCTTCGAGTTTCTTGCCGACTTCGCGGTAGATACGAGGAATCGATTCCAGACTCAAGCCCTTGTGCAGTTCCCGGATTTCAGCTTCAGCGAAGAAACAGCCTGCTTCACCGTGAGTCTCCAACCAGGGTTCAAGCGTCGAAAGCATGGTCAGCAGACCGGCGATGTGCGACGACAATTCCCTCGCCCACCAAACGAGTTCGTCATTCTGGCCGCTTCTCGTGGCTCTATTGAGAATGAGAAGAGCGTCGACTTCGAGGCTGCGCATTTCCTCCATCGGAATTGAATTGCTGGAAGCGATTTCTTCAGCTCGTTGTCTGAGATCCAGGATGAGGGGAACCAGGTCACTGCCGGCGCAGCCTTTTCGAGCGGCTTCGGACAGCTCAATAGCAATATCGCGGAGGCCCGCCCAGACGGCGCACGGAAACAAAGGCCCCTCGATCAAATCGAGGCAGCCGTGCTTCAGTGCCCACAGGCTCGCAACCAGGTTGCCGTTGTCTACGGTCGACACGAAAAGAGGTGACACGGGTCGCAGTGAGTCCGTCTCGTACCAGTTGTAGAAATGCCCGTTGCACTTTGGCAGCCTTCGCACCGTTTCGAAAGTTTTCTCCATCGTTTGAATGAATTCCGGGATCGTCAGGTAGCCGAGATCGCATGCGGCGAGCCGAGCGTTCAGGAGCAATCCAAGATTTGTGGGCGATATACGGTGAGCAACGAGTGGCGGTGCCTTCTGGACGATGTCGGGTATCAACCAATTTTCCGAAGGGTTGCTGAATTCCCGAAAGAATCGCCAAGTTCGCAAGGCGGCATTGCGGACTATGGCGCAATCGCTCGGCTTGATCCGCGCTGCACGTGGAAGATGGGGCTGATTCAACCAATCCCCCAGCCAGGCCGACGCCGCCCAGAGGATTAGAAACGGCATTGCGACCGCCAGCGATCGCGGATGAAGAAGGTAAACGAGAGGACCCATCGCGACAGTCAGCAGTAAACTGTATTTCAAATAAACCTCGACGAGCGCATTGTTCCCATTTCGCAATTCGGCCTCGGCCGCAGTCTCCCATTCCAAAAGCCTGCGATGGGTAAACTTCATACGGATTACCGTGCGGACGACGGCGTCCAGGTCAATCAAGCTCTGGTGACAAAGAAATGCCAACCGGACGCACACTCGATCAAGGGCACTCGCAAAATCCCGGCAAAGGTTCAGCCAGAAAACGCGCTTAAACCACGCTCTCCCAGCGGTCAGACCGAAGAGCAGAAGGTGGAAGCAAGTGGGGAATAGCAAAAGTGCGACAGCGACGACCGTCCAATGCAAGGCCATCGTCGGCGAGAGCAGCCAGCCGTAGAGAAGAAGCAGCATCGTGGAGAAATCGGTCAGGCTTCGCCGCAGATTGTCGAAGACCTTCCAGCGAGAAATGTAACTCATGGGATTGAACACCGTGTCTCCGAAGTGATTCTGGAACTGGGGCAAAAGGCTGAAAATGATTTGCCAGTCCCCTCGAACCCAACGATGCTTTCTGCGGCTGAAAGCGCTGAAGTGCGACGGGTAGTCGTCCACGACTTCCACGTCGGAAACCAGGCCGGCGCGCGCGTACACGCCTTCGATCAGATCGTGGCTCAGAACCGTGTTACATGGAAAGCGATGTTCGAGCACTTTCTGGAATGTCTCGACTTCGTAGATCCCCTTCCCTGTGAAGATCCCTTCGCCGAAGAGATCCTGGTATACATCGGAAACGGCCCGGGTGTAGATATCGAACCCGGTATCACCCGATAGCAGTGATGCAAAGCGGGACCGAGTTGCCGATCGGACACTGATGTCCACCCTGGGCTGCAAGATACCGTAGCCTTCCACAACGGTATTCTTGCCGGGATCGATAACCGCACGATTGAGTGGATGCGCCAGCGTGCCCACAAGCTTGCGCGCGGCGCCCGGCGGCAGTTGCGTGTCGAGGTCAAGCGTGATGACGTAGCGAATGTTCTTGAGGAAGAAAGTGTCTCCGGTTTTCACCGCGAAATGATCGCCCTGATTTAACAGGTATCGGTTAAATTCGATGAGTTTCCTGCGCTTCCTTTCCCAGCCCATCCACAAACATTCCGCCGAGTTGTACGTCCGCGGACGATGAAAGTAGAAGAATCGCCCCTTATTTTCGCGAGCATATTTTTCGTCCAGGTCCAGCACGAGACGGGAGGCCAGCTCGACGAGGCTCTCCCATCGGTCAAACTGTTGCCCTGCGTCAGGCAAATCTGAAAGCAGGACAAAATGAAGATTCGGATCGCGATTCGCCAAATAGCGAACCTCGAGTCCTTTTACCGCTTGCCTTACCTGCGCTTCACATGTGAACAACACCGGGACGGCGACGACGGTAGCGCACTCCGGCGGAATTCCTTTCGAAAAATCGAGCCTCGGAATCCTCGTTGGGGGAACTGCGCGAGTGGCAAGCATATTGACTAACGCCACCGCGCATTCGAGTACCGGAAGAAGCAGAAGGGGGGCGCACAGGAGGCCCAAACCTTTCAGGTGGAGCAGCGAAATCAGCATCACGACGATTGCAAAGGTGACGACTTCGATGCCGAGCACATAGGTCAAATCCGGCCATTTGAGAATGACGCCCCGAATTCGTGTTGCAAAAGAGGCGTCATAGTTGATATCTCTTTTCAACGCGGCTTGGCCCGAGTCCACAAGGTAGTAGCCTACGTGCCCCCGTCTCTCCTTCGCGCGCTCGTCTAGGTCAGGATTCACTCGGGCCAATTTCGCAAGTCCGATCGCTTTCCGAGCGACCTCAGCTTCGGAATAGTCCGAGCGCGCTGCGAGATCAGCAACGGCCCCGCGATAGGATTCCCTTGTTTCGGAGTCCAGCTTTGCATAAGCGCGCTGCGGATCAGTGAGCAGGATGTGTTCCGTGAGACAAACTTTTTCGAAAAATGATCTCCACTCGAGGCCGAACAAACAGGCCAACGCTCTGAGCATACTGGACGACCGGTACAGAGATTCGTCAAGCCCGGGGGAATTTGCCCCTTCGGTGTCGGGAGCAAGGAGTGCTTGCTGAGACAATTCGGTTGCGACACGATCTAGGAGAGCGACCTCCAGCATCGCCTTGAGGTTCCAGATTTCTGACATTTCGAATGAGACTTTCTCTTCGGCGGCAGCAAGAAACGCCACAAATGAATGTTCCTCGAACTCAAAAGCGGTTGACTCCAAGAAAGCGCATGCCAGAGCAAATGAACGCGGGACTGGCGTCCCGGCTGCCGGCGCGAGGACGTGGGGGAGTCGATCCACGCTTCCTATTCCTTCGAGGGCTTCGGAAAGGGCGTCCTTCAAGGTCGACAGATACTGAGTGAATAGGCTCTTGACCTCGCTTGACACTGTTCGGCTCAATGAAGGGTCATGATAAACTGCGGCAGCATTCCTGATGCGCACCTCTGCACTCCTCCAGAGCGCTCTCAGGTGCTTGCGTGATCCTTTTGGCGCGGCTGGTTTCGATTGGAGGAAACCCTCAAGGGCGGTCGCCTGGTTCGATTGCGGTCGTTTTCGTTCCGGCTGAATCGGTTCTTTCGATGGAGTCGCCGCCGGCCTTCCTTCCGGCCAGGGGATAGTTGAATTAAGATCAAAAGATGATTGAATAATGGTTCCCATGTCGGTCCCGCCTTCTTTCTGGGTTATCGATAGCCAGCCGCTTGCAGCTCGAACATTTCCGCATAGTGCCTACCGTCATTGATCAGGCGCTCGTGTGATCCTTCTTCAGCGACCGTTCCGCCATCCAAAACAAGTATTCGGTCCGCCATTCGGACCGTCGAGAATCGGTGAGAGATGAGGACGGATGCTTTGTCGCGCGTAAGTTCGGCGAAATGGGCGAAGACTTCGCGCTCGGAGCGCGCATCGAGCGCGGCCGTCGGCTCGTCCAGAATCAGCACCTGCGCATCCCGCAAGTGTGCGCGCGCGAGCGCAATCTTTTGCCACTCACCACCCGATAGATCGACACCGCCTTCGAAACGGCACCCGAGCCGCTGGTCGTACATCCGCGGAAGTTTTCGGATCACACTCTCGGCGTAACTCTTCCGGGCGGCCGTCCGAATGAGGGCAAGATTCATTTCGGAATCGATGCGGCCTACCGCGATGTTTTCGGCCGCAGTCATGTCGTAGCGGACGAAATCCTGAAAGATCACGCCGATTTGGCTCCACCAATCATCGAGGTCATATTCCCGAAGATCGACACCATCGAGAAGGATCGTTCCCGCCGTCGGGTCGTACAGGCGTGTGAGCAGTTTCGTGATTGTTGTCTTGCCCTGGCCGTTCTCGCCGACCAGAGCAATTCGTTCCCGCGGCGACAAATCAAAGCTCAGGTTTCGCAGAACCGGGGCCTGCGTTCCCGGATACGTAAACCAAACATCGCGAAATTCGATTCCCCGGCGAATGGAACGAGGCGCCGAAAGTGCTCCAGGCTTGGTTACGATGCTTGGCTTAACGGAAAAGAAATCGAGCAAATCCGTCATGAACAGAGCCTGGTCGGCGATCCCGGAGAACGTGGAGAAAAACGCCTGGATGTTGGAACTGGCGCCTGCAATGGCGCCCGCAAGAAACGTCAACTGACCGAGAGTCAAAGCTCCCTTGACCGTTTCAACGATGACGTAGGCGTATGTTCCGTAGTAACCGAGAGTGCCTAGGACTGTCAGGATCCCGCCATAGAGGAGTTTGCGTTTTGCCAGCTTCACCGTCTGTCGATGAAGATCGTCGGTAAGCGTCTTGTACCGCCGCACGAGGTAGGGCCCGATCTGGAATAGCTTCAGCTCCTTGGCGCTCTCCTTGCTGCTGGCCAGAATGCGGAAGTACTCCATTTGCCGGCGGGCGGGGGTCTGCTCAAAATTCAGCGAGTAGCCAAGAAATGCGAAGTGCGTTTCTCCGAGGAACGCCGGAACGACGCAGACCAGGAGGAAAAACAGCATCCAGGGAGAAAATACAAAAATGCCGGCGGCAAGGCTGGCCGTCGTGACCCCTTCCTGGATCAGCCGGCCGGTCATTTGAATCATCATCACCCGGTCAGTGCCCTGCACTCGCGCGCGTTCGAACTTGTCACAGAAGGAAGGGTCTTCGTACCTCGTGAGATCCAGCCGCGAAGCATGTTCCATCACCCGCGTGCTGACGTGCCGCGTGTACTTGTCGGCGAGCACTGTGTCGCAGAAATCGGTAAGTCGCGCCAGAATCGTCGCAAGGCAGGCCAGGCCAAATTCAAGGGCCACTAGCCACCAAAAGAATTTTGGAAGCGCGTGATGCGTTGATGTGTATGCATAGATGGAATCGATGATGAACTGCGTTACGGCAAGCACCGCGACCGGGATCAGGGAAATGACCACTCGAAGAAGCAGACTTGCGGCGACAGCAACGGGAGCGGCTTCCCAGATCATCTTGAAAAGTGGAGGCGCATTGTTGAGCGCCCGAATCCGGTCGCGCCACTTGGGGGGAGGCTGTACGTGGGTTTCTGCGTTCTCCATTTTTGCTTTGACCTCGCACTTTTGCTGCAGTTGCCGGCGGCCAGCGCTCTTTGTGAAGAAGCACAATTCGAGCGGAGACTGGCGGTCTTAGTCGATCAAGTTTGGGCCGGGGTTGACAATGATCACAGCGGCGGGGCTGTGGATGGTACCACTCGCGACGGGCTTGGGGCGAGACGCAGAAATTCTTCGAGACCGCTAGAACAACGATCCAGTTTGAAGCGGGCACTACACAGGCGCCAGGCTAATATAGCTGCTGATTTTCTTTTATGCGGTATGGGCCCCCGAAGATTCATACCCAGTACTTGGTTTCCAGCATCCTTCCTCGTCGTTTCGAAGCCGTCTTTCAAACTTCGATTAGTTGGACAGCACGTGAGATTCCAATCCCGGAAGCAGTCGTAAGCTGTTCGATTTGTGCCATTTCGCGGACGGTTGTTCGAATCTCGATTATGTATTTTTGGCTGTAGGAGAAAGTTTTACGCCTGCGGCACTTCGTTTTTGTCGGCGGAAAACTGAGGCGGGCACGCATCTTTTCCAACTGAGGGATTGTTGGGCGGCGCCGGCCCATCTCCAGCGCCACCCTTCACTGACTTTGTGCCATCGCACAGGACGCGATCAGAGTCGCTGGACGGATTGAATGTGCCAGATGAGGTGGGCATTCTCATCGAGGCTTCCAACAATTCTTACTTTTTGACCGGCAAACTCGGCCAGCCGATTCTCATCAAAGATCGCGCCTCCGGATTCCAATCGATAGCTCGTTCCCGTCGCGGAGTCGCGCAGAACCAGCTGAGCGCCATCCTTCACGCAATGCAAGACACAATCTTCGGAATCAGTTATGCCGGTGTTGCGCTCCACGTCATCGTGCGAGCCGGCCTGCGCGCACACGCTATCCATGATTTCGCCCTGAAACGCGAGCGGCATGTCAATTCCCGGCCGCGGGCTTCCGAGTACACCGACGCAAACGCCGAGGGCGGCGATCAAAGGCGCCGCAACCGCATATGTTCTTGATTTCATGTTAGGCCTCCGTTGAAACAAGGGTGTTTCCTCGGCTGGGCGCTTTAGGAATCTTCGAGAGATTGCAAATTTTATCGCCAATTCGTCCCGAATTTCCTGTGAGGGCCAGGTTGTACCTCGTCTAAGACAAGTCATCGTCCTCCCCAATTGTCCTCGAAATGATTAGCTGCGGAGGTGTCCGGTGTTATGGCCACGTCGAAAACACATCCGTTCCACCTAAATCCGCATGTAATTGTCTGGCTGTGACGACATCTTCCGTGCTGGCGCAATCAACCGAAAGCAACGCGCCCCCGTGCATCACCTTGTCTGCATACTCGCGAGTCTCATTCTTTGGGACCCCGAGGTTGCCGAGCGCCGCTGCCAGTTCCTCCGTGGCATGGTCTGGAGCGACGCTCTCTAAAGTTTGAGCAATTGGCCCCGCGACCAGGTAACTGCCCTCCCCACGTATCGCTGCGGGGCCAACCTCCTGCAGCCAGCCGAGCGGTCCGCTGATCGAAGGAACGTCGAAGCGTTCGGGATCTGCCTTCTCAACCGATTTAGTAGCTCGTCGAGGAAATAGGTCCTCCGTGCTCATCTGTTCAGAGAGCACGAGCGAAATGTCCACACTTCTAAATCCGGCATCTCGAAACGCTTCCACGGCTCGAATTGGATAGACTCCCAGTACGGCCTTGGGTGTTCTTGGTGTTTTGTTACGCATGACGTTATCCTTTCATTTCATTCGTGATTTTTCCTTTCTCGCCTTTCGTCAACTTCATTTTAGGTTTTCTTCTGTGGGGATTAGCGGGGCTGGCGGATCCTTGGGAGACTCTAGCTCTCTGAAAATTGAGAAGCCATCGCAAAGACACTGCATCTTGCGTGTTGAATTCGGGTATCCCGACGCCACCGGCAATCAATGAGTTATGAAAATTGTAGTGGACTTCGAAGGTTCAAAAACGCTGAGGTGTCGCTAAATCCAGAATCTTGAGGAGGGAGGGGCCGACTGGGCTTTAGAGGAAAGTATGTCAGTCGGCCCCATCTGGGGTGAACGTGAACGGTGATGTGGAGTGGGTGTTGGGGTTAGGAGTCCAGCCATCGGAACCGATCCATTTTTTGTCTTTGCAGAGCCCTTGCCGATCTCATCCAGAGGAAATCGCCAGCGGCTCTAATGAAATCTGGAGTTCTGCTGGCTCGAAGACGACGTTGTCGCGCATGATTCCGCGACGAGCCACTCTTGCAGCGGTTCCTGATCCATGGCCATCGACTCCACGCTAAAGATGTAGAAACGCATCCCGCAAGCCTGGCACGCGAACGGAAAGAGGTCGACAATTCCGTCGTATTCAGCGTTGCATACACGCGTGCTTCTGCAGGAAGGGCAAGAGATGTTCGGAGCCAGAGTTAGAGAAGGATTCATCATGAGTCGTCTCCGTCGGAGCACCGTCGTTTGCATCCCGCACGAAACAAATTCGCGGCGTCTGAATTCTTTGACACTTTGTGCTGGCCGGTGACGCGAAACAATCCGGCGAATGCGGTATTGGGACTTGTCCTCTGCCGGTAGCGCGCGGAGTTGCAAACCATGGCGGTGACCGCTTACGGAAAGGTAAGAAGCGAGGCGCTAGACGTTTGCGTCGACAGAGAAAATGCACGCCGAGTCCAAGTATTACACGGCCGGAACCACGCGGCTCCAGCCGCATGAACCCTCGGCATTTTCCTCATCCCATTGCGGTTAGCGATTTTCCTCTCAAGTGGCAAGGCTCTTGCGGCGATGCAGCGTGCAAGCTAGTTTGAGAACGCAAGCGTGAGAGATTTCGTGTGGAGGTGAACCAATGAAACGAAAAGCATCCACGATGCTAGCGGCTATCGTGGTTTCTTCAATGTGGCTTTGCTCTCCTTCGTTTGCAAAGCCGGCGGACAATACAAAATATGATGACCGCCTTCAAAATGCGGATCAGGTCCTTCAGGACATCTTGAAGATCCCCGACAGAATTCCGCAGGACCTTCTCGACAAGGCGCGATGCGTCATCGTCATGCCGTCGGCGCTGAACGCTGCGTTCATCGTGGGTGGGAGTTACGGGCGCGGCGCAATGGTCTGCCGAACGGGCCTCCATTTTTCAGGCCCATGGGGGGCGCCAGCGATGTACGCCCTGGAGGGCGGCAGCTTTGGATTTCAGATTGGAGGTGAAGCCACGGACTTCATCTTCCTAGTGATGAATGAACGCGGGGTGAACAGCCTCCTCCACAGTAAAGTCAAACTGGGAGCCGATGCCTCGGCCGCGGCCGGACCCGTCGGGCGCTCCACGGCAGCGGATACGGACGCATACCTGCGTTCGGAGATCCTTACCTACTCGCGCGCGCGAGGAGCTTTCCTAGGCATTTCCCTCGAAGGTTCGACCCTACGGCCCGACAATCACGCCAACGTGAGCCTGTATGGTCGTCCGACAACGGCGAATGAGATCGTTCGGGAATCCGAAGTTTCGATTCCTCCGGCTGCGGACGATCTCGTCGCGCAGCTCCAAAAGGCATCGCCACGGCTGAAATCTTCCTAGCACCACCCCCAGAGGCGGAATCGCGAACGCTCCGCGGTCCGCCTCCTGCCTCTCGCTCAATGTTGAGCGAAACGAAAGCTATGGCGACAGGATTCCCAGCTCCGCTGGTGAACGGCAATGCCTCCTCTCTCTACTCTCGTCGCTGCTCTACTAGTGATTGCCGCGTTCTTGCTATTCATCCTTAGCTACCTCGTGATGACCATTGTCGTAGTTCTCCTTCTTGCTGCCACCGAACTTATATGCCACGGGGCCCGCTTGGTTCACGAATATTCTCCGAACTGCCGTTTGTTGGAAAGCCACGCAGAGCAGAAAGGCAAGAGACTCGCAGTCTGGCCGGATCGATTGAAACGTTGGTTTCAACGCCATGCAACCGGCTTGTCCCACTCGCGTTTCGGCGGCTTTTGAACGACTGCTTATGTTAGTCGATGCGCCGAACTACTAACTGAGGAGGAGAAATGCAACCATCCTAGATTGGTTTGATCGCGATCGGCATCACCGCGGGTTGGTTGATTGGGAAAATCGCGCGAGGCGACGGGTACGGCGTGCTTGGGATTTGCTCCTGGGCCTCGTCGGAGCCGTCATATAGGCGGTTGGATTTTCACCCGGCTCGGAATTTTCGCACACGGCCTCCTCGTGGGATTGGCAGCAGCCACGCTGGGCGTGCCCGCCTCAAGTAGGCTTCCCCATCTCGCGAGGAAATCTCTGTAAACGGTCTTTGTAGCGTGGGATTTTCCGCCGGCTCCTTGATCACCTGCGAGCTCCGTCCTGATGTAGTGATCTACAAGGTCAGCAACTGTTATGGTCTGTTCGCGCTGACGATTGCGAGTCTCATTGATTGATATGCGGAGACGTTCAAAGTTCCTTTTGAATCGATACGCATTGGTCTTCTTAATTCTGATTCGGCCGCCGCCTCGGCTTGCCATCAGCATACTTCCCATGTATTATTGAGCATGCACTCAGTAATAGAGAAGCTCAGTGGCGCGTCCTAAAAGCGAAGACAAACGAAATGCGGTCCTCGACGCAGCGACCCGCCTATTTGCGGAGCGCGGTCTTACCGCTGCCCCGACGTCAGAGATATCAAAACAAGCTGGCGTCGCCGAGGGAACTCTGTTTACGTACTTCAAGACCAAGGATGATCTGATCAATGCCCTTTACCGGGAGATCAAGCTGGAACTCGCGGACGCCATGATGTCGGATTTCCCCCGGAAGAAGAATGTGGGTATCAGGCTGCGACATGTTTGGGACCGTTGGGTGAACTGGGGCATTGCGAATCCCAACGAACGCAAGGTGCTGGCGCAGCTAACGGTTTCGGAGGTACTCACAAAAGAATCTAGAGACGCCGGTAGCGCGCCGTTCGTCGAGTTCCAAACCATGATTCGTGACGCCATTGAGCAACGAGTCTTTCGGAATGATGTCCCGGTGGAACTGATCTCGAAGTCGTTAGCAGCCATGGTAGAGGCGACGATAGACCTTACCGCGTCGAACCGATCCAAAGCGAAACAATACCGGGATAGCGGCTTTCAAATGTTCTGGGCCGGCGTAACCAAGTAACGAATCGCTGCATCTCATAAATGAGTGAGTAATCACAATGGACTCGCCCGCGTAGAGCGAATGAAAGGAACACGTTTATGAAATACAAGTTGCTTGGCAAGAGCGGACTACGGGTCTCCGAGGCGTCACTAGGCACCATGACGTTCGGTGACGAGTGGGGATGGGGTTCGCCGAAGGCTGAAGCGCAGAAGGTCTATGAGACTTACCGCGAGGCAGGCGGAAACTTCATTGACACGGCGAATTTCTACACCAATGGGACGTGCGAGAAATTCCTGGGTGAGTTCATGCAGGGACATCGCGAGAGCGTCGTTTTGGCGACGAAGTACTCCAACGCCGCGCCAGGCAATGATCCGAATACGGCGGGCAATCATCGCAAGAACATGATGCAAGCAGTGGAAGCCAGTTTGAAACGACTGCAAACCGACTACATCGATCTGTACTGGGTGCACATCTGGGACGGGCTCACACCTGTGGAAGAAGTCATGCGCGGTCTGGACGACTTGGTTCGCCAGGGCAAGGTTCTTTACGTCGGCATCTCGGACGCTCCCGCTTGGTGGGTCGCCCAGGCAAATACTCTGGCGGAGCTTCGAGGCTGGACAC
>Ga0210401_10001236_pt1 | contig 29941 bp, 23 predicted proteins | sample IncBWH32MmetaG_FD_150866 | JGI IMG/M metagenome (GOLD analysis project Ga0210401, IMG submission 150866) | Forest soil microbial communities from Barre Woods Harvard Forest LTER site, Petersham, Massachusetts, United States - Inc-BW-H-32-M | ecosystem: Environmental > Terrestrial > Soil >...
GCTTGATGCCGGTGACATCGATAGCGCGACGATCGAGGTGATGGTCGCGGCCAACAAGGTGTAACGAACCGACATCAGGCTACGCTCTCCGCTGATGGCGCGTGCAATTTCCGCAAAACGCGCCGGGTACGATCGAACCATGTTGCCAGAACGCCAGCGCCGCGCAAGCGGCATTTCCCCACCGCATGATCCGGAAAAAGTGTGTAGCGGTTTTCCGAAAAGCCAAGGCGCAACCAAGAACCTCGCGCGGGTTTGCATGGGCAAGCCATCATGACTAATTTCAGTCTAAGCGGCTCGCATGAAGCCCCAATATTCAACTTTCGGAGTGTCGATGACGGAACTCAGGGCCGACGTTCTCGTGCTTGGCGCGGGCATGGTCGGCGTCGGCGCTGCACTGCACCTGCAGAGCCGCGGCCGCGACGTCATCCTGGTCGACAAGCATGAGCTTGCCGGCGAGGAGACCAGCTACGGCAATGCCGGGATCATCGAAAGCGCCTCGGTATTCCCCTACATGTTTCCCCGCGACCTCGCGGAGATCCTGCGCTTTGCTACCAATCGCGCACCGCAGGTGCGCTATCATCTGGCCGACTTGCCGTCGTTCCTGCCCTGGCTCGTGCGCTATTATCTCGCCTCGCGGCCGGATCGGGCGCTGCGAGGGGCGATGGGCGTGCTCCCATTGATCCGCCGCAGCCTGATCGAGCATGAGGCGCTGGTCGCGGAAGCCGGCGCAAGCGAGCTGTTGCGCAGAAACGGCTGGATCAAGCTGTTTCGCTCCGAGACGAGCCTTGCGCATGCGCTCAAGGAGCTGGAGCGCGCGCAGCCCTATGGCGTCGAGGCGAGCCTGCTCGATGCAAAGGCGATCGCCGAGCGTGAGCCCAACCTCACCGGCGATTTCACCGGCGCGCTTCACCTCAGTCAGCCCGGCTTCGTGACCGATCCCGGCGGCCTCGCCAAGGCCTATGCGACGCTGTTCAGACACAAGGGCGGACGGTTCGTCGTCGGCGACGCGCGAGGGCTGCAACAGGATCCTGATCGACGCTGGCGTGTTCCCTTGCAGAGCGGTTCGGCGGTGGCGCGCGAAGCCGTGGTGGCGCTGGGGCCGTGGTCGGATCTCGTCTTTGCGCCGCTCGGCTATTCGATCCCGCTCTCGGTCAAACGCGGCTATCACCTGCATCTCGCCGCCCACGGCAATGCCGTCTTGAATCACCCCGTGCTCGATGCCGACCAGGGCTTTCTGCTGGCGCCGATGGACCGGGGCATTCGCGTCACGACGGGCGTGGAGTTTACGCGCCGTGATAGACCGCCAACCCCGGTCCAGGTCGAGCGCGCACTGCCAAAGGCACACGCGCTGTTCCCACTGGGAGAGCCGGTCGACACGAAACCCTGGATGGGCGCGCGGCCCTGTCTGCCCGATATGCTGCCGGTGATCGGAAGAGCACCGCGACATCAGGGCCTGTGGTTCGACTTCGGCCACCAGCATCACGGCCTGACACTGGGGCCGGTCACGGGGCGGCTGCTGGCGGAGATGATGACCGGCGAGACGCCGTTCGCGGATCCGGCGCCGTTTGCGGTGGAGAGGTTCGGCTAGGTTGGTCTACTCCCTCTCCCCGCTCTTCGCGGGGAGAGGGTTGGGGTGAGGGGCTGCTTCCACGAATGCGGTGACAGATGTGCGCGCGGAGAGTCCCAATATGGCAGCACCAGTTTGTGAGCGGCTGATCGGTCGCGCCGTCTCCGATACTCGCTGACTGCTTCCTGCCGATGTGATATGCTGGCGTTCCTTTTGGGCGGGTGCGGGTTCCAAGGCGCTTCCCAGCGCCACACGATGGGAGCAGGCTATGACCATCGAGAGCATTCTGAGGCGAAAGGGTGCCGACGTCGCAACGATAGCTCCGGACGCCAGCGTCAAGAGGGCGGCAGACTGGCTCCGCGCAAAGAATATTGGCGCTCTCGTGGTGACGAGAGAGAACGCAATTCTTGGACTGATTTCCGAGCGTGAAATCGTTCATGCCTTTTCTCGCTATGGCGAGACGGCCGGGTCGATGCCTGTGAAGGAGGTCATGCAATATGGTGTCACCACCGTGTCGCCCGACGAGAGTGTCAATCGCGTCATGAACCTAATGACACAGCATCGCGTGCGCCACATGCCGGTACTACGCAGCGGCCAACTGGTCGGTATCGTCAGCATCGGCGATGTCGTCAAGCATCGGCTGGAGGATCTGGAGCTTGAGACGAACGTCTTGCGTGACGTCTACAACGCCGCGCGCTAACGGCTCAGGCGCCTTGGCTCGTAGGCGCGGCCCGGGTCACTCCTCCTGCTTCACCATCCAGTACGCCAGCACCTGGTTGTCGGCGCGCTGCACGACTTTCAGCTTCTTCGAGACGCCCCACGCCAGCGACTGCTGATGCAGCGGGATGAAGGCGTAGTCCTTGATTGCGATCTCGAAGGCCTGCTTGATCAGCAGATTGCGCTTGGTCATGTCGGTCTCCTGCAGTACCTCGTCGGTCAGGCGATCGAATTCCTTGTTGCAGTAGCCGCCGACATTGGTCTCGCCGCGGGGCGAACCAGGCACGTCGCGGCAACCCATGATGTCATGCATCACGTTGTGAGAGTCGAGCGTGCCGGGTGTCCAGCCGAGCAGGTAGAACGACGATTTGTAACCGCCGGGCTTCAATATCTTGGCGAAATACAGCGCCTTCGGCTGCGCCAGCAGATCGACCTTGACGCCGATGCGCGCGAGCATGCCGACGATGGCCTGGCAGATCGCGGCGTCGTTGACATAGCGGTCGTTCGGGCAATCCATCGTGACTTCGAATCCATCAGGGTAGCCCGCATCGACCAGAAGCTTCTTGGCGGCGTCGGGATCGGCCTTCGGCCGCATGAACTCTCTCGACAGCGGATACAGTTCCGGCGCGATCATCAGTGCCGACGGCGTCGACATGCCGCGCATCACCCGCGTCTTGATCGCCTCGACGTCGATCGCCTTATAGAAGGCTTCGCGGACGCGGATGTCCTTGAACGGGTTCTTGCCCTTGACGTTGGAGTAGAGCAGCTCGTCGCGGGCCTGGTCCATGCCGAGATAGATCGTTCGTATCTCGGGTCCGGTAAGCACCTGCGCATTCGGGCTGGCGTTGACCCGCGCGATGTCCTGCAGCGGCACCGGCTCGATCAGGTCGACCTCGCCCGAGAGCAGCGCCGCGACCCGCGTCGCCTCGTTGGCGATCGGCGTGAAGATGATCTCCTTCAGGTTATGTTCGGGCTTGCGCCACCAGTTCGGATTGGCCTTGAACACGGTCTTGATGCCGGGCTGATGGCTCTCGACCGAGAAAGCTCCGGTGCCGTTGGCATGCAGCGAGGCATAGCTCGGGGTCGTCGCCGCGGCCGGCGTCGGCGCGACCGCGTTGTTCTCCTCGCACCACTTCTTGTCCATGATGTACCAGGTATCCCATTGCGCGGTGAGGATGGGATTGGGCTTGGTCAGGACGAAATCCACGGTGTAGTCGTCGACCTTGACGAGCTTCACGTCGGGATCGAGGCGGCTCAGCAGGTTCGAGCCGTTGGCGCGGACGCGGTCGGCCGAAAACAGCACGTCGTCGGCGGTAAAGGGATCGCCGTTCTGGAATTTCACCCCTTGCCGCAGATGGAAGCGCCAGCGCGTCGGTTCCGGCGTCTCCCAGCTTTCCGCCAGCGCCGGGATGATCTTCAGGTCCTTGTCGCGCGTGGTCAGGCCTTCATAGATCTGGCCGAGATGGGCGTGGGTGGTCGATTCGTTGAGGGTGTAGGGATCGAGCGATTTGAGCTCGCCCTGGTTGGCGTAGCGCAAGGTTTGGCTTGCGGCCGGCGACACCAGGACAGCGCAGAGGGGAAGGAGGGTCACTGCAAACAGGGTATGGCGAACTGACATATGTCGGCGCTCCGCTGTCCGTGCGTTGGATGGAAATAATGTTGCCGGACCCAGCCGGCCCCGCAAGCCGTTTTATGCAAAAGCCGAGCCGGATGGCGGGGACGCCGCAGCGCGGCAAAGCGGTTTGGTTGACCATGGTTGACTATACTTTGGAATTGATGGCCGGATGTGTTGCGGCAGGGCACCTGCTCGCTTGCGCCGCAGCGCCGGGTGTTGTGATACTGCACCTCAGTCAAAAGCGCGGTCAGGAGCGGAAATGAAGGTTAATATCGAGATCGACTGCACGCCCCTGGAAGCCAGGCAGTTCTTCGGCCTGCCCGACCTTCAGCCCATGCAGACCGCCGTGATGGACAAGCTGCAGCAGCAGATGATGTCCAATATCGACAAGGTATCGCCGGAATCGCTGATGCAGACCTGGTTCACGTTCGACCCCAGATTGGCCGAGCGGATGCAGGATATGTTTACCAGCATGATCGGGCTCGGCGCGCTCACCGGCGGAGACGGCAAGAAGAAGTAAGCCAGGGGGAGCGAACCAACCGCAGCCCAAGCGCCGGTTGCCCTCCGCCCTTTGTGTCCGCACCGCCGGCCGGCGGCGTCCTTTTGCCATTGCCTATACGCCCTCAGAACAGGCACAATCGCCCGGCGCATGATCCGGAAAAGTGTGTAGCGGTTTTTCCGAAAGATCATGCGTAGATCACAGGCGCCAGAAGTGCGAACGCACCGGTGCGTTGTTTCGGGAGGGAAGCATGGGTGACGGCAAGAAACTGTCCTCGCTGGACGCGTCGTTTCTGTACCTGGAGACGCCGGAGATGCCGATGCATGTCGGCAGCATGGCGATCTTCCGCCTGCCTGACGACTACAAGGGCGACTTCTTCGAAGAGTTCAAGGCGATGATCGCCTCGCGCCTGCACATCGCGCCGATTTTGAAGGCGCGGCTGGAGAAGGCGCCGCTCGATATCGACCATCCCTCCTGGGTCGAGGACGACCAGTTCGACATCGACCGCCATATCTTCCGCGGCAGCCTGCCGGCGCCGCGCGACCGCGCCACGCTGGAGCGCATCGTCGGCTGGATGCATGCCAAGCTGCTCAACCGCGCCCGTCCGCTCTGGGAGTTCTATGTCTTCGAGGGCATGAAGGACAACGAGATCGGGCTCTATTCCAAGATGCACCATGCCTGCATCGACGGCGGCGCCGGCGCGGCGCTGACCAATATGATCTACGACATCTCGCCGGTGCCGCGGAAGGTCGAGCCGCCAGCCGCGAGGGCGAAGGTCGAGCAGGAGCCGCGCGACATCGCCGCCAATCTGCTTGATTCCTATCAGCAGCTCTGGACCCAGCCGCTCGATGCCGCGGCCGCCGCCAAGGGCATCGAGCTGCCGCGCTCGGGCAAGAGCGACATCGGCTCGATCCTGTTCGACAATGCGATGTACCAGATCGAAAGCGCGGTGCGCTTTGCCGGCAGCCTCCCGACCATGCTCAAAAGCGTCTCGGATGTGGTCGGCAAGATTTCCGATCCGAAATCGCGCGAAAGTCTCGCCAGCATGATGTCGCCGCCGACCATGCTGAACAAATCGATCTCGTCGGAGCGCAGCTTTGCCGGCACCTCGATCTCGCTGTCGAAGGCGAAGGCGCTGGCGAAGGCATCCGGCGGCAAGCTCAATGACGTGGTGCTGGCGCTCGCCTCCGGCGTGGTGCGGCGCTATCTCCTGCAACACGGCGCGCTGCCGAACAAGTCGTTGACGGCGGCGGTGCCGATCTCGCTGCGCGAGGAGGGCAACACCGACTCCAACAACCAGGTGTTCGGCATGATCTGCTCGATCGCGACCAATGTCGAGGATCCGCGGACGCGGCTGGAGACCATCATCGCGCAGTCGACCAAGTCCAAGGAGATGTCGCATCCCCTGCGCGCACTGATGCCGCAGGTCTCCAACATCTCGATGCTGGGCACGCCGATCCTGACGCAGATACTGGCGCTGCTCTACAGTCGCTCGAGTCTGTCGGACGTGCTGCCGCCGTCGGCCAATATCACCGTCTCCAACGTGCCCGGGCCGCGGCAGACGCTCTATGCCGCCGGCGCCGAGCTCTTGCACATCTTCCCGGTGTCGATCTCGACCCACGGGATCGCGCTCAACATCACCGTGCAGAGCTATCGTGATCAGCTCGATTTCGGCTTCATCGCCGGCGCCAATATCATCCCGCATGTCGAGGTGCTCTGCGCCATGCTGCCGGAGGAGTTTGCTGCGCTGGAAGCGGCCTACGCGCCGCCGGCAGCCGATGTCAAAGGCGCGGCCGAATAAGGACGAGACCGATGATTGAAATGCCTGAGCTCGCGTTCGCAAAGACGAACGGGATTCGGATGGGCTATTACGATGCCGGCCCGAAGGGCGACAAGCCGCCGGTGGTGCTCTGCCATGGCTGGCCGGAGCTGGCGTTCTCCTGGCGTCACCAGATCAAGGCGCTGAGCGAAGCCGGCATCCGCGTCATCGCGCCGGACCAGCGCGGCTATGGCGCGACCGACCGGCCCGAGCCGGTCGAGGATTACGACATGGAGCATCTCACCGGAGATCTCGTAGGCCTCCTCGATCATCTGAAAATCGACAAGGCGATTTTCGTCGGCCATGACTGGGGCGGCTTTGTCGTCTGGCAGATGCCGCTGCGGCACGCCTCGCGCGTGGCCGGCGTGGTTGGGGTGAACACGCCGCATTTGCCGCGCTCCCCAATCGATCCGATCGAGCGGTTCCGCCAGCGCTTCGGCGATCACATGTACATCGTGCAGTTCCAGGACTCCGCGCGCGAACCGGACCGGATTTTCGGCAGCCGCGTCGAACAGACCTTTGACGCCTTCATGCGCAAGCCGGCCGCGCGAGCCCTGGACGCGCCGCCGGAGGAGCCGATCGCCGGTATCGGTGCTTCGCCGCGGATCAACCTGGCCTTCCCGCAGATGATCGCGAATTACGACGCGAGGCACGATCCGCGCACGCCGATCCTGTCGGCCGAAGAGAAGAAGCTGTTCGTCGACACCTTCTCCAAGACCGGTTTCACCGGCGGCATCAACTGGTATCGGAATTTTACCCGCAACTGGCAGCGCTCGGACGGGCTCGATCACACCGTGCGCGTGCCGGCCTTGATGATCATGGCCGAGAACGACGCCGTGCTGCCGCCCTCGGCCGCCGACGGCATGGAGAAGCTGGTACCCGACCTGGAAAAATATCTGGTTCGCGACAGCGGTCATTGGACGCAGCAGGAGAAGCCGGAAGAGGTGAGTGCCAAGCTGATCGAGTGGCGAAGGAAGCGGTTTGGATAGGCTGTCATTCCGGGGCAGCCCGAAGGGCTGAGCCCGGAATCCATAACCACAGGCCGGCGTGGTTTGGAAAGATGGTGAACTAAGGTGCCGACAAGAAATGGCTGTGGTTATGGATTCCGGGCTCGCGCTTCGCGCGCCCCGGAATGACGAGTGAGGCAGGGGACACACACGAGCAATGCCATCAAAGAATCGACTGAACCCGATCCCGCAACCGCCGGCCAAGCCGGTGGTCGGCAACATGCTGTCCCTCGACCCCTCCGCGCCGATCCAGAACCTCACGCGGCTCACCAAGGAGCTGGGGCCGATCTTCTGGCTCGACATGATGGGTGCGCCGATCGTGGTGGCTTCGGGCCACGACCTCGTCGACGAGCTCTCCGACGAGAAGCGGTTCGACAAGGTGGTGCGCGGCGCGCTGCGGCGCGTGCGCGCGGTCGGCGGCGACGGGTTGTTCACGGCCGACACCAATGAGCCGAACTGGAGCAAGGCGCACAACATCCTGCTGACACCCTTCGGCAACCGCGCCATGCAGTCCTATCACCCGAGCATGGTCGATATCGCCGAGCAGCTCGTGAAGAAATGGGAGCGGCTCAACGCCGATGACGAGATCGACGTCGTCCACGACATGACAGCGCTGACGCTCGACACCATCGGGCTCTGCGGCTTCGACTACCGCTTCAATTCGTTCTACCGGCGCGATTATCATCCCTTCGTCGAGTCACTGGTGCGCTCGCTCGAGACCATCATGATGACTCGTGGCCTGCCGTTCGAGAATTTGTGGATGCAGAAGCGGCGTCGCGAGATGGCCGGCGACGTCGCCTTCATGAACAAGATGGTCGACGAGATCGTTGCCGAGCGCCGCCGCAACACGGCAGCCACTGAGGACAAGAAGGACATGCTCGCCGCCATGATGACCGGCGTCGACCGCACGACCGGCGAGCAGCTCGACGACGTCAACATCCGCTACCAGATCAACACGTTTTTGATCGCAGGCCATGAGACCACCAGCGGGCTCTTGTCCTACACGCTCTATGCGCTGTTGAAGCACCCGGACATATTGAGGAAAGCCTACGAGGAAGTCGACCGTGTGCTCGGTCCTGACCTCGACGTGAAGCCGACCTATCAGCAGGTCACCCAGCTCGGCTACATCACACAGATCCTCAAGGAAGCGCTGCGGCTGTGGCCGCCGGCGCCGGCCTATGGCATCTCGCCGCTCAAGGACGAGAGCATCGGCGGCGGCAAGTACAAGCTCAAGAAGGGCACCTTCGTCACCATCCTGGTGACGGCGCTGCATCGCGATCCCTCGGTCTGGGGTCCCAACCCCGATGCCTTCAACCCTGAGAATTTCAGCCGCGAGGCGGAGGCCGCGCGGCCGGTCAATGCCTGGAAGCCGTTCGGCAATGGCCAGCGCGCCTGCATCGGGCGCGGCTTTGCCATGCATGAGGCGGCGCTTGCGATCGGCATGGTCTTGCAGCGCTTCAAATTGATCGATCCGCATCGCTACCAGATGCATCTGAAGGAAACGCTGACGATCAAGCCCGAGGGTTTCAGGATCAAGGTGCGGCCGCGCGAGGACAGGGAGCGCGGTGCATTTGCGGGGGCTGCGCCTGCGGCAGCGGTGAGCACGGCCTCCGCGCCGCGCACCCGCACGCGCCCGAGCCATAATACGCCGCTGCTCGTGCTCTATGGCTCGAACCTGGGCACAGCGGAAGACCTCGCCACGCGCGTCGCCGATCTGGCCGAAGTCAACGGCTTTGCCACGCGGCTTGCGCCGCTCGACGAGTGTGTGAACAAGTTGCCAAAAGAAGGCGGCGTTCTGATCTTCTGCGCCTCCTACAACGGCGCGCCGCCGGACAACGCCACGCAGTTCGTCAAATGGCTGCACGGCGATTTACCGAAAGACGCGCTCAGTGGCGTCAACTACGCGGTGTTCGGTTGCGGCAACAGCGACTGGGCTGCGACCTATCAGTCGATCCCGCGGCTGATCGACGAGCAGCTCGCGGCGTCAGGCGCGCGCAGTCTTTATACCCGCGGCGAGGGTGATGCGAGAAGCGACCTCGATGGCCAGTTCGACGACTGGTTCAAGCGTCTCGCACCGGCCGCGGTGAAGGCGTTCGGGCTCGAATCATCCTTCAGCCGCGACGCCGCCGACGAGCCGCTGTACCGGATCGAGCCGATGGCCCCGAGCGCAGTCTCCGCGATCGCGACGCTCGGCGGCGCCTCGGCGATGAAGGTGCTGGTCAATAACGAGCTGCAGAACCACGAGGGGCCGGATGCATCCGACCGCTCGACCCGGCATATCGAGGTCGAGCTTCCCGCCGGCCAGACCTATCGCGTCGGCGATCACCTCAGCGTGGTCCCGCGCAACGACCCGACGCTGGTCGATCACGTCGCGCGCCGCTTCGGCTTCCTGCCGGCGGACCAGATCCGCTTGCAGGTCTCCGAAGGACGTCGCGCGCAATTGCCGGTCGGCGAGGCCGTCTCGGTTGGCCGGCTGCTCACGGAATTCGTCGAGCTGCAGCAGGTCGCCACGCGCAAGCAGATCCAGATCATGTCGGAGCAGACGCGTTGCCCGGTGACCAAGCCAAAGCTGCTCGCCTATGTCGGCGAGGACGCGGCCTCCGCCGAACGCTACCGCATGGAAGTCCTGAACAAGCGCAAATCGGTGTTCAACCTGCTGGAGGAGCATCCCGCCTGCGAATTGCCGTTCCACGCGTATCTCGAAATGCTGACCTTGCTCGCGCCGCGCTATTATTCGATCTCGTCCTCGCCTTCAGGCGATGCGGCGCGTTGCAGTGTCACCGTCGGCGTGGTCGAGGGCGCCGCGAGCTCAGGGCGCGGCATCTATAAAGGCGTCTGCTCGAACTATCTCGCGGGCCGCAGGGCCGGCGAGACCATTCACGCCACGCTGCGCGAGACCAAGGCCGGCTTCCGCTTGCCAGATGATCCCACGGTGCCGATCATCATGATCGGGCCGGGCACAGGGCTCGCGCCGTTCCGCGGCTTCCTGCAGGAGCGCGCGGCGCGCAAGGCGAAGGGTGCAACGCTCGGGCCCGCCATGCTGTTCTTCGGCTGCCGCCACCCCGAGCAGGACTTCATCTATGCCGATGAGCTGAACGTTTTTGCGGCTGATGGCATCACCGAGCTCTTCACAGCTTTCTCGCGCGCTGATGGCCCAAAGACCTACGTCCAGCATCTGGTCGCGGCCGAGAACGACAAGGTGTGGCAACTGATCGAGCAGGGCGCCGTCATCTTCGTCTGCGGCGACGGTGGCAAGATGGAGCCCGACGTCAAGGCCGCGCTGGTCGCGATCCATCGCGAACGCACCGATGCGGATGCGGCGGCCGGCACACGCTGGATCGAGGACATGGGCACCAAGAACCGCTACGTGCTCGACGTCTGGGCGGGAGGATAATCTCGGTTTGGCGGGTGGGCAAAGGTGCGAACGCGCCGTGCCCACCGGTTAAAGCCGGCTCTTAACTCTGGCTTGCATGCTCACGAAAGACTCAGCTCCAACGATGGAGGTTCAACATGAACCTGAAGCTGGAATCCGAGACAATAAACCATGACCGCCGCAAGCTGCTGACCACCGCCGCAATGGGAATGGCGGCGGCAGGCGCCGCAACGGTTTTCCCTGCCACTGCTGCAACGGTTGCGACGGATACGGCCATCCGTCCCTTCCGCATCCATATTCCGGACAAGGATATTGTCGATCTCCGTCATCGCCTGGCGGCGACCCGATGGCCTGAGAAGGAGACCGTCGCCGACGGTACCCAGGGCGTACCGCTGGCAACCATGCGTGAGCTCGTGCGGCACTGGCAGACCGACTATGACTGGCGCAAGGTCGAGGCGCGCCTCAATGCCTTGCCGCAGTTCATCACGGAGATTGACGGGCTCGACATTCATTTCATTCACGTTCGTTCCAAACATGACAAAGCGCTGCCGCTCATCGTCACCCATGGCTGGCCCGGCTCGGTCATCGAGCAACTGAAGATCATCGATCCCCTGTCCAATCCGACCGCAAATGGTGCGAGCGCGTCGGACGCATTCCACCTGGTGATCCCGTCCTTGCCCGGCTACGGCTTTTCCGGCAAGCCGGCGGAGACCGGCTGGGGGCCGGAGCGCATCGCGCGTGCCTGGGTCGTGCTGATGAAGCGGCTCGGATATACGCGCTTTGTGGCTCAGGGCGGCGACTGGGGATCGCCGATCTCGAACGAAATGGGCAAACTCAATGCGCCGGAATTGCTGGGCATTCACGTTAACCTGCCCGGCACCGTCCCGCCGGAGATATTCAAGATGATCGCGGCCGGTGATCCGCCGCCGTCCGATCTGTCCGCCGGCGAACGGCGCGCATTCGACCAAATCAAGCTCGCATTCACCAAGCGCCGCGCCTACGCCCTCGAAATGGGTACGCGCCCGCAAACGCTCTACGGATTGGCGGACTCCCCAGTGGCGCTGGCATCCTGGATGGTCGACCATGGTGACGGCTATGACCAGCCGGCCGCGTCGATCACCTCGGCCGTATTCGGTCACACGGTGAACGGGCACTCGGCCGGCGATCTGACGCGTGACGACGTGCTTGACGACATCACGCTCTATTGGCTGACCAACACCGGTGTGTCGTCGGGGCGGATCTATTGGGAAAACAGGATCAATCTCTACGTAGCGGCTGATGTCCCGATCCCGGCCGCCATCACGGTCTTTCCCGGCGAGAACTATCAGGCGCCGCGGAGCTGGGCCGAGAAGGCCTATCACAAGCTGATCTACTTCAACGAGGTCGACAAGGGAGGTCACTTCGCGGCGTGGGAGCAACCGGCCCTGTTCAGCGCGGAAGTTCGTGCCGCCTTGAGATCGTTGCGTCAATCCGCCTGATCCAGCCGGCGCGAAGAACCGCTGCGTGCTCGAAGTTTGGGCCGGCGGCTAGCCGCCGATCGTAGGGTGGGCGAAGGCGCGAACGCACCTTGCCCACCGTCCAGAGTCTCCGCGTGAATGGTGGGCACGCTTCGCTTTGCCCACCCTACATCTGCGTCGTCAAGGACGGCATGCGCGCTCAAAGAGATTGGCCGGCGGGCTCCAGATAGGGCTCCCACGCGTCCACGGAAACCCTGAGTTTTTGATCGGCTTCAGGGCCCCAGAGATCGCGTGCATCGAATCGCACGGTATAGAGCCATTGCGGGTTCTCGCCTTGTCCAAGCGAGTTTGTGTCCGGGAAGACGTGGCTGCCACGTAGCTGTTCGATGACTCCGATGCGGCCTCGCACGTAGCGCGGCAACCTTGTATGCGTCGTCGGGTTGATGTTCCTGGCTCTGACACGATCGCCGACGCGAAAGCGCGGCGGAACGGTCGCTGGGCGCTCGGTTGGCCTTCCGCGGGCGAAAATCGCCTCAACGCTGCCGTGTTGCAGGATGGCCTCGACCTTCTTTGGCTCTCGCAAGGACCGGCCGGCCTCGATCTCATCCGCGGACACGAGACCGCGCTCTGCCAGCAGCGTCTCCAGTCCGGCGAGCCACAGTTCAAAATAGCTCTTCGAAACGTAATCTGCGGGCGAGCGGTTTTCGCGCGCGAACCGGCCCATATCGATATTCCATTGCCCGGCCCTGCCGGAGGCGAGGAAGAGGGCGAAAACGCGCGCTTCCCATTCGGCGTGGAAGACAGGCTCGTTCGCTTCCGGCGTCACCGGACCAAAGCCGTGAACTCCGCCCATGTCATGTGCGCCGTTCATGGGGCGGTCTCGCTCGCCAACCCCGGAAGGCCGGTACCAATCATGGAGTCTCGGGTCACGAGGGCGGCGAGTTGCTCTTCGTTCCATCCCTCTGTGCCCGAGGGGCGCATGGGAAGGACGAGGTAGCGCATCTCCGCCGTGGAGTCCCATACGCGAATTTCTGTGTCGGAAGGAAGCTCGATGCCGAAGTCTCGAAGGACCCCGCGAGGATCGATCACAACGCGCGAGCGGTACGGAGCGGATTTGTACCACACCGGCGGAAGCCCGAGCAGCGGCCACGGATAGCAGGAGCACAGCGTGCACACGACCATGTTGTGAAGCGTCGGTGTGTTCTCAACGACTGTAGTGTGTTCGCCTTGCATCCCGGCATATCCCAGCGAGGCGAACGTTTGCGCCGGCTCGCCCAGGAGCATTTGTTTGAAGTCGCGATCCACCCACGCCCTGGCAACCACCTTGGCCCCGTTGCGGGGGCCGATCTTCTGCTCATATTGCTGGATCACGAGATCGATCGCCGCAGGATCGATATAGCCCTTTTCAAGCAGAACCGTCTCCAGCGCGCGTACGCGCAGCTCGGTCGCGGACAGGTGGGAATGGTCGTGATCACGGGCCATAGACCGAGCTTAGCCGATCCGGGAACCGCTGGAAATGGGCGACCACCGGCGGATCGGCGGCCCGCTGGTTTCGCTGTTACAAGGGTGGGCAAAGGCGCGCTTGTGCCGTGCCGACCATTCTTGCGGGATGCCTTCAGAAATTCCCCACCATGAAAAAGCCGGTGAGATCAACCATGCCGGCAATCAACTCCTCTGAACTTGTGCGCGCCTGATATCGATGCGGTCGATGACCATCTTCGGCACGACCAGGCCAAGGCTCATGGCGAGGATCACGGCGACGGCGGTGACGCCGTCGGCAATGGTGGCGCCGATGAGCTCGGAGGTGGCTTGCGCCTTATCCGCAATCTGGAGCAGCCCGCTCATCATCCTGAAGGCGTAGACGCCGGGGATCATCGACACGACCGAGGCAAAGCCGATGGCGGCGAACGGCAGATGCCGGTGGCGCGAAACCGGTGTCAGCAGCAAGCCGACAACGAAGCAGGCCACCAGCGCGCCAGTTGCCACGCCAAAGCCGAGCACGGAGATCGCAACCCAGCGCAGAGCATGGGCCAGCATGCCGACCGCGACCGGCCATGGCAGCATGTTCAGCGGCGTCGAGAAGAACACGCTGTAACAGGCCACGGCGACGCCGGCCGCGATCACGTCGAGCCAGAGCGGCACGGCGTGGCCCGACGGATCGATCGGCAGCGAGCTGTTCAGCAGCGTCAGCCCGAGCAACAGCCCGGTCGAGATCGCGACGACGATAAGGCCGGCATAGACCAGCCGGGCGCACCCGAGATGAATGCGTCCGCCGATCAGGTCGAGCGTGCCGTTGAGGATGTGCGGCCCCGGAACCAGCACCATGCAGGGACACACCACGACGAGCCGCAGCGCGGTGCTCAGCTGATAACGCGCCGCCAGTCCACCGATAAGGCCCGCCAGCAAGGCGGCGCAGAACGGCTGCACGAAGATGTTCGCGCTTACCTTGCCGATGGCGCGGCGGAGCAGGCCGCCCGCGCCGCCGCTCACGAAGATCAGCGCTGTGGCAGGCATGTGCTCGATCCCGAAGATGATGGCGAGCGCGACCGCGCCGACGGCTGCGGCAAGGGCAAACAGCCAGGTCGGCGCCGGCGGCGCTTTCGCGATGACGTCGATCCGCGTGCGCGCTTCCTCGGGCGAAAGCCGGCCGGCGTCGATCTGTGCGACCGCCTGCATCGCGGACGCGACGCGATCCATATCGACCCCGGTCGGATCGGCCGGGGCGGAGGAGGTCGACGTCACGCCATCGACTTCTTCGCGCAACTGCAATTCGCCCCAGCGCGGCAGCAGCTCGGCGCGGACGCCGAGCTTGCTGCCAAGCCGCCGGATCGCGTCGACGACCTGGTCGCTGGCCTGGCCGTTGACATAGAGCACCCTTGCGAAGGCAAGGATCAGCTCCGAACGTTCTTTGCTTTCCATGATCCCATCTCTCGACGCAGGGATGAAGAACTCGAAGACCGGCCCAAAGGACCGGTCTTCGCTGGCTCGGGACGTTCTTCAGGCGGCGGCCGTCTTCGTCGACGCGCTCGCGACGTAGGGTTTGACCATCTTGGCGGGATCGACCACCCGGTCGAACTCCTCTTCGCTGACGAAGCCGAGCTTGAGTGCGGCTTCCTTCAGCGTCAGGTCGTTGTCATCGGCGTAGTGCGCGATCTTCGACGCCTTGTCGTAACCGATCACCGGCGCCAGCGCGGTCACGAGCATCAGCGAGCGGTCGACATATTCCTTGATCTTCTTCAGGTTCGGCCTGGTGCCTTCCACCAGGAATTTGCGGAAGTTGACGCAGCCGTCGCTCAGGATCGTGATCGAGTGCGCGATGTTGTAGATCATCAGCGGCTTGTAGACGTTCATTTCGAGATAGCCGCCGGCGCCGCCGAATCCGACCGCGACATCGTTGGCCATGGTCTGGACGGCGATCATCGCAAGCGCCTCGCACTGGGTCGGATTGACCTTGCCCGGCATGATGGAGGAGCCCGGCTCGTTCTCCGGGATGATCAGCTCGGCAAAGCCGGCCCGCGGTCCGCAGGACATCAGACGGATGTCGTTGGCGATCTTGTAGAGCGACACCGCCAGCGTGCGCAGCGTGCCCGACAATTGCACCAGCGCGTCATGGGCGCCTTGAACCGTGAACTTGTTCGGCGCAGTCACGAACGGCAGGCTCGTGAGCTTGGCGATTTCGGCCGCGGCCGCCTCGGCAAAGCCCGGAGCCGAATTGATGCCGGTGCCGACCGCGGTACCGCCGAGCGCCAGCCGATAGACGCCGGGCAGCGCCGTTTCGATCCGCTCCAGATCGTCCGAGAGCATGCCGGCATAGCCCGACCATTCCTGGCCCAGCGTCAGCGGAGTGGCGTCCTGCATGTGGGTGCGGCCGATCTTGACGATACTGTCCCACTCCTTTGCCTTGGCGGCGATGGAATCGCGCAAGCCCGTCACCGCTGGAACGAGGCGCTGCTTCACGTTCACGGCTGCCGCGATGTTCATGGTCGAGGGAAACGTGTCGTTCGACGACTGCGCCATGTTGACGTGATCGTTGGGATGCACCGGCGTGTGGCTTCCGAGCGCCGTGCCGGCAATCTGGCTGCAGCGGTTCGAAATCACCTCGTTGACGTTCATGTTGAATTGCGTGCCGCTGCCCGTCATCCAGACATGCAGCGGAAACATGTCGTGATGCTGGCCGGCGAGGATTTCGTCGCAGGTCTGGACGATCAGCTTGTACTTGGCGTCCTCCAGCCGACCGCTCTCGCGGTTGGCGGTCGCCGCCGCCTTCTTCAGGATCGCGTAGCCCGTGATCATCTCGCGCGGGATCAGATCCTTGCCGATGCTGAAATGCTCCAGCGAGCGCTGCGTTTGTGCTCCCCACAGCTTGTCAGCGGGCACTTCCACGACGCCGAGGCTGTCGGTCTCTTTCCTGAATTGAGTCATCTGCTCGTTCCTTTCATGGTCGTGAGTGAGATGGCCTTCGGATTCATCTCCGGGCCCGAAGTAGCGCTCAGGTTGATTTGACTTGTATTGAAGCTAACTGCCCCAAAGCAATACATCGGGCACCTCGCGCATGACCGCGGCACCCAGATCCACCGCTCAGGTTATGGCGGTTGTGAGGTCTTCCGGAAGTCGCGATACGGGCTAACGCTATACGGGCTGAAATGGAAAGCAACGTTTCAGCGAGCCGGGGCGGCGCGGTAACCCCGTTCCTGCAGCACCCAGCTATTGCCATCCGGGTCGGAGAAGCCGGCGAAGCTGGCGTAGTCTTTTCGCGCAGGGTCGAGGCCGGGGGCAAAGCTTCCGTCCCAGGCATCGACGGGTGTCTTGTGTTTGACGTCGCTGACATTGACCCCGCGTTCGATGAGATGGCTTCGCACGGCCTTGAGGTCGGTGACGACGAGATAGAGGTTGCGCAGCGATCCGGCGGGCGCGTCGGTCAGTCCCTTGCCGATCTGGATCGAGCAGCTCGATCCCGGCGGCGTGAGCTGCACCACGCGGAAGGCGTCGTTCGGCGCGTAGTCGACGTCGAGCGCGAAGCCGAGCTGGTCGACGTAGAAGTGCAATGCGCGGTCGATATCGCTCACCGGCAATATGATCACCTCGACTGAGAACTTCATGGCAGCTGTGCTTGTTGCGTACATCGCAGCGCCTCCCAGGGTTCAGAGATCGACGACCACGTCGCCGCTCGGTCGTGAGCAGCAGATGAGAAGGTTGCCGTCGGCAGGCCTGTCGAGCGGCTCCGGATCGTAGGTGATCGCGCCGGAAACCAGGCCGCTCTCGCAGTTATGGCAAACGCCGGTGCGGCACGCCCAGCGGACCGGGACATCGCAGGCTTCCGCCAGTTCGAGAATGCACTGGTAACGCGATGCGTTCCAGTGCACGGCGATGCCGCTGCGCGCGAACGACACCAAAGGGCCGCTGCCGGCGTCGCCTTCGGGCAGATGTGGTGCTCGCGCCGCGGCGCCGACAATGCCGGGATTTCTCGACTCGCCGCCACTGAAGATCTCGGCGAAAATCCGCCGCGGCGCCACGCCGAAGGCGGCGAGCGCCTCTTTCATGTCCGCCATGAAGCGGTCCGGTCCGCAGAGATAGACATCCGCCTCCCTGGGGACGCCGACCTCGTCGAACACCGATCGCGACAGGCGGCCGGTCGCGTCGAAATCCTCGCCCATCCTGTCACCCGAGCCCGGCTTGCTGTAGCAAACGAAACTGCGGCCGTGAGGCAGCGCGCGCATGAGGCGGCGGACCTCGTCGGGAAATGGATGATGCTGGCGGTCGCGCGCCGCGTGCAGCCACAACACCTGCCGGGTCGAGTTTGCCGTTGCCAGCGCGTGCAGCATCGCCAGCACGGGCGTTGCGCCGATCCCTGCGCTGAGCAGCACCACCGGCTGCTCGCCGGGCTGCAGGACAAAGCTCCCGCGCGGCGAGCTGACGTCGATGATATCGCCGGCCTTGACGCGCTGGTGCAGGTAGGTGCCGGCCGCGCCGTTCGGCTCGAGCTTCACACTGATCCGATAGCGCTCCGTCGAGATGGGACCCGAGAGCGAGTAGCTGCGAAAGAAGGGCGTGCCGCCGGTCGGACGGAGACGCAGGACGATATACTGGCCGGGCAGGGCTTCGTGCAGCGGCTGACCGTCGTCATCGCGCATCGACAGGGAGAGCACATCCGCCGACTCGCGCCCGATCGTTTCCACGACCAGCGGCCGAAATCCCGGCGCCGCCGGATGCGCGGCGGCCGCCGGCGCGAGGCCTGCATTGCCGCCTCCCGTTCCCGTCGCCGGACTCTGCAGCAATGTTTCGAACGACCGGCGCCATCCCGGCGAAAGCGCCTCGATCCGCAAGCTTCGCTCCAGCTGGTCACGCGGGTGGTTCGGCGAATAGAGCAGGGCGTTGATCTCGGCGACGGTCATTCGCTCCTTCGCCTCTCCGACCTTGACGATCTCGTCGCCGGCACCGACTTCGCCCTCCCTGAGGACGCGGAAATAGAATCCGGGCCGTCCGCTCGATGTCAGCAAGGCCGGCATCCGCGGCTCGCTTGTCCGGATGCCGACGCGGTAGCAGGTCACGCGGGGCTGCGTGACCTCGAACAGCGCGCTGCCGATCTGATAGCGGTCGCCGATGCAGACGCTATCGTCCGCCAATCCCTCGATCGTGAAATTCTCGCCGAATTGACCGTGGACGAAGTCGGTCCGCTTCAACTGTTCCTGCCAGTGGCGATAGGATTCGATCTGGTAGACGAAGACGGCGCGCTGCTCGCCGCCGTGGCCGTGGAGGTCGCCCTGGCCGTCGCCCTCCAGGTTCAACCGACGGACCCGGCAGCGGCCGGCGACGGGGTCTTTCCAGATCCCGGTGTGCACGACGCGGCCCTTCCACGCGACGTCGCGCGGCAGGCCAACGTTCACCGATAGCAATCGAGCCATGTCCCGCTCCGCGTATGGTGGGGAGTGGAAATCCCGCTAGCCGCTCGCAGCCGTTTCCGGGGCGTCATCATGGACCAATTCGGCGACATCGAGATTGCGATCGGGGCCATGCGGAACCACCGACTGTCCCGGCTCGAGATGGAGCTGCGTGCCGTCGAGATAGACCGAGACGATATCAGGCTCGAATGACACGAAGTTGGAGATGCGGCCGACCTGAGCATAGCCATCAGGATAACACCATGCCGCCTGCCGCGCCTCGCCAATCGAATAATAGCTGCAAAGTCCCTTGTAGGGACAGAAGGTCTGGAGTTTCACCGGCGTGAGCGCGGCTTCATCGATGTCGGCGCGCGGCACGTACCAGCGTGGCGCGAAGCCGGACTCGTAGAGCACCAGCGCCCGCCTTGTGTCGGCGATGACGCGGCCATCGTGACGCACGACAAGGTTGCGGGAGGACTGGCGGATGTCGACGCGGTGATAGGGATCGGCGGCATGGCCGAGGATGCGTTCATCCTCTTCGTAGAAACCGTCCATCGCCCGCCAGGCGAATGCGATGTGCCCTTGCAGATCGCTGGCATAGGCGGGCAGGCCGGTGTGCCGCCACGCTCCACGTGCCGCGACGTGCTGCTCGCCCGCATGGACAATGTACCAGGACGTCGGCCCGAGATCGGCGTGCTGGGTGGTGTGCTCGGTGCGTTCCAGGACGCCTGCTGCAACGTCCACTTCCGGGAAGTAGGCCACGGGATAACGGCCCGGTTCGAACAGCAGGAGTACGCGCTCGCTTTCGGCGATCCAGCGTCCCCCGAAGCGCACACGCATGCGACGCCGCAAGCGCTCGACATATAACAGCCTCTTCGGCAGCGGCTCGGGCACGAGGAAGCGGCCGATGGCTCCCGTCGAAAGCGGACCTTGTTGCCAGGACAGTCCCACTGCATTCTCTCCATGGGTGATCAGATCATATTCGATCACCGCCCGCGTTCGGTTACAGCCGTGCGGACGATTTTTTCGGCGACAGCCGCAGGACGAAACCTACGCGTGGTCCGGAGCTACGGGCACGGTAAAGTGAAAAACCGCGCCGCGGTGCTCGCCGGCGGTGGCCCATAGTCGCCCTTCATGAGCCTCGACAATGGAGCGGCAGATCGACAGCCCCATGCCGATGCCGTGCGTCTTGGTCGTGAACATCGGCTCGAATATCCTGTCCACAACTCCGGCCTCGAGGCCGGTGCCCGTGTCTTCGACGGAGACCATCACCTCTCCAGAGCCATGGAGTTCGGATCTTATCGACAGCACGCGCTCGCCGTCGTTCGTCGCCATCGATTCGATTGCGTTTGTTATCAGGTTCACCAGCACCTGCTGGAGCTGGATCGGTTCGCCCTTTACGCGTGGCAGGCGTTCGCCGAGGCTGGTTTGAACCAAAATCCAATGCGCCAGCAGTTTGTCGCGGACGATTGTGAGCGCTTCCTGAATGGCACCGTTGACATCAAGCGAGGTTCGCGCCCGGGCGCCCATCTTGAAATGCGCCCGGATATCTTCGATCAGGACGTCCGCGCGCTCTCCGTTGGCCAGGACGCGCCGCAACGCGTTCCTGACATTGTCCAGATCAGGCTCGACGCGATCAAGCCAGTTCAATCCGGCGCTTGCGCTGGCAATGATCGCCGTCAACGGCTGTTTGACCTCGTGGACGACGGAAGCCGAGACGGCGTCGCCGGTCATCAACCGCGCCTCGCGCTCATGACGCTGCGCCAGCAGCGCGCCGAGCAGTTGCGCGTAAAGTGACGCAATTTCACGCAACAGCGCGAAGAGCACGAGAAGGCTGGAGACGAATCCGAATATCCGGCCCGCATACCAGCCGGCGCTGAACCGGGCGAGACCGGGAAACGAAACCAGATAGATCTCGATCGCATACGCACAGACAACGACCATCAGCCACAGATCGAGCACCGAACGCCGGCGCAGCCAGAGAAAAACGAATGCAAGGCCATTCCAGACGATCAGGCTGCCGGCGAGGTAAAGCCAGAGCGAAGAGAAGTGCACCGGATCGATCGAGATGCGGGGCAGGTAGTCGTTGCCGGCCGTGACACCAATGGTCACGGCGCTCACGACGGCCGCGGAGATGGCGATGCTTGAAAGGATGGTCACGCCGACCGGCCGCTCCCACAATCGCTCGGGCGAGCCGTCATCCTTCAGGAAGGTGTATGCCATGACGAAGGTTGGAAAGGCGGCATATCGCAGGACGTAGAGCCAGTTGGTGCTCTGCAGGCCGGCGCCGAGCAGGCCGCCTGGCGCAAACACCCCCGGAAAGGTCAGCGTCCAGGGAATGACCATGAGCGCGGTGAAGAGATACGCGCTGGAGATGGCGAGCAGGGCACGCGAGCGCAGGATGGCGAACTGGTTGAACAACAGCACCGAGGTGATGAGGTCGTTGACGAAGATCGCCGTGCCATAGATCGGCACGAACGCGTCGACCCGTCCGAGCTGGACGTTGGAGAGCTCCCCCGCCGAGAGAAAAAGGGCGGTCAGGAAGGCAAGCAAGACCGCAACCGCAAGCCGCTTCTGCGAGCGGCCGGGCGCCGAGTTGGAGAGAGTTAAAGGCTGATCCTCGGTGACGAGGGCCGCCGGCTTCTTCATCCACTCCCGGCGCCTGAGCATCATAGGCTGGCGCAATTCACCACCATTTCGGGCGATTGAGAGCCGAAAGCCTATCTGGTTTTGACGGCCAGATCGATGGCGATCTCAGGCGGTGTCTGAGCAGGCCGCTGACGCCTGGACGGCGGTCCGGGCTGGGCCGCGTCGCCGATGCTCAGAAGTGATAGTTCACGCCGACGGTCGTCGCGCTGAACTGATCTCGGATATGGGTCGTGACGTTGAAGACTGGTGCCGCATTCCTGAGAATGATGGTTTGCGTGCCGAACTCGTAATAATTGGATTCGAGATTGACCGACCATTGCGGTGCGAATGCCCATTCCACGCCGCCTCCGACGGTCCAGCCCGTTCGGTTCACCGTCGCGGTGGGATCCACGGCGGGACCGGCGGGAAGGACGAGGGAATCTTCGTACCGGTCTCGGGTCCAGGCAACGCCGCCGCGCGCATAAAACATCCAGAGCCCGCCACCATAGACGTAGCCGAGCCGTCCCGTTGCCGAGGCCAGAAAGTCATTGGTGGTGGTGAATTGCGAAGGAGCGATGAGGGCGCCGGTGACGAGGCTCACGACCGTACTGCTATAGCTGAACTTCAGGCTGTTCCAGGCCGCCCGGCCTTCGGCGCCAACCACCCAGCTCGGTGCGAACTGGTAGTCGCAACCGATCTGGCCGCCGCCAACGAAGGCGGTCGCGTCATGATCCGTGGAAAGCCCGGTGCTGTTCGTGTGGATTTCATCGCTGAACAGGCCGCCGAGATGGCCGCCCACATGACACCCGGTCCAGGTGAACGCGACCGGAGCCGGCGCAGGTGCCCCCAGGGCGAGATCGGCGGCAGATGCGGTCGTTGCGGTCAAGGCGAGGATCGCCGCGCCGGAAAGAACTCTAAGCATTACGCTACTCCCCCAGATAACGCAGAGGTAGTGACTTACAGAACTACAGCCTGGGGCACCCTATCGGCCGTATTCTACAGATTTGCGACACTATGATTTGCCGACGTGCTGATGTTCCGAATTCGCGCGTCACGCGCAGGAAGCCGGCTTTGGCGGGCAAAGCGTCGCGATGCGCCGATGATGCCGCCTGGCGGCGTGACATCAATGGTTTACCGAAGCTTTACGGCGGATGATGAAATCGCCCTTCAACGTTAGGCTGTATCGTAACGCTTTGATGCTTGGTTGCGCGCGGAATTTGCGGGAGCTTTCGGCATGGCGCGCGTGCTTTGGTCGGTCTTGCTGGCTGCGATCACGTCAGCCTTTCTTCCCGCCAGCGCATCGGATGTCAGGAACAAGCCAGTCTGGGTCGATCCGGGCTGGCGGCAAACCGTGGCGCGTTATGCCGTCACCTTCGACGAACGCGGCCAGAGCACGACCGTTTTCGATTTCGAGTTCACCGCGCTCGATCGCAAGGGCGTCGAGGGGATTTCGCAGGAGGTCTTCGGCTATAACGGCTATTTCGAGGAACTGACCGCGAGCAATCTCGAAACCGTCAAGGCGGACGGGCGCGTTATCGCAGTCGACGAACGCGCGATCCATGACGAAGCCTCGTCAACGAATTTGTCATCGCCCTATTTCGACGAGTGGCGGAAGCGGATCGTCGCATTCTCCGATGTGGCCGTGGGCGACAAGGTCAGGGGGCGGCTGGTCTACAAGGACAAGCGGGCGAGGTTTCCGGGAGAGTTCGCCCATTTCTGGTACCTTGCGCCGAACGAGCCGCCGAAAGTGATGGAGCTCACCATTGACGGCCCGGCTTCCAAACCGTTGCGGACCATGGCGCGGGATGTCGAGCACAGCGAGGAGCACCTCGGCGATCGCGTCATCCATCACATCCGCTTCAATCACCAGACACCCCAGCCGAAGCCTGCCGAAATTGACGCCTTCGACAACGCGCCGCGCTTCGAGGCCAGCACGTTTTCCGATTATGCTGCGCTAGCGGCGATGCTCAGCGCGCGCAATGCGCCGATGGCGGTGCCGAGCGTGGCGCTGCAAAAGCTCGCCGCCGGCATCGTCGGCGATGCCGCTACCGTCGCCGCCAAGGTCGAGCGCCTGCACAATTGGGTAACGGAAAACATCCGCTACGTCGGCATCGGCTTCGAGGACGGAGGCTTGACGTCGCAACCGGCCGACGCGGTCGTCGCGGCACGTTATGGCGACTGCAAGGCGCACGCGATCCTGCTCAAGGCCTTGCTCTCGGCGCAAGGCATCGCAGCCAATCTCGTCGTGGTCAATGCAGGCGCAAGATACACGCTGACCGAACTGCCGACGCAGAATTTCGATCACGCCATCCTCTATGTACCCGAAATCGACGCCTATCTCGATCCGACGGCGGCCGAGTTCGCCTTCGGCGCCTTGCCGGCTCAACTCGGCGGCAAGCCGGTGCTCAACATCGACACGGGCCGTCTCGGCAGGATTCCGGTGGAACCAATTCAATCGCGTCACTTCAGCTATGATATCGACTATGTGCTGAGCGCCGACGGCAGCCGCGACGGCCGCGCCGTCCTCTCGGGGCGCGGCGTGGGAGCGGCTCTCGGACGCTACTTTGCCAAGCGTCTCGACGCGGATCGCAAACGCGCCGCCGGTGAATTCATCGAATATTCGAAGTTGCAGGGGAGCGGCGAGTTTACCTTCGCCGATCCGCATGTGCTGACGAACCAGTACGACGTCACGATGAGCTTTCAGCTTGGCAAGTTCGAACTCAAGCAGTCGAGCTTGCGCCTGCTGGCCGTGCCTGATCCACGGGCGCAGCTCCTGGCGCTCAGTGCCGGCTACACACGGGATCAACCGTTCCAGTGCCGGTCCCTGGATTACGAGCAAACGGTATCGGTGACGTTTCCCGCCGAATTCAACGTCGCCAGCAAGCCGGCGCCGGTTTTCTACACGACCGACATCACCGGCGTGACACCGTATGGCGAAGCAAGCGGTTATATCGAGGTGAGCGGCGAGGCCGTCATTGACGGCCACACGATACGCTCCAAGGCGCATGTCCGGTTGAGGTTTGATGCGCCGATTTGCCCGGCCTGGTTCGCCAGCGAAATCGGCAAGGCCATGGCGAGGCTCGAGGAGATGCAGGACGCCACCGCCGGATTGACGAAGAAACCCGTTCCCTACGTCAATGAGCTCAGTGCCACGTTCAATGCCGGCGTGTGGGCCGTCAATCGCAGGAACTACGGCTTCGCGCTGGTGTCGCTGAAGCCGCTCGCGGACAAGGGGCACCCGAAGGCAGAGGCCTATATGGGATACATGTACGAGGATGGCCTCGGTGTGCCGATGGATCTGCGCGAGGCTGCGCGCTGGTATCGGCTCGCGGCCGAGCAGGGCGACAGCTACAGCCAGACGCGTCTCGGTTACCTCCACGAGAAGGGCCTCGGCGTAGCGCGCGACGATGCGCTGGCCGCACAATGGTACGCCAAATCGGCGGCGGCCGGAGACAAGATGGGTCAGTCCTGGCTCGGCACCATGTATCGCGACGGCCGCGGCGTCGAAAGGAACTACAAGGAGGCGGAAAAGTGGTTGTCGCGCGCGGCCGAGCAAGGCTCAAGCTGGGCACAGGCTGAAATCGGGCTGCTCTATACCCATGGGGGCGATGGCCTGCCTCAGGACTATGGCAAGGCGATCGAGTATTTCCGCAAGAGCGCCGATGAGGGCAATGCGGATGCGCTTTATGATCTCGGCTGGGTCTATGAAGCGGGCCTCGGTGTTCCCCAGGATCGGCAGCAGGCCATTGAATGGTACAGCAAGGCCGCGGGCAGGGGACAAAAACAGGCGCTTAACCGGCTCGACGCCCTGAGCGAGCGCGCCAGCTTCTGGTCGTCTCTGTTCCATATCGGGGGATTGTAGGCATCCGTCCAGCAACCTGGACGAAGTGATTTGCCCGACGGGCTGATTTTCCGAATTCGCGTCAAGCCCGTTCGCGAAAAATATTTATCTTCCGTTTTTCCGAAATATATGCTCTTGTGCCGCCATCCCGCCTCGGCAAGGGGCGTTACGCGTCGTCACGAACGTAGGGTGCGGGATGCGATGGACGCCGCCGGATCATCTCGACGAATGATGCTGGCTGTGGACGGCAAAAGTGCGTGGTCCTGATCCCCCGACGCTGGGATCAAGCTTGCCGACGACAAGCGGCAGGCGACGGAGGCTATCAAGCCCGGTACTCCGGGGAGAGCGCGCCATAAGCCGTAAACCATTGCGCAGGGAAGGCCGGGTCGCTCCGGTTGAACCTGTGGTTTCGAACTCGTGTGCTTTCTTCATTGCACACGAGGCCGCGGGTGCAACCAGCATCCGGTCTTCCCTGCGCCCTCTGATTTCGGGGGGACAATGCCGATGCAAAGCTCGGGCATTTTGTGCCGCGGGAACGCGAAAGTATGTGTGGTTTGCCATCGCGAGCCAACGGGTTACAAGCCGTCGTATGATTCCGTGGAAAAATATCGATACGGCACGCATTCCCGGTACCGACGGTGAACTGCGCCTGATGCAGCGGGGCCGCGAATTCTCGATCAAGCTCGGCAGCAATGAGTTGATGAACAGCCGCCTCTCGGGTTCGGAAGCCGCACTCGCCACGCTTGCCGCGAAGAAGATCGAGAAAGTCGCAAAGCCGCGATTTCTCATTGGCGGGCTTGGCATGGGCTTCACGTTGCGTGCCGCGCTCGCCGTGCTTGGAAGCAAAGCCGAAATCGTGGTTGCTGAACTGGTACCGGAGGTCGTCTCCTGGGCGCGGGGCCCGATGGCCGAGATTTTCGGCGACAGCCTGAGCGATCCGCGCGTGAAGATTCAGGAAGTGGACGTTGCGCAGATGATCGAGCGACATCCGCTCACCTTCGATGCGATCCTCCTCGACGTCGACAACGGTCCGGAAGGTCTCACCCGCAAAGCGAATGACGCCTTGTATGATGTTCCCGGGTTGAAGAGGGCGCACGCGGCGCTCCGCCGTGGCGGCGTGCTGGCGGTTTGGTCGTCCGGCCCGCATCCGAAGTTCACACGGTCCCTTCGCCAGGCCGGCTTTGCCGTGAACGAACTTGCCGTCCGTGCCACCGGCAAGGGCGGCGGTGCGCGCCACGTCATCTGGATCGCGACGAAGGAACTGATGCCGCTTTCTTCGCCGCCCCACGCGCGTGCCGGTCGATCGCGTCGATGATCTCTGGCCACTTAGCGAAGCAGCGCCTTCACACCCCTCACGTCTTCCGCATGCGGTTGAGCGCCTTGGTCGGCTCGTCGTCATAAGGCGCCTGACGGAGAATTTCGGCGATATGCTGCTCCATCCGCTCACCCATTTTTGGGCCAAGCCGCTTCATCAGCTGTATTTGCTTCGGAAAAGCGACGCGCCGGCAATCCTGATCCCGGATACGAGCCATATCTTCAGGGAAGAATGCCATGCTGTGCGTGACATCCCTGAATATCCAATAGATGAGATCGTCGAAGTCGGCGCTCGACCGGCGTGCTCTTTCTTCACCGCGCTCGACCACGACGTAATGATAAAGACCGTCCTTGACCTGGATATGCGGATACCCGAAGTCGCGCGAGACGCCGTAGGTTGGCATGTCGTGCAGCGAGGCGCCGACACGGCGCGCAAGCGCTGCGACTTCCTTTTCGACCTCTTGCAAACTCTTCATGCAAGCGGCCTCATTTCACGCCGCCTTCTTCGCCGCCCCATGCGCGTGCTGGTCGATGGCGTCGATGATCTGCGGCCACATCGGCATCGGGATCGCGTGACCCATGCCCTCGATCATCAAGAGTTTCGCGCCGGGGATCGAGGCGGCAGTGTCCTGGCCGCCCATCGGATGCACCAGGGGATCGACGGTGCCGTGAATGACCAGCGCCGGCGCCTTGACATTGTGCAGGCGCTCCTTGCGGCTGCCGGAGGCGAGGATGGCGCGGAGTTGGCGGCCGACGCCGGCCGGATTGAGGCCGCGGGCATACGTGCGCTCGGCACGCGAGCGGTCGAGCGCCTCGTCCTCGGGGAAGCTGCCGACGCGCAGGATTTTCCAGGTCTGCGCAAACCGCGCGATATATTCGTCGCGGCTCTTGGGCGGTGGGGCCATCAGCATGGCGGCGGCCTCCCGCGTCGGCCCCGGCACTTTCGGGTTTCCAGTCGTCGACATGATCGAGGTCAGCGAGCGTACGCGCTCCGGGAAGATGATTGCGATCTCCTGCGCAATCATGCCGCCCATGGAGGCGCCGACCAGATGCGCCGAGCGGATATGGAGCGCATCCATCAGCGCAATCGTGTCCTCGGCCATGTCGCGCAGTTTATAAGGTGCAGCCACCGGGATTTTCAGGAAGCGCAGCTTCAACAGTTCAAACGGCGTGAGCCGCTTGCCACCGGTAAGCTGCGAGGACTGGCCTATGTCGCGATTGTCGAAGCGGATGACGCGAAATCCGCGCGCGGCGAGACGCTCGCAGAACGCATCATCCCACAGCACCATCTGCGCCCCGAGCCCCATGATCAGCATCATCGGCTCTGCGTCGGCCTCGCCGAAAATCTCGTAGCAAATGTCGATGCCGTTGGCGCGGGCGGTTCGAGGCGGCTGGTGGGCGACGGATGGCACGGTGTTTCCTCTCGTCGTTTTCTGGGGTTGGAACTCTATCGCACGGTTTGTCGCGCCGCAGAAGGAAATTTGGCGGTGACTGCGTCTGCTTGTCCCGACAGACAGACGTTGACCGTCCCGTCGCAAGGGTGTGGTATGGCGGAAAAGAAGGGCACTCACGCCCCGCATGTGGAGGAGGACGCCGATGGCTGACAAGGGCAGCGATCCGGTCGGGTTGTGGCATACCATGATTGGCGAGATGGAGAAGGGGTTCAACGCCTTCGCCAACCAGGCCATGACGTCGCCGGAATTTTCCAAGGCCATGAACCAGGCGGGCGGCGCCACCGCGGGCGCGCAGAAGCAGTTCGGCGATTTCATGGAGAAATATCTCCTCAACATGAACCTGCCGAGCCGTGCCCAGATGATCGGCATGGCCGAGCGACTGCAGAACATCGAAAGCCAGCTCAACGAGATCAAGGTAATGCTGCAACAGATGAACGCAGGCAGCGCGTCATCGGCTTATTCCGTTGCACCGCGGCCGCCGCGCACCAAGCGCCCGCCGACGCCCGCAGCCGCAGCGCCACCAACCGAGGAGCCAAAATGAACGCGGCTGCGGGCCTCGACCTGGCTTCCATTCCCGAACGGATCCAGTCCGAGGTCCAGCGCGCGATCCAGCGCAGCGTCAAGGGTGCTGAATATTTTTCGACCTCCGGCCCGACACTGGGCTCGACGCCAAAGGACATATTGCATGCCCGCGGCACGATGAATCTCTATCACTATCGCCCGCTCGCCGACGAAGTGTACCGCGTGCCGGTGCTGATCGTGATGGCGACCACCAATCGCGGCTACATCCTCGACATGGTCCCGGGCCAGAGCTTTATCGAGTTCCTGCTGAAGCGCGGCTACGACGTCTACATGCTGGACTGGATGGCGCCGAAGCCGGAGGAGAAGTCGCTCAGTATGGAGGATTACGTCCTCGACTTCATTCCGGATTGCATTCGCCGGGTGCAAGCCGATTCCGGCGAGGAGGATATCTCCGTCATCGGCTACTGCTTCGGCGGCGTGCTATCGCTGCTCTATGGCTCGATTTTCAACAACGGGCCGATGAAGAATCTGATCTGTTTCACCACCCCGATCGATTTCCGTGAACTGAAGCTGTTCCATAATTTCTCGGACCGCCGCTATTTCGATGTCGATCGCCTGGTCGACAGCGTCGGCAATGTGCCGCCGGAGATGATCCTGTCGTCGTTCGAGATGCTGCGGCCGGCCGCGCGCATGACGAGCCAGATCCAGCTCTGGGAAAACATCTGGAACGACGAATACGTGAAGTCCTACCGGATGTTCGATCGCTGGGCGACCGACACGCTGCCGCTGGCGGGCGAATATTTCCGCGCCATCACCAAGGACCTGATGTGGGACAACAAGCTCTTCAACGACACCATGACAGTCGGCGGCCGCAAGGCCGATATCGCCGACATCAAGGTGCCGATCCTGCATGCGGTGGCTGAGCACGACCACATCGTGCCTTATGAAGCGGCCAGGCACCTGATCACGAAGGTCGGCTCCGAAGACAAGGAAGAGGTGATGCTGAAAGGCGGTCACGTCTCGCTTGTCGCCGGCGCCAACGCGGTCAAGCGGCTGTGGCCGAAACTGGACTCCTGGCTGGCTGGAAGATCGACATGAGCGAAGCGCGTCCTTATCCACGACATACCAACACCGATGCCGGCGAGATCGAATTCCGCCTGATGTCGCGCGCGGACGAAGGTGCCGTGCTCGAGTTTGCGAGAAAACTGCCGAGGCATGATCTGCTGTTCCTGCCGCGCAACATCAGCGAG
>Ga0210401_10001237_pt1 | contig 29913 bp, 27 predicted proteins | sample IncBWH32MmetaG_FD_150866 | JGI IMG/M metagenome (GOLD analysis project Ga0210401, IMG submission 150866) | Forest soil microbial communities from Barre Woods Harvard Forest LTER site, Petersham, Massachusetts, United States - Inc-BW-H-32-M | ecosystem: Environmental > Terrestrial > Soil >...
CCTGGGGGGGGCGCATGCTGGATGCCGGCATCTGCGTGCACCGGGACCTTGAGGCAGCGGCCAAGTTTTTCGCTCGCGCCGCGGATCTGGGCGATCACGACTCGTCGCTGGAGTACGCCGCCAAGGTCGGTATGGGCGAAGGATTCGAGCAGAACTACCAGCGCGCGGGCGATATTTGCCGGGGCGCAGGGATCGACCCGCAGACCCGGCTTTCGTCCTATTCGCTCGGATACGCACGCACGGTGCGCGGCGTCGCCGGCAGGCTGTTGCGCGAAAGACTGCCGGCTGGCGCGTTCCGGCCCGACAGCGGAGCCTTGCTGGTCGCCTTCAACCCGGCCAGCGCCCAGATCTCCATCGTTTCTACGCCCAAGGTCGAGGTCGAAGCCGATGCGCCGACCGGTTCGAAGGTGCGCCGCCAGCGCGTGAACGCCCGCAAGGAGATCGAAGGAGCCTGGCAGGACGCCCTGTCCGCGGTGCCGAAGCCCGAACCTGGGCACCTCGACAGCCAGCCCGCCCAACTGTCGCTCGACGTGGACATGGCGCTGGACCAGCGCCAGGCGAAGGAGAACGTAGACCCCGACCGCAATCTGCGGGGTCTGCGGCCGGAGGACATCCTGCCGAACTTCTTTACCAAACCCCTGTAATTTCCGGCCTCCAGATGTAAGCACACGCTCACGTTGGGTTTAAGCCGGTGCAAGCGCCTGGCTGGCGCGCCCAACTTTGAACTGTATGGCCCCGGGATACTCTAACTAGCAGTCTCGATCATCGAGTGCTAAAGTTTTTCGAACAAGGAGTACGGGGAAAACATGGGACAAAGTGCTTTGCTTCCGTCGGTGCGGGTCCCGGGCAGCGCGCTGCTGGTGCCGGGCAGCCTGGGCAACCTGGACGCATACATCACGGCCGTCAACCGGATTCCGATGCTGTCGGCCGAACAAGAGCGTGAGCTGGCGCGCGGGTTCCGCGAGCACGGAGACCTGAACAGCGCAGGGCAGCTGGTGCTGTCGCACCTGCGGCTGGTGGTCGCGGTCGCCCGCAACTACCTGGGCTACGGGCTGCCTCATGCGGACCTGATCCAGGAGGGCAACATCGGGCTGATGAAAGCGGTCAAGCGGTTCGATCCGGACCGGGGCGTGCGCCTGGTGTCGTTCGCGCTGCACTGGATCAAGGCCGAGATTCACGAGTTCATCCTGCGCAACTGGCGCCTGGTCAAGGTTGCGACCACCAAGGGACAACGCAAGCTCTTCTTCAATTTGCGCAGCCTGAAGCAGCGTGCCGGCACCATGTCGCGCGAGGAAATCGAGGGTGTTGCTCGCGAGCTGAACGTGAAGCCGGAGGAAGTCGCCGAAATGGAAATGCGGATGAGCGGCGGCGACGTGGCGCTGGAGCTGCGGTCGGACGACGGCTCCGAGGAGTTCGCTCCGATTCAATACCTGACCGATAGCAGCAGCGGGCCGGAGGCGCTGATCGAGCGGCAGCGCTTCGACCGCCTTCAAGGAGAAGGAATTCAACAGGCACTGGGCAGCCTGGATCCGCGCAGCCGGCGGGTGATCGAAGCACGCTGGCTGGATGAAGACTCTGACGGCAGCGTGGGCACGGCGACGTTACACGAATTGGCTAGGGAATTCGGTGTGTCTGCGGAACGAATCCGCCAGATCGAGGCCAAAGCATTGAGAAAGATGCGCGGAGCGTTGTCCGCCTATGCCTGAGCCCGCGCGTCTTTACCGGTTTGGTGTTGGGATCGTCCGCCTCTCCTCCTCCCCCTCTCCTCCGAAGAGGCGGATTGTTTGCCCCGCTCACGCGGGGCATTTTTTTTGAACCACGGACGCTTCGTCGGCCAGCCCGGCCCTTGGCCGATGTCGGCAGGGGCGGCCAGGGGAGTCGCGCGGCGCATCTGGCACGGTTGGGCGGTGGCCCCGGCGCCTCTGCAGCAGCGCGCAGCGCAGCTGGCCGGGATGGTGCCGCCCACCCCGGGCCGGGTCCACGAAATGGGCCGCTTCGAGGATGAACACGGCCAACGGGTGCTGAACGGGTGCCTGCCCGAGGCGCTGGCGGCCGCTGTGCGGCCGAAGCTGGAGTGGTACGGCTGCCGCGGAGCCGCCTTTCACACCGATGCGCATTACGAGGACGTGCTGTTCGGTGCCTGGTGCCTGGCGGGCCCGGCGCGGGACATCGTGTTCGCGGGCGTGGGGCTGAAGCTGCAGTGCACCGTCGGGGCGCTGGTCGTGTTCGATCCGTTTCTGCCTCACGCGGTGCTGGACCCGGACCAGGCGCGTTACGACCGCGAGCGCTATGACGGTGCGGCGGCCAGTGTGTTGATCGGCTTCGAGCTCGACCTGACAGCGGCGGCCCGTGAAGCCTTCGGCATCGGTCCGGCCGAGGCCGGTGCCTTCGCGATCGGCAGCGCCACCGCCGTCAACGCCGAAACCGGCGATTTTGTGCGCTGACCGGCCCGCTTCGTTCTAACCGAGCAGACGCTTCAAATCGGGCGCGATCTGATCCGCCGGGGCTCCGTCCCGCAGATAAAGGCGGACGTGCCCCTGCGAATCGAACACGAAGCTGCCCGAGGAGTGGTCGAGCGTGTAGGAATCCGCCGCCGGGCCGGCGACTTTCTGGAAAAAGACCTTGAATTCGCGCGCGGCGGCCTGGATTTGCGGCTCGGTGCCCGTCAGGCCGACGAAACTGGGATCGAAGGCCCGCACATAGCGCGTCAGCAACTGCGGCGTGTCCCGGTCGGGGTCCAGGGTCACAAAGAGGACCTGGACCCGTCCGGCATCGGCGCCCATCAAGCGCCTGGCCTGCGCCAGCTGCGCCAGCGTTGTGGGGCATACGTCAGGGCAGTGCGTATAGCCGAAAAACAGCACCACGACCTTGCCCCGGTAGTCGCCCAGGGCCCGCGGCGCGCCGGCCGCGTCGGTCAGCGCGAAATCGCGCGCGTAGCTAGCGCCGCTGATATCGATATTATTGAACTGCGGCTTCGAACAACCGGCAAGGACGAGGCATACTAGTAGCAGGAACAGCAGCGCGCGGGCGCCGGAAATTTGCGGATCGAAACGGATCATGGGTCCAACGCCGGAAAAGCGGCGAAATGATTTTGCAATCGGATGATTGCGATGCATCATCCACGATATGGTGCATCCGCCGGTCAACCCGTCCGACGCCGAGCCGTTGAATGCGGCAAGGAAGCATGCTGCGACGGATTGGGGCTCTGGGCTGTGAATCGCCTGCTTTTGCTGCGATAGCGATGATGACCGCGGCATAAGCTGAACGCATCGTGTATCGGGTGGATCAGCCACAGAGCGGTGCCCGCCTCGGGCGGGAGCTGCGAAACGATGCATTGAACTTTCGTCCGGATTTGTGGACGCAGCAGTGTATGTCAGGCATTTCGAGTTGCGGCCGTTTCGGGCCGCGCAGGAGGTTCAGATGAGTTCGCCCTCCACCTTGTTCTCCGACTACCGGGAATCTTTTGTCCGCGTGCAGGACGAGGAAATGGGGTTGGATGACTTTCTCCGGTTCTGCAAGAACGACCGGATGGCTTACGCGTCCGCCCACGAATGCGTCCTGGAAGCGATCGGCAAGCCCCGGCTGGTGAACACGGCCGAGGATCCGCGGCTGTCGCGCATCTTCCAGAACCGTTCGATCCAGCTGTGGGACGCGTTCTCCGAGTTCCATGGCATGGAGGAGACGCTGATGTCGCTGTATGCGTACTTCCTGCATGCGGCGCAAGGGCTGGAAGAGCGCAAGCAGGTGCTCTACCTGCTCGGCCCCGTCGGCGGCGGCAAGTCGTCGCTGGCCGAGAAGATCAAGAAGCTGTGCGAGCAGTTCCCGATCTATGCGCTGAAGGACCCCGACAGCGGTCGCGTGTCGCCGTTGCTGGAAAACCCGCTGTGCCTGTTCGACCGGGACAAATACGCCCCGATCATGGAGGACCGGTACGGCATTCCCCGACGCGCCCTGACAGGGATCGCCAGCCCCTGGGCGCTGAAGCGGCTGCGCGAGTACAACGGCGACCTGAGCAAATTCCGCGTGGTCCGGGTGATGCCGTCGGTGCTGAACCAGATCGGCATCGTGAAGACCGAGCCGGGCGACGAGAACACGCAGGACGTCTCCAGCCTGGTGGGCAAGATCGATCTGCGGATGCTGGAGCGCTTCGCGCAGGACGACCCGGACGCCTACAGCTATTCGGGCGCGCTGTGCCTGGGCTCGGCGCGCTGCGTCGAGTTCGTCGAGATGTTCAAGGCGCCGTTGAAGGTACTGAACCCGATTCTGACCGCCACGCAGGAGGGCAACTTCAAAGGCACCGAAGCGCTTCCGGCGATGCCGTTCACCGGCTTCATCATGGCGCACAGCAACGAGGCGGAGTGGCTGAAGTTCCGCAACAACAAGGACAACGAAGCCTTCATCGACCGCGTCTACCTGGTCAAGGTACCGTATTGCCTGCGCACCGACGAGGAAATCCGGATCTACGACAAGATGCTGCACGCTTCCACGCTGGCCGAGGCCCCGTGCGCACCGCAGACGCTGCGCACGCTGGCCGAATTCACCGTGCTGTCGCGGCTGACCGTGCCCGAGAACTCGTCGGTCTATTCCAAGCTGCGCGCTTACAACGGTGAGAACCTGAAGGACGTGGATCCTCGTTCCAAGAGCGTGAAGGAATACCGCGACGACGGCGGTGCGGCGGAGGGCTTCTCCGGACTTTCAACGCGCTGGGCCTTCAAGACGATCTCGGCGGCGTTCAATCGCGACCCGAGCGAGATCGCGGCCGACCCGGTCAATCTGCTGGTGGTGCTGGAGGAGCGCCTGTCCAAGGAGGACCTGCCCGACGAGTACAAGCGCCGGCTGCGCTCGCACATCAAGGAGTGGATCATCCCGCGCTTCGCCGAGTTCCTGGAGAAGGAACTGCAGATGAGCTACCTGGATGCCTACTCCGAATATGGACAGAACCTGTTCGATCGCTACGTCACCTACGCGGACAAGTGGCTGCTCGACGACGACTGGCGCGATCCGGACACCGGCATGCAGTACTCGCGCGATGCGCTGAACATGGAACTGGAAAAGATCGAGAAGCCGGCCGGCATCTCGAACCCGAAGGACTTCCGCAACGAAGTGGTCAACTTCGTGCTGCGTGCGCGTGCCCACGGAAAGAACCCGCAGTGGACCAGCTACGAGAAGCTGCGCTCGGTCATTGAAAAGCGGATGTTCAGCAAGACCGAGGACATCCTGCCGGTGATCTCGTTCGAGGCCAAGGGCTCCGACGAACTCGATCAGCGCCATCGGTCGTTCGTCGATCGCATGGTGGCGCGCGGTTACACCGAAAAGCAGGTGCGGCGCCTGGTGGACTGGTACTTGCACTTCAAGAAAAGCGCGCAGTCCTAGCGCCCGGATCAGTCCGATATGAGATGAGCGATCGGGTCGGCATCCGTTACATGCGAATCGTCGACCGCCGCATCGATCCGCAGGGCCGCGGCGCGGTCAACCGCGAGCGCTTCATCCGCCGCTTCAAGGGAGAGATCAAGCGGGCGGCCGACGAGGAGTTCTCCAAGCGCTCGATCACCGACGTCGGTCGCGGCGGCCGCATCACGATTCCCGGCCGCGGACTGGCCGAGCCGCACCTGACCCACGACGACGATACCGGCGGCCGCGAGTTCGTGGTTCCCGGCAATCGCGAGTTCCTGCCCGGCGACAAGCTGCCGCGGCCGGATGATGCCGGCGCCGGTGAGGGCGACGGCGACGAAGCCGGTGAGGGCGAGGGCCGCGATTCGTTCGCATTCGTGCTGTCGCGCGAGGAGTTCCTGGCGCTGTTCTTCGACGACCTGGAGCTGCCCAATCTTGAGCGCACCCGGTTCGGCGAGGTCACGATGGAGCGCGTCCAGCGTGCCGGCTATACCCGCGACGGTCTGCCGCTGAGCCTGCTGCCGGCGTTGACGGTGCGCATGTCGATCGCGCGCCGGATCGCGCTGCGCGGCTCGATCGACGATCAGATCGAGGAGCTCGAGCGCGAACGCGAAGAGGCCGGCGCCGACCGCCGCGCGCAGATCGACGAGGACATCGCGCGCCTGCGGGTGCGGCGTGAGACGCTGCCCTTCCTGGAGGACGTCGACCGCCGCTACCGGGCCCGGGTGCCGCGGCCGGCCCCGGCCGCGCGCGCCGTGATGCTGTGCCTGATGGACGTGTCCGGCTCGATGGACGAGCGCAAAAAGGACCTGGCCAAGCGCTTTTTCGTGCTGCTGTACCTGTTCCTCGAGCGCAAGTATGGCGGCGTGGACGTCGTGTTCATCCGCCACACCGAACAGGCCGAAGAGGTCGACGAGCAGCGCTTCTTCAACGACCCGCAGACGGGCGGCACGCTGGTGCGCCCGGCGCTGGAGCTGGCCAACCGGGTGATCGACACGCGCTACGGCGGCCCCGACTGGAACGTGTACGTGGCGCAGGCCTCGGACGGCGATTGCACCTCCGAGGACGGCCGCCTGAGCGCCGCCTTCGTCAATGACGTGATGCTGCCGAAGGTGCGCTATTTCGCGTACGTCGATATTCCGAGCTCGAGCGGCTGGTTCAATCGCCCTTCCGACCTGTGGCAGAGCTACGATGCGATCGAGGACAGCGGATTCGCCCGGCGCAGCGTTCGGGGCCGCAGTGACATCTGGCCCGTCTTCCGGGAACTGTTCAGCCGCAAGCAGGCAGCATGAGGCCGGTATGAGCGACGCACTGGAACCGACGCGCGAGCGCGAACGCGAACGTCCGTGGCCCAAGCTGCTGGCGCGGCCGAGCGTGCCGATGCCGCGCCCCGGCGTGCCGCGCGCGGCCGAGCCGATCGCGCGCGGCAGCGAATGGACGCTGAGCACGCTGGAAAAGTTCGATGTCGCTCTGCTGCGGCACGCCCAGCGCCTGGGACTGGACACCTTTCCGACCCAGTACGAGCTGATCACGGCCGACCAGATGATCGACCTGTGCTCGACCGTCGGCATGCCGGTGCATTACGCGCACTGGAGCTTCGGCAAGCAGCTGCTGTCGCAGGAGCGCGGCTACCGCAAGGGCCTGTCCGGGCTGGCCTACGAGATCGTGATCAACACCGATCCTTCGCTGGCCTACCTGATGGAGACCAACACGCTGGCCTTGCAGGTGCTGGTGATGGCGCATGCCGGCTACGGACACAACGCGTTTTTCAAGTCCAACTACCTGTTTCGCCAGTTCACGCAGCCCGATGCGATCCTGGACTACCTGAAATTCGCGCGCGGCTTCGTGCAGGAATGCGAGGAGCGGTACGGCTGGCCCGAGGTCGAGAAGATCCTGGACAGCTGCCACGCGCTGGCCGCTTATGGAGTCGATCGCTACCGGCGGCCCAGCCGCCTTTCGCCGCGGCGCGAGCGCGAGCGCTTGCGCGAGCGGCTGCGTTTCGCCGAGCAGCACTACAAGCCGGACTTCGCGCACCTGGATGCACCCGCGCCGAGCGGCGAGGAAATTCCGGCCATCTTCGAGCCACAGGAAAATCTGCTGTATTTCATCGAGAAGAGCGCGCCCAAGCTGGCCGCCTGGCAGCGCGAGCTGGTGCGGATCGTGCGCAAGGTGGCCCAGTATTTCTACCCGCAGCGCCTCACCAAGGTCGCCAATGAGGGAGCGGCGACTTTCTGGCACTACACGCTGCTGCACGAGCTGTACGACGCCGGCGAGGTCGACGACGGCTTCATGCTGGAGTGGCTGGCCAACCACAGCGACGTGGTGGCGCAGCCCGCGTTCGACTCGCGCGGCTTTCGCGGCATCAATCCGTATGCGCTGGGCTTCGCGATCTATCGCGACATCCGGCGCGTGTGCGAGCAGCCGACCGACGAGGACCGGCAGTGCTTTCCGCAGCTGGCGGGAACGCCGTGGAACGAGGCGATTTACTTCGCGATGGCCAACTTCAAGGACGACAGCCTGATCGAGCAGTACCTGTCGCCGAAGGTGATACGGGATCTTCGCCTGTTCCTGCTGCACGACGGCGAGGACGACCGCCGCCACTATCACGTGCAGGCGATCCACAACGAGGACGGCTACGTCAAGCTCCGGCAGGCGCTGGCGGCCCAGTACCGTCTCGAGTATCACACCCCCAGTATCGTGGTCGCGCGTGCCGGTGACGACAACGAGCGCGCGCTGCTGCTGCAGCACCGCGTCGAAAGGGGCCGCCTGCTCGAAACCGACACCACCGAGGCGGTCCTCAAATTCGTCAAGGAACTGTGGAAGTTCGACGTCGTGCTGGAAGAAATCGACCCCGAAGGCAACCGGCTCAAGATCCACCGCACCTAGCTAGGGCTGGACGCGTCATCTTCGACGAAGCTGGCCGCGCAGCGCTTCGACCGAAATCGTGGTCGTGTCGCTCGCAGGCGCCCGCGCAGGCGCCTTCCATCCGAGTCCGTAGCTCACCTCGAACGTCAGCGCGATCCTTCCGTCGGCGTCGCACTTTGCCTCCAGAGCGGTCAGCAGGCTCCTGGCCTGCCGGCCCGAGGGCAGCCCCCGGTGACGGTCATCGCGCGGATTGCCTCCAAGGGCGCGCACCTCGGCCACCAACTGCCGGGCCGATCCATAGGTCAGCCGTATCGTCTCCGAATCGGTGACCGGCGAGGAAAATCCGGCCGCCACCATCATGTCGCCCAGGTCGTGCATGTCGACGAACGGCATCGGCCGCGCCTGCGGAAGCGCCGCTGCGCACGCCTCGCGCAACTCGCGCAGCGTGTCCGGACCCAGGCTGCTGAACAGCAGCAGACCGCCCTCGCGCAACACGCGCGCCACCTCGGGAAATACGCGGTGGGGCGCCGGATGCCAGTTCAGCATCAGGTTCGAAACCACGCAATCGACGCCACCCGGTCCGAGGGGCAACTGCGTCGCGTCGGCACAGATCCGCAGCGAGCGCGCTCGCGGTCGCAGCGCGAGCGGCAGCCAGCGCACCGGCGCCGGTGCATCGCCACGCGCCTGAGCCAGCATCGCACGGGAAAGGTCCACGCCCAGCCAGGTGGCATGCCCGAAGCGCCTCAGCAATGCGGCGCGCAGCGCGCCGCTGCCGCATCCGAGGTCCAGCACCACGGCCGCATCGTGCCGGATCTCCCCCAGGCGCTCGCACAGGCGCTGACCGACCTCGCGCACGATCGCCGCGGCGCCGGCGAAGCGCGCGGCACGTCGGTCGAACTGGCGTTGAACCGTGGTGCTGCGGAATGGCGCCCGTTCGGGTTCGGACCGGGCGCCGGGTTGATCGATACTGCCGGGCTCGGGAGTCATCGGAAGTCGGATTGGCGCCAGAGCCGGCGGGCGCGCGGCGCGCCAGTATATGCTCGGTGCGATGAGCGGGTCACCGCGCCTCGCCTCCGGCCCGGGGTTTCCCGGAGCATTCGCCGGCACGTTGGCCGGGGGGCTGCACCGCCTCGGCGCCGGATTGAGGCGGCTGGCCGCGCCGTATTGTGCCGTGTGCCGGGTCGAGCGCGGCGATCCGGTCTGCGCGGGCTGCCTGCGGGATTTCTTCGATCCCGGTTGTGCACGCTGCCTGGTGTGTGCCGCGCGCGGGGTGGGCGCCGCTTCGACCCCGCGCTGCGGCCGGTGCCTGGCGGCTGCGCCCGCCTTCGACCGCACGATCGCGTTGGGCGACTACGCACCTCCGCTGGACGGCATGGTGATGGCGCTGAAATCGGGCGCACGGCTCGACCTGGCGCGCGTATTCGGCGACCTGCTGGCCGAGCGCATCGGCGCTGGCGCCTCGATCGATGGCCTGCTCGCAGTCCCGCTCGCCGAGCGACGCCAGCGCGAACGCGGCTTCAATCAGTCGCTCGAAATCGCCCGCGTGGTCGCGCGCCGGCTGTCGCTGCCGCTGTGGCGCGGGGTGTTGTTTCGCAAGCGCGGCGGGCCGCCCCAGCAGTCGCTGCCGCTGCGGGCGCGCCGCGCCAATGTGCAGGGTGCATTTGCTTTGCACGGACCGTTGCCGGCGCGGTGCGCCGCGGTCGTCGACGACGTGATGACCAGCGGCGCCACGCTGGACGAAGTGGCCGCCGTTCTGAAGCTGGGCGGGGTCGGCCAGGTCGTCAATCTGGTTGTGGCTCGCACCGATTGAGTCGAAGCGATGTTTCACGTTGTTCTGGTCGAGCCGCAGATCCCGCCGAATACCGGCAACGTGATCCGTCTGTGCGCCAATACGGGCGCGCGCCTTCACCTGGTGCAGCCGCTCGGCTTCGCTCTGGATCACGCAAGGATGAGGCGCGCGGGCCTGGATTACCGCGAGTTCGCGGACGTTGCGGTGCACCTGAGCTTCGAGGCGCTGCTGCAGTCCGAGTGCCCGGATCCGCAACGACTGTTTGCGCTGACACGCCACGGCAGCGCCAATTTCGCCGAGGTCGAGTTCCGCGCGGGCGACTGGTTCGTGTTCGGCTCCGAGGTCAGCGGACTGCCGCCCGGTGTGCGCGACTGCTTTCCCGCCGCACGTCTGCTCAGGCTGCCGATGCGACCCGGCAACCGCAGCCTGAACCTGTCCAACGCGGTGGCCGTCGTCGTATTCGAGGCGTGGAGGCAGTCGGGTTTCTCAGGTGGCGTCTGAAACCGCCTGCAGCCGTTCCAGCGCGGCCCGCGGCGTAGGCTCCGGCCGCAACAGGTGCGCCTGCGCCGGGCGGACGAAGCCCGAGTCGACCGCATGCTCGATCCAGCGCAGCAGCGGGTCGAAGAAACCGGCCAAGTTGACCAGCGCCAGCGGCTTGCTCTGCAGTCCCAGCTGCAGCCAGGTCACCATCTCGAAGGTTTCATCCAGCGTTCCGTAGCCGCCGGGCAGCACCAGGAAGCCGTCTGCGCGATCGGCCATCAAGCGCTTGCGCTGGTGCATCGAATCGACGACGATCAACTCGGTCAGGCCCAGGTGCGCCACCTCGGGGCGCATCAGGTGCCGCGGTATCACGCCGGTGACCCGTCCGCCGGCTGCCAGCGCGGCATCGGCCAGCGCGCCCATCATCCCGACGTGGCCCCCGCCGTATACGAGCGCCAGGCCCCGCTGCGCGAGCAGCGCTCCGGTGTCGCGCGCGCACTCGACGAAGCGCGGGTCACAGCCCGGGGCCGATCCGCAAAAGACGCACACGCTTTTCAGCCCGCCGGTACCTTGCGCGCTGGCGCCCTGGCTCACCGCCGACCCGCCAGTGCTCACTCGTCTTCCTGGCGCGGCTCGCGCGCCAGCAACTGCTCGAGCGCGGCACGCGGGCTCAGGCGGCCGTCCAGCACCGCGCACACGGCCTCGGTGATCGGCATGTCGACGCCGGCCTCGCGTGCGCGCGCGGCCGTGGCCGGCGCCGACCAGACGCCTTCGGCAACGTGTCCGAGTTCGGCGAGGGCCCGTTGCAGTTCGACACCGCGGCCGAGCGCCAGGCCGACGCGTCGATTGCGAGACTGCTCGCCGGTGCAGGTCAGAATCAGGTCGCCCAGCCCCGTCAGGCCGGTGAAGGTGCCGCTGTAACCCCCCAGCGCCACCCCGAGCCGGCTGGTCTCGGCAAGTCCGCGCGTGATCAGCGCGGCCCGCGCGTTGTTACCCAATCCCAACGCGTCCGCGATCCCGGTTGCGATCGCCATCACGTTCTTGACGGCGCCGCCGACCTCGACCCCGATCACGTCCTGCGAGGAATAAATGCGCAGGCCGTTGCCGTGCAGGGCGCGCGTGACCAGCGCACAGAACGCTTCGTTGCCGGCGACGGTCAGCGCGGTCGGCAGGCCGCGCGCAACCTCCTCGGCGAAGCTGGGCCCGGACAGTGGTCCGGATTCGTGCCCGGGCAACTCATCGGCCGTGATTTCGTGCGGCAGCATCCCGCTGTCGCGCTCGAAGCCCTTGCACAGCCACAGCACGGCGGGCAATTGTGGCTGCGCGCGCAGCGCCCGCAACGTCGGGCGCAACGCCGCCGTCGGCGTCGCCAGTGCCAGCAGGCCGCCGGCGGCAAACCGCGCCGCCGTCGGCAGCTCGCCCGTCACGACGACCGATGGCGGCAACGCGATGCCGGGAAGGTAGCGCTCGTTGGTGCGCTGCTGTTGCAGCAGCAGTGCGCAGGCGGGGTCGCGCGCCCACAGCGCCACCTGGTGCCGCCCGGCCAGAGCGCAGGCGAGCGCGGTTCCCCAGGCGCCGGCACCGAGGATCGCGATCCGCATGCGAGCCCGGGCCTGCAGCTATTGTCGGGTGTTGGAGCCGGGCGGAACGATGATCGGCGAGCGCGCCGTTTCATTCTGAGCCAGCCTCTGCCGGTACAGCGCCTCGAAGTTGATTTCCGCCAGATGGATCGCCGGCAGCCCGGTGCGCGTCACCAGGTCTGCCACGTTGGCGCGCAGGTACGGGTAGACGATTCCGGGGCAGACGATCCCGAGCACCGGACCGAACTGCTCGGCCGGAATTCCGCGCACCTCGAAGATACCGGCCTGCTTGGCTTCGACCAGAAACAGCACCTTGTCCTTCGCGCGAGCCGTCACGGTGACCCGCACGATGACCTCGTACATGCCCTCGGCGATCGATTCGCTTCCGATATCCATTTGAACGTCGACCTGCGGGGCGCTCTGCTCCAGGAAGACGGCCGGCGCGTTCGGCATCTCGAGCGATGCATCCTTCAGGTAAATGCGCTGCACCGTGAACACGGTGCCGCTGGCCGGCGCGTTGCCGGCGCCATCGGCGCCGGTCGATGCTGGGTTCTGTGTCATGGCGATCGCCTCTAATGGCCGCGGCCGGCCGTCGGTCAGGTTTCCAGCAGACCCGCAAGCTTGCCCTGGCGATCCATCGCTGCCAGCTCTTCGAAGCCGCCGACGTGAAGGTCTCCGATGAAGATCTGGGGCACGGTGCGCCGGCCAGTGATGCGGACCATCTCCTCGCGCAAGGCCGGGTCCAGATCCACGCGCAGCTTGTCGATCGAGGCGACCCCGCGCGTCGCAAGCAACCGCTCCGCGCGGATGCAGAAGGGGCACGTCGCCGTGGTGTACATGCGGATCCGCGCAGGCATCGACGAGTGCGTCACTTGCGGATCGGAAGGCCCGCGTCGCGCCACGCGGTCACGCCGCCGGCCAGCACATAGACCTCGCCGATGCCGCCGGCGCGCAACTTCGAGGCGGCGCCATGCGCGGTCCGACCATCGTTGCACACGAGAATGACCGGACGGTCCTTGCGCAGTTCGCCGCAGCGCTGCCCGATTTCGGCCAGTGGAATGTTGCGCGCGTTGGGCACCGAACCGGTCGCGAATTGGTCCGACGGGCGCACGTCGACGACCTGCGCGTGGCGCGAGTTGATCAATTGCGTTGCCGCCAGCGTCGACAGGCTGGGATGGCTGCCGCGCTCGCGCAGCACCGGCCACAGCAGGATGGCGCCGCTGACGCAGGCCATCGCGATCAGCAGCAGGTTGATCCGATCCAGGAAAAAGGGCACTCGGGCAATCCGAGGAGGGGACGCGAGAGGTAATTATAGAATGCATCCTGATGAGCACTCACCGGCTGATATTGCTGCGACACGGGCAGAGCCAGTGGAACCTGGAAGACCGGTTCACCGGCTGGACCGATGTCGATCTGACCGAGCAAGGCGTGCGCGAAGCCCACGGCGCGGCCGGGCTGCTGCGCGAGCACGGCTTTGCGTTCGACATCGCCTATGCGTCCATGCTCAGACGCGCGATCCGCACGCTGTGGGTCGCGCTCGATGGGCTGGACCGGATGTGGATTCCGGTCGTGCACAGCTGGCGCCTGAACGAGCGCCACTATGGCGCGCTGCAGGGCCTTAACAAGCGGGAAACGGCGCTGCGTTTCGGACAGGAGCAGGTGCACCTGTGGCGCCGGTCCTACGAGGTAGCGCCTCCGGCGCTCAGCGCGGAGGACGAGCGCTGGAGCGGGCGCGACCCGCGCTACCACATGCTCAAGCCCGAGCAGATTCCGCTCACCGAGTCGCTGCGCGACACCGTGGAGCGGGTCGTGCCGTTCTGGAACGACTCGATTGCCCCGGCGCTGACGCGCGGTCGCAGCGTGCTGGTCGTCGCGCACGGCAACTCGCTGCGGGCGCTGGTGAAGTTTCTGGACCGGATGTCCGACGACGACATCGTCGCCTTGAACATTCCGACCGGCGCGCCGCTGGTGTACGAGCTGGACGACGGATTGCGGCCGCTGAAGCGTTATTACCTGGGCGCGCAGGAGGACATCGAACGCGCACCCCGCTGACGTGGCTGGCAGCGGCTCTGCCCCTGGTTCTGTCGCACGCGGTGGAGCAGCCGGCGCGCGCGGGCCAGCGCGCCGATACCGAGGATTCGGCGGGCGGCCCGGTCAGCGCCCAGCGCAAGCAGAAGCTGCAGGACGAGCAGCGCGAGCTGCGCTCGCGCCTGGTGCAGCTGAAAAAGCAGCTGGCCGAGGCGCAAGCCGCGCATTCGGAAGCCTCCGACGCATTGGCCGAATCCGAAACCGCCATCTCGGGCGCCAATCGGCGACTGCGCGAGCTGGCGCATGCGCGCCGGCAGGTCGAAGCACAGATCGGCGCGCTGCAACAGCGGGAGCAAACCACCCGATCCCGTCAGGGAGCCCATGAGCTGGCGGTCGGACAGATGATCCGAACACAGTTCGACCTGCAGGGCCGGCAGCCGTGGCAGGAGTTGCTGGACGGTGCCGCCCCGGGCGGCGCCGCCCGCGATCGCATGTACGTGGACCGGGTGATTCACGAGGAGCTGCGGCAGATCGGGGATCTGAGGCAGCGCCACGACGAACTGGTCGGACTGGAGGCGCAGTCGCGCGAGCGCAAGGCCGAACTGGCATCGATCGCAACGGAGGAAAACGCCAGCCGGACCCAGCTGCTGAAGCAGCAGGCCGCCCGCAAGGCCACGCTGGCGCGCCTGTCCGCGCAGATCGTTGCGCAGCGACGCTCGGTGGCCGCACTGGAGCAGGACGAGGCGCGGCTCGGCTCACTGATCGACCAGATCTCCCGTCTGCTGGCCGAGCAGGCGCGCCGGCATGCGCCGGCTCACCCGCCGCCCAGCGCATCGGCCGCTCCCCGCGGCCAAGCGCCCAACCTGGCCGCCTTCAGCGCGCTGCGGGGCAAGATGGAGCTGCCCGTGGACGGCGAGCTCAGCGCCCGCTTTGGTGCTTCGCGGCGTGACGAGGACGGCCAACCTCAGGCCGGAGCTCCCACCTGGAAAGGGCTGTTTATCCGGGCCAGCGCCGGGGCCGAGGTGCACGCCGTGGCCGCTGGTCGGGTCGTATTCGCCGACTGGCTACGTGGGTTTGGCAATCTGATGATTTTGGATCACGGTAACGGGTTGCTGTCGGTGTACGGCAACAACGAGACGCTGTTGCACGGCATCGGGGACGTGGTACAGGCGCGCGAGGTCATCGCTTCCGTCGGCAGCACCGGGGGCAGCCGGGATTCCGGCCTATACTTCGAATTGAGGTATCAGGGCAAGCCTTTCGACCCGCTTGCGTGGGTTGGTCCGCGCTAGTTTTGGGTTGCGACAATCCTCGCCTGGAGGCGGCATGAGCGGTGGACGTTTGCGCAGTTGGGGTCTGGTCGGTATCGGGGTGATTGCCGGACTCTCGATCAGTTATGGCCTGACCGCCTACGCCTTCCGCGACTCGCGCGGTCCGATTCCGCTGGAAGAGATCCGCGAGTTCACCGAAGTGTTCGGCGCCATCAAGGCCAACTACGTCGAACCGGTCGAGGATCGCAAGCTGATGCAGGAGGCGATCTCCGGCATGCTGGCCGGGCTGGACCCGCACTCCGCATTTCTCGACGCCGACGCATTCAAGGATCTGCAGGTTGGAACACAGGGTGAATTCGGCGGCCTGGGCATCGAGGTCGGCGCCGAGGACGGTGCGGTCCGGGTGATCGCGCCGATCGACGACACACCGGCGGCGCGGGCCGGCATTCGGGCCGGCGACCTGATCATCAAGATCGACGACAAGTTCACGCGAGGCATGGCGCTGGGCGACGCGATCAAGCTGATGCGCGGCAAGCCCAAAACCCCCATCACGCTGACACTGGTGCGCAAGGGCGAAAACGCCCCGATCGAAGTGCGGCTGGTGCGCGACGTGATCCACGTGCAGTCGGTCAAGGCCAAGATGATCGAGCCGGGCTATGCGTTCGTGCGGATCACGCAGTTCCAGGAGCGCACCGTCGATGATCTGGCCAAGCAGCTCGGGGACCTGTACAAGCAGGCTGCGCTGAAGGGGATCGTGCTGGATCTTCGCAACGATCCGGGCGGCCTGTTGCATGCGGCGGTCGGTGTTTCGGCGGTGTTCCTGACGCCGGACTCCACCGTGGTGACGACCGAAGGGCGCACCGAAGACGCACACCGCCGGTATGCGGCCAACGCATCCGATTACCAGCGCACGCATGGCGACGATGCGCTGGTGCATCTGCCGCCTCAGGTCAAGTCGGTGCCGCTGGTGGTGCTGGTCAACGGCGCGAGCGCTTCGGCCTCGGAGATCGTGGCCGGCGCGCTGCAGGACCACAAGCGGGCCACGCTGATCGGCACACAGACCTTCGGCAAGGGCTCGGTGCAGACGATCATCCCGATCCGCAACGACCGCGACAATCCGACCGCCATCAAGCTGACCACGGCGCGTTACTACACGCCCAGCGGGCGCTCGATCCAGGCGCAGGGCATTACGCCGGATCTGCAGGTCGAGGACACCGCCGAGGGCAACTTCGCGGGCCTGAATGTGCGCGAGGCCGATCTGGCCCACCATCTGGAGAACCAGAATGCGGCGAGCCTGGAGCCGAGCAAGCCGGGCGCACAGCCCACGAGCGGAGCCGAGGAAAAGGACGACGGAGCGACGGTGCCGCACCCGGTTGCCCCCCCGCATCGGTACGAATTCGGCTCGGGCGACGACTTCCAGTTGAAGCAGGCGATGAACTACCTGCTGGGCCGGCCGGTCGATACGGCCAAGGGCAAGGAGTCGGTGGCGGCCAGTCCGGCGCCGACCCCGGCTCACTGAACCGCATCGCCGCACGCGCTTAACGCAACCGATAAAGCAACTGCGCCAGGTCGGCCGGCGCGCCCACCTGGATGCGCAGCGCGCCGGCCTGGGTACGGTAGGCCAGCGTCGGCGTTTGAACCGACCCCGATAGCAGAGCCAGCAGCGCCGTGTTGGCTTGCACCGACTCGGCGGCCGGCACCGGGCTGCCGGCAATTCGAACCGGTATCCAGCGCACGGTGAGCTGTCCGGCACGGATCAGCGGCTGCAGGCGCTGCTCGAGCACCTGGCAGGCGGCGCAGCGGGAATCGACGAACGCATACAGGACCGGACCGCCGCTGCCGTCGGTCTGCGCTTGGGCACGCATGATCGCATCGGCCAGCCGCTCGCCGTTCGCCTCGGTGGGGCCGGCGATCGCCGGCGGCAACGCCACAGCCAGCAACCACGCAAGGGTGGTGCACCAGGCGCACCTGAGCGGACGGTTGCAAGCCGCGACGGGCCTGGTGAGCATTTCCCGAATTCTCAACCGGCCGGGTGACATGCGCTGCTTTGCAGGGCGGCTGAAATGAAATGGCGGATCTCGCGGCCACGTTCCTTGCGCGGAAGGCTGCGCAGGAATCCGGCCAGAGTCGGATCGGCTGGATCGTCGAACCGGATGCGGCGGGTCAGCCGGGCGGCCGGCGGCGCGATCGAAGGTGCCAGCGGTGGAACCGGCTGCAGCGGTAGCGAGCCGGCCCGGACCAGTCGCCAGCCCCGGCGCAGCCAGGCAGCGAGCACGCAGCTTTGCAGGCGGGCGGGGTAGCCGCCGACCGCCTCGATCAGCCGTCGGTCTTTCGGGGTGCTCAGAACCAGCTTGCAGATGTGTTCGGGGCGCGCAGGGACGATAACCGTCGCGGGCGCACGAAGGAATTGGGCAGCTGGGTCGGCACGGCGCGCCGACAGGTTGCGCATCGGAAAGCTCCCGCGGGGCAATTGAGCTGCAGTGTGTCAGCCCGGCACGCCCGCTTCACTACCGGCGCGGGTAGACGCGCGCCCTCACCCCCGCCCCTCGCCCGCGCAGCGGGAGACGAGAGGGGGTGAGGGCAGCGCCAGTGGGAAGGAAGATCTTCTAGTCGCCGAACAGCCGCTGCTTCATCTCGCGCCGCTGCTGGGCTTCCAGCGACAGCGTCGCCGTCGGACGCGCCAGAAGGCGCGGGATGCCGATCGGGTCGCCGGTCTCCTCGCAGAAACCGTACTCGCCCGACTCGATCCGCTGTAGCGCCGACTGGACCTTTTTCAGCAGCTTGCGTTCCCGGTCGCGCGTGCGCAGCTCCAGCGCGTGCTCCTCTTCGATCGTGGCGCGGTCGGCGGGATCCGGCACGATCACCGTTTCGCGCAGATGCTCGGTCGTTTCGTCCGCGTTGCTCAGCAGCTCCCGTTCCATCTGCTGCAGCTGATACTTGAAGAATGCGAGCTGGTCCTCGTTCATGTAGGCGTCGTCTGCCATCCCCAGCAACTGCTCTTCCGACAACAGGCGCCTGCCGTTGACGATGACCGGCTCTTCGCTGCGGCTCGATGAACGCGTCAGCAGGTATTCGTGAGCGGCCGCCAGATCCTTCGGGCTGACGCTCTGGACCGGGCGCGCTGCCGACTTCGGCGTCGGCGCGGCGATCTCCGGCGAGGGCGGCGGCACCACGGCGACCGTGGTCTTGGGCTTTGCCATCGAGGTCTTGACGGCGGTGGGGCGTGCGCCCGCCGGCGCAGCCTTGGCCGACACCGCGGTTCGAGCCGCGAGCCGGTCCTTGGGCGCTGCCGCCGCGGGCTTGACCGGTTTCAGCTTGGCCGACTTCGGCGCTGGCTTCGACGCCGGCTTCGACGCCGGCTTCGGCGCGCCATGCCGCACCGGTCTGGCAGCCGGCTTGGGAGCCTTGCGGGCGACCGCTTTGACGGTTTTGCCGGTTTTCTTTGCGGCTGCCTTTGGCCGCGCCGGAGCTTTCGATTTGGAAGCCATTGGATTTAACCTTTACCGGGCCAAGCAGGCCTCAAGCCCCTTAAGAATCGCTTCCCGGGGCAGTTTGCGGCCTATGAACACGATCGTGCTGGCCGGTCGTTCGTCCCGGCTCCAAGCACGCCCGGGCTCCGCGGCGATCACCATGTGGACCCCCTGCAGAATCTGACGCCGAGGGGAGCCGCTGACAAAAAGGACGCCTTTATACCGAAGCAGGTCCTGTCCGTAAACCTGCGTCAGTGCGCCCAGGTACTCCTCGAGCCGGGCCGCTGCGAACGGCCGGCGCGAGCGAAAAACGAACGCCTGCACGGCGTCATCGTGGATGGGTGCACGGCGCCGACCGCCCTGCCCATTTTGAGACCCGGCGGGCCGCTGATCGCGATGTTCCACATCGTCGGGCTCATGGTCGTGGGTTCCCGGATGCGCATGGCCATGGCTGGACCGATCGGCGTCCTCGGCCGACAGGAAATCCGGATCGAGCTGCAGGATGGTGTCCAACTGGAATCCCTGGATATCCAGCACCTCGTTCAGCGCGACCTGGCCCATATGGGCGACCCGGATCGGTGCGCGGGGATTCATTCGCACCAGACGGGTCCGCAGCGAATCGATCTCGCCCGATTCGACCAGGTCGGACTTGGACAGCAGGATCCGGTCGGCGAACCCGACCTGGTTCTGCGCCTCGGGCTGCGCGTCCAGCGTGGCGTGGCCGTGCTTGGCGTCGACCACCGTGACGACGCCGTCCAGGCGGTAGTAGCCGGCCACCTCGTCGTCCAGGAAGAAAGTCTGCGTGACCGGACCGGGATCGGCCAGCCCGGTGGTTTCGACGATCACGCGGTCGAACTGCAACTGGCCCGCCTCTCGCTTGTCCCGCAGCTCCCCGAGGATCCGCGCCAGGTCGCCGCGCACCGTGCAGCACAGGCAGCCGTTGTTCATCTCGACGATCTGCGCGCGCGTTTCGATCACCAGCAGCTCGTGATCGACGCCTTCCGGTCCATATTCGTTTTCGATGACCGCGATTCGCTGCCCCTGCGGCTGCGCCAGTATGCGGTTCAGCAGAGTCGTCTTGCCGGCGCCCAGGAAGCCGGTGAGGACGGTGACGGGCAGCAGAGCCGGTTGCATGCAGAAGATCTTGACGCAGTCAAAACGGGGCGCGAAGTGTAGAGCAAAACGGGTCGGACCACCCGCCGCAGTGCGGGGCCGATACAATCGGCCGGCGCACACGACCGCCAACCTCTTCACATTGGCTGGGGGCGCACTGCCGATGCTGAAGCTGCTGGCGCTGCTGATTTCGAGCGCGAAGTTTGCGAAGCTCGCGACCACCGCGGGCACGATGCTGATCTCGGTGGTCGTATACGCCTGGATTTTCGGCTGGTTGTACGCAGTGGGATTCGTGCTGCTGCTGCTGGTGCACGAGTTGGGACACTACGTGGCGGCGCGCCGGCGCGGGCTGGATGTCGGCGCCCCCACCTTCATCCCGTTCATCGGCGCCTGGGTTCAGCTCAAAGACCTTCCGCACGATGCCGAGACCGAGGCCTACGTCGGCCTGGGCGGTCCGCTGCTCGGCACCGTAGCCGCGGTGGCCGTTTACCTGTTCGCCGATGCGTCGAGCAGCCGGGTCTGGCTGGCGGTGGCGTACTCCGGATTCGTCATCAATCTGTTCAACCTGATTCCGATGGCGCCGTTCGACGGCGGCCGCATTACCGCCGTGCTGGGTCCGCGCATCTGGTTTCTGGGCGTGCCGATCCTGCTGGCGCTGTTTCTGTACTGGCCCAGCCCGATGCTGCTGCTGGTTGCGCTGCTGGCCGCTCCTCAACTGATGGCCGCGTGGCGCCACGACCCGAACTCACCCGCCGCCGTCGCCTACTATGGCGTGACGCCGTCGGTGCGATGGCGCTACGGGCTCAGCTATGTGGCGCTGGCGGCATTCCTGGCGCTGATGACGTTCCAGGTGCACGAGCGCGTACAGGCCGGGCTTTGAGTGGGGTCAGCGTTTGTCGCGATGCGGTCGGTAGGCGTATTCCAGTAGTCGCGGGAAGCCGATTGGATGGTGAGGCGCCATCCGTTAGGGCATTCGCCTGAGGGAAGTTGCGAGGTATTCTTGATAACGTGTGCGTCGTTGTCCAGCGCAAACCGGAAAAGGGATGATGATTGATGCGTAAGGAACTGCGTCGAACGCTGTTCGCTGCGGCCTTTGCCGGAGCGGCCCTGGCAGGCTGCGGAGGTGGCAACAGCACCCCTTCTCCCACCCCGTCGCCTTCACCGTCTCCGTCTCCAGCGCCTCCCCCGGCCTCGGCCGGGAGCTATTTCCTGGGCGCGCGCGCCGGCGGCAGCGGCACGGCTGCATCGAACAACGTTCCGTTCTCTCCGATGCCGACCGGTGCGGTCGGCGCCAGCAAGTTCGAGCTGGCGTACGTCGACGCGGCCAATCCGCCGCTGGCGTTCGATTTGACCAACGGGACCACGAATCAGCTGGAAGCGCCCAGCCTCGGGTACGACTTGGGAACGTTCAGCGAGTACTTTCCGGCCTCGGGCGGCGGCACCGCAACCAGCTGGGGTACGCGCTATCAGGTGTACGCCGATATCGCGCCCGGCGGCACCGGACCGGGCGTGCTGTACGCGCTCGATCTGCGCAAGGCGACCGCTGCCGCTCCGACAGTGACGCAGATTTCCAGCGGGACGGTCACCTCGCTCGCCTTGTGCTCGAGCCCCGGGGCCTCGCTGTTCGACAACTACCATTCGGGCAACCTGTCCTGGATCGTGTTCCATGCGCTCGGTCCGGACACCAACTGCGGCACCCTCGACGACAAGTTCGTCGCCGTCCAGATGTCGATGTCGTCGAGCACGGCAGCGCTGTCGCTGGTGCAAGGTACCGGCGCCTCGCAGTTGTGGATCGAGCCGGTCGAGGCGCTGTACGACAGCAGTGGCACGATCACCCATTTCCTGGCGATCGCCCATCCGCCCGTCTGCTCGGCGCCCCCTTGTACCGTCGGCCAGCCGACCATTGCGGTGCCGTTGCAGCAGCTCGATGCCAATTTCGCCAACCCGACGACGTTCGCGACCAAGCTGGCCGCGACCGGTTTGAACGCAGCCGGCGGGGATTTCCTCAGCCTGGGCGTCTCGGGCAACGTCTGGCTGTACGTGGATGGGTCCGGCATCTACTCGGTGAACCTGACCACGGGCATGACTTCGTCCGCGATCTACACGCTGATGGCGGGTGAATCCGTGCAGGGCCGGGCCGTATTCGACGGGGCCAACGCGTACGTCGCGATCGACAGTATGGCGGGTTCGTACGTCAAGATGATCAACACGTCGACCAACCTGGTGACCGCGACGCAGGCGGCCGATGTGGCCTCCACGCAGATCGCGCTGGTCGGGGTGACTTCGAACAACCTGGTCTACCTGTCCCAGAGCGGCTCGGCGATCAAATCGCTCGCGAAATCGACATTGACGGGGTTGACTTCGTTGAAGACCTTGACCGGCACCCAGACGATCGACTCTCTGATGGGGTCGAATGGAGCGTCCGGCCCTCCGATCGCGTTCCTGGTCGGCGACACCGTGTTCTTCACCGTGGCCGACACGTCGGCGACCGGCGCGACCGGGTTCGCCAAGCAGGCGTTTTTCGCCGCTGCCGGCGGTGCCGGCAACAGTGCTACGGCGGTGTCCGCCAGCGTGAGCGCCGTGCTCGGTGTCGTCGCGCCCGCCACGATCCCGATCTCCGGACCGATTGCATATACCGGCGCGCTGGTGATGACCGGGGGAGGCAACACGACCCCGGTCAGCGGTCAGGCCGTGCAGCCGGTGTTTGCGAACTCCTCGCCGGCAGTCAGCGCGAGCCTGGGACTGTACGGGGCGAGCGGTGCGCTGACCAACACGATCGGCACACTGTCGTCGACGAACGTGGCTTTCCAGACCAGCTTTGCGAGCCCCGTCACCGGCGTCGGCCTGAACAGCGGACCCGTGCAGGTGGCGATGCCGGCGACCCTGCTGCTGTTCGGCAGCGACGGCACGGGGGCCAGCGCTCAGGATATCGCGATCTTCGCGAGCAATGGCTCCACGCCGTTCGCGGAGCTGAGCGGCTTCATCCAGTAGGGTCGATCGACCGCGCCGGCCGAGTACGGACCGGCCCGAATCACAGGCACAATTCTGCGTTGCGGCCGCGGGCGGCCGCATTTCCGATCGCCTTTTCGGGGAGAGCGGCCGATGACGGCCCAGAACTACCTGCGCCGGGTGCTGAACGCGCGCGTGTACGACGTCGCCATCGAGAGCGCGCTCGATCCGGCCCCCGGGCTGTCGGAGCGCCTGGGCAACCGGGTGTTGCTCAAGCGCGAGGACCTGCAGCCGGTGTTCAGCTTCAAGCTGCGCGGCGCCTACAACCGGATGGTCAAGCTCGATGAGGGCGAGCGCCGCCGCGGCGTGATCGCCGCCTCGGCCGGCAACCACGCGCAGGGCGTCGCGCTGGCAGCACAGCGGCTCGGTTGCCGTGCCGTGATCGTGATGCCGGTCACCACCCCGCAGGTGAAGATCGACGCGGTGCGCGCGCGCGGCGCCCAGGTCGAGCTGCACGGCGATTCGTACTCGGACGCGCACGCGCGGGCGATGCAGCTGCAGGCGCGTTACCGGCTGACCTTCGTGCACCCGTTCGACGACCCGGACGTGATCGCCGGCCAGGGCACGATCGCGATGGAGATCCTGCGGCAACACCATCCCGACGGCGCGGGGCCCTTGCATGCGATCTTCGTGCCGGTCGGGGGCGGTGGCCTGATATCCGGGATCGCCACCTACGTGAAGGCGGTGCGGCCCGAGATCCGCGTGATCGGGGTGCAGACCGCCGATTCGGACGCGATGGCGCGCTCGCTGCAGGCGGGCCGTCGCGTGCAGCTGCACGACGTGGGGCTGTTCTCGGACGGCACCGCCGTGCGCCTGGTCGGCGAGGAGACCTTCCGCCTGTGCCGGGAGCACGTCGATGAGATCATCGCGGTCGATACCGACGCGCTGTGCGCCGCCATCAAGGACGTGTTCCAGGACACGCGGGCCGTGCTGGAGCCGGCCGGCGCGCTGGCCGTGGCCGGCTGCAAGGCCTACGTGGAACGCGAACGGGTGCGGGGGCGCACGCTGGTGGCGATCGCCAGCGGAGCCAACATGAACTTCGACCGGCTGCGCTTCGTTTCCGAGCGGGCCGAGATCGGCGAGCGGCGCGAGGCGGTTTTCGCAGTGGCCATTCCAGAGCAGCGCGGCTCCTTCAAGCGATTCTGTGCGCTGGTCGGCAACCGCAACGTGACCGAGTTCAACTACCGGATCGCCGACCCCTCGGTGGCTCATATCTTCGTGGGCGTGCAGATCAGCCGGCGCCGCGAGGCCGACCAGCTGGCGCGCGTGTTCCGGCGCGCCGGCTTCGCGACGCTCGACCTGACGGACGACGAGCTGGCCAAGCTGCACCTGCGCCACATGGTCGGAGGCCGCTCCGCGCTGGCCAGGGACGAATTGCTGTACCGCTTCGAGTTTCCGGAGCGCCCCGGGGCGCTGATGCGATTTCTCAGCTCGATGTCGCCCGAGTGGAACATCTCCCTGTTCCACTACCGCAACCAGGGCGCCGACTACGGTCGCATCCTGGTGGGGCTGCAGGTGCCGCGCGGCGAAAAAGGCGCGTTGAAGCGCTTCCTGTCGACCCTCGGGTACCGGTACTGGGACGAAAGCACGCACCCGGCCTACCGGCTGTTCCTGGCGTAGCGCGGGCTCGCGCGCCGCGGAGCTAGGCTAGAACCGCTCGACCCACGGGCGCAAGTCCAGCTCCAGCGTCCAGGCGCTGCGCGCTTGCACGTGCAGCTGCCAGTACGACTCGGCGATGGCCGATGGCTCCAGCTGGGCGTCCGGGGTGTTCGGCGCGTTCGCGCCATCGGGGCCGGGCCTGCTGATCTGGCCATCGATGATCACGTGTGCGACATGCACGCCGCGCGGACCGAGCTCGCGCGCCATGCTCTGTGCCAGCGCGCGCAGCGCGAACTTCGGGCCGGCCAGGTTGGCGAAGCGGGCGCCGCCTCGAAGCGATGCGGTGGCGCCGGTGAACAGGATGCTACCGCTGCCGCGCTCGACCATTCGCCGGGCGGCCTGCTGCCCGACCAGGAAGCCGGCGTAGCAGCCGGTCTTCCAGCTTTCCAGGAAGTCCTCAGGCGCGATTTCAAGCACAGCGCCGGGCCGATAGGTTCCGGCGTTGAAGATCACGCACTGCGGCACGCCCAGCTCGCGGTCCACGCGCGCGAAGGCGGCGCCGACTGCGTCCGGATCGGTCAGGTCACACGGGAGCGGCCGCGCCTGCGGGCCGATCGACGCGGCCAGGGCATCCAGGCGTGCAGCGTGCCGGGCCAGCAGCGCCACGCGCATCCCGCCCTGGACGAAACGCTGCGCGAGCGCGCGCCCCAGCCCGGGGCCGGCCCCGGCCACCACGGCGACCGGTGCATTCATGCGGGGTTCCGTTTGGGATATTGGAGTCTATAGTGTGCACTAACTTTCATTTCGCCGCCGGCACTTGAGATACCGGCCGGGGGCTCCGATATAGAGGTGAGGATGGGCCCGGCGGACGCCATCCCTACGGTGTTCCGGGGAAAAGTCCACGAGCGGGGCGGGCGCGGCGTTAAGGGTTATATATGAACATGCTCTACAACAGTTCGAACTTCTGCGTGCTCGAATTCTCCGATTTCGGAGACGCCCAGGTCCATCCCGCCGGCGGCTTCGAAATCATGGACAAGGGCATGCGGCGCGAGATCTTCCTGGGCGGGCCGCAGGCGCAGCGGTTCAAGCACGAAGTCGACGAGCTGATGTCGACCGAACCGACCTTCGACGAATTTGACGCTTTCCTGGCCGGTTACGCCGGCCTGATGACGCAGCCGCTGGCGATGCACTGACCCCCTCCTACGCGCTTCGCGCTTCGGAGGGCGAGCCCGCCTGCGCGGTGAGCTCAACCACGTGCACCAATGCGAAAGAGGGCCCGCCCGCCGTAGCGCGGAGCGCGAAGGCGGGGTCGATACAATCGGGACCACTCCTTAACTGTCCGAGACTGGCTTGCCCGACGCCGAAGCCACACTGCGCGAGCTCCTCACCCGCCGGATCATGATCCTGGACGGTCCGAGGGGCACGATGATCCAGCAACTGAAGCTGGGCGAGGACGAGTTCCGGGGCCGTGGCCGCACCGACCGCTTCGCCGCGCATGCGGTCGACTTGAAGGGCGATAACGAGCTGCTGCAGCTCACGCGTCCCGAGGTCGTGCTGGACATCCACGAGCAATACCTGACGGCCGGCGCCGACATCATTGGAACCAACACGTTCGGCGCGAACCGGATCGCCCAGCTCGACTACGGGCTCGGCGACCTTGCTTACGAGATGAACGTCGAAGCGGCCCGCATCGCGCGCCGCGCCTGCGACCGCTGGACGTCCGAGCGCGCGCCGCGCTTCGTGGCCGGTGCGATCGGGCCGACCCCGCGCACGGCGTCGATCTCGCCCGACGTCAACGACCCGGGCGCGCGCAACGTGACGTTCGACCAGCTGGTGCAGGCCTATGGCGAGCAGGCGCGCGGCCTGCTCGACGGCGCGGTCGATTTGCTGCTGATCGAGACGATTTTCGACACGCTGAACGCCAAGGCCGCGATATTCGCGATCGAGCAGGAGTTCGAGCGGCGCGGGGCGCGCGTACCGTTGATCATCTCCGGCACCGTGACCGATGCCTCGGGGCGGCTGCTGTCCGGGCAGACCGTCGAGGCCTTTTGGAACTCGGTGCGACACGCCCGACCGCTGGCCGTCGGCATCAACTGCGCGCTGGGCGCGGCGCTGATGCGGCCGTACATCGAGGAGCTGTCGGGCAAGGCCGACGTGTTCATCAGCGTGTACCCGAACGCCGGGCTGCCGAACCCGATGTCCGAGACCGGCTTCGATGAGACACCAGCGATCACCTCGGGCCTGCTCGCCGAGTTCGCCCGCAGCGGGTTCGTCAATCTGGTCGGCGGCTGCTGCGGCACCACGCCCGAGCACATCGGCGCCATCGCCCAGGCGGTATCGGGCCTTGCCCCGCGCAAGGTGCCGACGATCGAGCCGCGGCTGCGCCTGTCGGGCCTGGAGCCGCTGAACATCGGCGCCGACACGCTGTTCGTCAACGTGGGCGAGCGCACCAACGTGACCGGCTCTCGCCAGTTCGCCCGCCTGATCCTGAACGGCGGGTTCGAGCAGGCCGTGTCGGTGGCGCGCCAGCAGGTCGAAAACGGCGCCCAGATGATCGACGTCAACATGGACGAGGCGATGCTCGACTCGGCCGAAGCGATGCGGCGGTTCCTGAATCTGATCGCCTCCGAACCGGACATCGCACGCGTGCCGGTCATGATCGACAGCTCCAAGTGGAGCGTGATCGAGTCGGGCCTGAAATGCATGCAGGGCAAGTGCATCGTCAACTCGATCTCGCTGAAGGAGGGCGAAGCCGAATTCCTGCGTCAGGCGCGGCTGGCGCGGCGCTACGGGGCGGCGGTGATCGTGATGGCTTTCGACGAGCAGGGCCAGGCCGACACGTTCGAGCGCCGGGTAGCGATCGTCCACCGATGTCACGAGCTGCTGACCGGCCAGGCCGGTTTCGCCTCGGAGGACATCGTGTTCGATCCGAACATCTTCGCGATCTCCACCGGCATCGAGGAGCACAGCGGCTACGCAGTCGACTTCATCCGCGCGGTGCACTGGATCCGGCAGCACCTGCCGGCGGTGCACTGCAGCGGCGGCGTTTCCAACGTGTCGTTCTCGTTTCGCGGCAACGACCACGTGCGCGAGGCGATTCACACCGTGTTCCTGTATCACGCGATCCGGGCGGGCCTGACGATGGGCATCGTCAACGCCGGCCAGCTGGGCGTGTACGAAGACATCGAGCCGGAGCTGCTCGAGCGGGTCGAGGACGTGGTGCTGAATCGCCGGCCCGATGCGGGCGAGCGCCTGGTGCAGCTCGCCGAGGGGCTGAAGAAGGACGGGCGCAAGCGGGACGAGGACCTGGCGTGGCGCGACGAGCCGGTCGGCAAGCGCCTGGTCCATGCGCTGGTGCACGGCATCACGCAATTCGTGGTGGAGGACACCGAAGAGGCGCGCCGTGAGGTGGACGCGCGCGCGGGACGCCCGATCGAGGTGATCGAAGGCCCGCTGATGGACGGCATGAACGTGGTCGGGGACCTGTTCGGCGCCGGCAAGATGTTCCTGCCGCAAGTGGTCAAGTCCGCGCGCGTCATGAAGCAGGCGGTGGCGCACCTGGTGCCGTTCATCGAGGCGCAAAAGGCTGCCAGCGGCGAGCAGGCCTCGGCCCGGCCCAAGATCGTGATCGCCACCGTCAAAGGCGACGTGCACGACATCGGCAAGAACATCGTGGCGGTCGTGCTCCAGTGCAACAACTTCGAGGTGATCAACCTCGGTGTGATGGTGCCTGCCACGAGGATTCTGGAGACCGCGCGTGAAGTCGGGGCCGCGATGATCGGCTTGAGCGGGCTGATCACGCCGTCGCTGGAGGAAATGGCGCACGTGGCCCGCGAGCTCAAGCGCGAGGGCTTCTCGTTGCCGTTGCTGATCGGGGGCGCGACGACTTCGCGCGTGCACACCGCCGTGAAGATCGCTCCGAACTACGACGGCGCGGTCGTTTACGTCTCGGATGCCAGCCGCTCGGTCTCGGTGTGCCAGGCGCTGGCGTCACCCGACCGGTCGGCGCAATTCGTGGCCGATCTGCAGGCCGAGTATGCGCGGGTGCGCGAGCAGCACGCGGCGCGGCGGGGACCGGAGATCATCGCGCTTGCCAAGGCGCGTGCCAACGCCAGCCGGATCGACTGGAGCGGCTACCGGCCGCCCCGCCCGGCGTTCCTGGGCCGGCGTGTGATGCGCAACGTGGACCTGGCGCAGGTGGCCCGCTACATCGACTGGGGGCCGTTGCTGCAGACGTGGGACCTGGCCGGACCGTACCCCAAGGTTCTGGACGACCCAGTGGTGGGCCCGCAGGCGCGCGCGCTGCTGAAGGACGCGCGTGCCTTGCTGGACAAGGTCATTGCGGGACGCTGGCTGGCTGCGCACGCGGTGGTGGGCCTGTATCCGGCCAACTCGGTGGGCGACGACATCGAGATCTACGCGGACGAGTCGCGCCTCGAACCGATGATGACCTGGTACGGCTTGCGCCAGCAGACGGCCAAACCCGTGATCGACGGCGTGCCCAACCCGAACCAGGCCCTGGCCGACTTCATCGCGCCCAAGCAGTCCGGCGTGGCCGATTACATCGGCCTGTTCGCGCTGACCGCCGGCATCGGGCTGGAGCCGCACGAGCAGCGCCTGACGGCCGAGCATGACGATTACCGCGTGATCATGCTCAAGGCGCTGGCCGACCGGCTGGTCGAAGCCCTGGCCGAGCTGATGCACCAGCGGGTGCGCCGGGAATTGTGGGGCTACGTCTCGAACGAGCGGCTCGATCCGGACCAGTTGATCGCGGAGGCCTACCAGGGCATCCGGCCCGCGCCGGGCTACCCGGCCTGCCCGGAACATGGCGTCAAGCGGGACCTGTTCGAGGTGCTGGACGCGCCGGCGATCGGAATGGGGCTGACCGAGAATTTCGCGATGGCGCCAGCTTCGTCGGTGGCGGGTTTTTACATCGCGCATCCGCGAGCGCGCTACTTCAACGTCGGCCCGATCGGACGCGACCAGCTCGAAGACCTGGCGCGTCGTCGCGGCACCGCCGCCGCGGAGCTCGAACGCTGGCTCGCGCCCAACCTGGCGACCTGATTTCCCCGCACTCCCGGGGCGGCACACCGGTCCATCACCGTCATTTACATTGACGCCGATGGAAGCGTTCCTGATTTGCGCCGCGGTCATCGCCGTCAACGAGATCGGCGACAAGACCCAGTTGCTGGCGATCGTGCTGGCGGTGCGATACAGGCGGCCGTGGCCGATCCTGCTGGCGATTGGGGTGGCAACGCTGTTGAACCACACGGCGGCCGGTTACGTCGGGCTGTGGTTGCGCCACGCGCTGCGTCCCGATG
>Ga0210401_10001241_pt1 | contig 29830 bp, 30 predicted proteins | sample IncBWH32MmetaG_FD_150866 | JGI IMG/M metagenome (GOLD analysis project Ga0210401, IMG submission 150866) | Forest soil microbial communities from Barre Woods Harvard Forest LTER site, Petersham, Massachusetts, United States - Inc-BW-H-32-M | ecosystem: Environmental > Terrestrial > Soil >...
ACGATTCATCGCCATCGTCGACGACGATACGTCGGTTCAAACTGCCCTGCAAGATCTGATCGAATCGGAAGGACTATCCCCGCTCTGCTTCGGCTCCGCCGAGCAATTCCTGGATTCCGGCGCGCAACGCAAGGCTGCATGCCTGATCGCGGACATTCGCATGCCGGGGATCTCAGGCCTTGAACTGCAAGCGAAGCTCAAAGCCGAACAATGCCCAATACCCATTATCTTCATCACCGCCCATGGCGACGCCAAAATGCATATTCAAGCCATGCGCGACGGGGCGGTGGAGTTCCTGACCAAACCCTTCGACAACGCAGTCCTACTCGAAACTGTTCACGCCGCTCTCGAGGACTAACTTATGGTGGACCGCGAGCTTGGCAAGTCACATTCGGTGATACGGGCTGATGAAGATGGTCGGGTTCGTAGATTCGAGAGGATTATAGGCAGCAGCCCAGCTTTGAGAGCTGTCCTGGAAGAGGCCGAGCGCGTAGCGCCAGTAGATTCCACTGTAGTCATACGGGGAGAAACAGGGACGGGAAAGGAACTCATCGCTCGCGCGATCCATAACGCCAGTCCGCGCAGCGGCCACCCGTTGATCAAGCTCAACTGTGCCGCGATTCCCTTCGACCTGCTCGAAAGTGAGCTCTTTGGGCATGAGCAGGGCGCTTTTACGGGTGCCATCGCGCAAAGAATTGGCCGCTTTGAACTCGCGGACAAAGGCACGCTCTTTCTTGATGAAGTCGGCGACATACCCCTCGCGTTACAGCCCAAGCTCCTGCGTGTATTGCAGGAGCAGGAATTCGAACGTCTCGGAAGTGCCCGCACCCATCGCGTCAACGTGCGGCTCGTCGCGGCCACTCACCGCGATCTCGAACGAATGGTCAAGGGTGACCAATTTCGAAGCGATCTGTACTATCGCCTGAACGTATTTCCGATAACGTTGCCTCCCCTGCGCGAGCGGACCGAAGACATTCGTCCTCTGGTGGAATATTTCGTTGAGATCTTTTCTCGCAAAATGGGAAAGCACATAGCTACCATCCCAGACGAAGTTCTGAACGCTTTCGAGTCATATTCTTGGCCGGGAAACATTCGAGAACTCCAAAACGTGATCGAACGCGCGGTAATTCTATCCAATGAAGGCTCGCTTCCCAATCCTCTATGCCGAAGTCGCGGCTCGACGGTTTCTTTGTTCCCTCCGAGCATAACGCTCGCGGAATCCGAACGAACCCTGATGTTGGGAGCATTAGAAGCCACCGGATGGGTTGTCGCTGGACCGTATGGCGCAGCCGTAAGATTGGGGATGAAGCGCACTACGCTAATGGCCCGGATGAAGAAGCACGGGATCTTTAGACCCGCAGAGGAGAACAATCTGGATCACGACGTCCAAGATGATTCTCCAGGGACCGGCCCTCTTTAGATATTCGCTGAGAGTCTTTGGGCCATCTCGGCCGAGTCCTGCGTGTCGCACCGAGCTACACAAGACCCGAAAGATCCACACCACTAACTTTTCATGCCCCGCATCTGCATTTCTTTTCTTTCCTCACCCCAGTCTGACTGATCGCCACGCGCTCTCATCGCCGATTTGTGTGGAAAGCAAGCGCGGTACCAAACGGACAACCACTCTGTTCCCTTCTATCTGATTGCGATAGCGCAATCAGGCAGCCAACTCCCAGATGAGCTCAAGTGTCAGGACCGTGCCACTGTTGTCGTGTAGTCAGGCCTTGAGCTGAAGTGTGGATTTCCAGCCCACATCCACCGTGAGTTGCGGCGATGAATTGCGTGGCAGAGCAATTGCAGCAAGACCCTGCGGATTTCACTTTAGGAAGGGTTGACGTGGCAAAGAGAAGCGTGGCGGAGTTAGCAGCGTCGCACGGCGAGTCCCTTGAAATGCATATGCTACGCCGTCGTTGTTCACTAGCTGTTCGCAGCACTCCCTTCAGGGCTGCGGCTCGACTCGGTATGGCTCTCCTGCCGGCAGCCGTATTTTTAGCTGCGGATTGTAGGAATCCGAACGCGGCGCCCGCCATTCCGAGTCCTGAGGTGGAAGTCGCGAGAACCCGCGACAGAGTACTCTCGTGAAGGACACCGGACAAAAGACGAATTGGAGAAGCCTCATGGGACCAGTAATCGGCATATTGCTGCTACTTGCACAAGTGTTTTTCGCCGTTTCTTTGTGCCCGGCAGAAACTAAGCCAGGAATTGCCAGCATTTTCAAACTTGAATCAACTCCAGCTGACTCGATTTACGGTCTGTCGCTACTGGCGTTGGCCGTTGCGGGTTTCACCTTTGCGTTTGCAGTGGGTTTGCCGGCATGGCCTGGCCCAAATGAAGGTGCTGTCGAGTCATTTCAAAAAAGGGGGCAACTACAATGAGCGCAAATCATCCAGGCACGGCAATCGCGAGCGTGAAGGAGTTCCCCATGAATCTGATCGAAGTCGAATACCCCGATACATGCCGCGGAAACGGACGGCTGACGGGCGATACTTCGACCCGCGAAGCAAAACTGGTCCAAAAAGAGGAGCTCGACCCGCAAAAGCGGAGTTCCGCGTCGCGTCATTTCGAGGAGGAATTGCGGCAGCGAGTGGTCGGGCAGAATGAGGCCGTGCAAGCGCTGGTCGATCTTTATGAGATTTTCTGCGCGGGCCTGCATTCTGCCGGCCGCCCAGTGGGAAACCTCCTATTTCTAGGACCAACCGGTTCAGGAAAAACACGCACAGTCGAGGCCGCCGCCGATATTTTATTCGGAGACGGCCGGGCTGTGATCAAGGTGGACTGCGCGGAATTCCAGCACTCCCACGAAATCGCGAAGTTGATTGGTTCACCGCCAGGGTATCTGGGACACCGCGAAACGCACCCGCTCATTACCCAGGAGGCATTAGCCTCAAGCTATCGTGAACATCTCAAACTGAGTTTTCTTTTGTTTGACGAGATTGAGAAAGCGAGCGACGCGTTGTGGCAACTACTGCTCGGAATGCTCGATAAAGCAACGCTGACACTGGGCGATAACCGGCGAGTGGATTTGTCGCAGACAGTGATCTTCCTGACCTCGAACTTGGGAAGCAGCCAGATCGCCGATCTGATACACGGGGGAATGGGATTCATCCAGCCGAAGGACAAGGCGGCAGCGGGATTGCACGAGAAGGTGGAGAGGACCGCGGTGGAGACAGCAAGACGGAAGTTCTCGCCGGAGTTCATGAACCGTCTGGACAAGGTGGTCGTGTTTCATCCGCTGAAGCGCGCGGAGCTTGAGGAAGTGCTGGAGATCGAACTCAGGCAAGTACAGAAGCGCGTGCTGGACTCTACAACGCAGCCCTTCTTGTTTCGAATCACGAGCGAAGGCCGAGAGTTCCTCCTGGAGGAGGGAACCGACGAGAGGTACGGAGCCCGCCACTTAAAGCGCGCCATCGAGCGGAATGTCGTCTGCGCACTCTCCAGACTGTTGGCCACAGGGCAGCTGCATCGGGGCGATGCATTGCTCATCGACTGGCATCGTGGCGAAGAAGGACTGGTTTTCTTACGAGACACGGAAAAGCGCTCTTGCAGTACAAAGGTTGACTTTCCCGTTCCCAGCTCAGGACAGTTGATGACTGCGGAAGTTCGAGTTTAGGCAGATCTACCACCATGCTGGAAAGCCCTAGCGATCAAAAACAGGAGCGGAAAATGAGCACAGCATCAAACTCGGTCATCCAAGCAACTCGTTATCCCGAAAGCTCCTCGATGAATGGCGCTCTCTATCGTGGTGATGAACGGACGGCGCGCAAACCGGAACGCGCAGGATCCTCCTTTTTGGACACGATCGTAGGGCGCCGGGGCGGCCTGCGCTCAATCCTTAGCCAGGTTGAGGCCGTGGCCGGCTCGAATACTACCGTCTTGATCTCCGGAGAGACTGGCACAGGCAAGGAAGTCATCGCGCGGGCGATTCACGAGCTTAGCCCCCGCCGAAATCGAAATCTGGTGAAGGTGAATTGCGCGGCCATGCCGGCCGGGCTTCTCGAGAGCGAGCTATTCGGACACGAAAGGGGAGCCTTTACGGGCGCGATCAATTCACATGTCGGCCGTTTCGCGCTGGCCGACGGTGGCACTCTATTCCTTGACGAAATTGGGGACATGCCGTCGGAACTTCAGCCCAAGCTGCTCCGCGTGCTCCAGGAACATGAGTTTGAGGCCGTGGGCAGTACGCGTACAACGCGAGTCGATGTTCGCGTCGTTGCTGCGACCAACCAGGATCTGAAGGAAATGGTTCGCGATCGCGAATTCCGCGAAGATCTATACTACCGTCTGAATGCCTTTCCGGTTTTTCTTCCGCCGCTACGTGAAAGGAAGGCTGATATCCCACAGCTCGTCGAGCACTTCGTGAAAGAGTTCGCAGACTCCATGGACAAAACCATCGAAACCATCCCTGAGGAAGCCATGCGCGCCTTAGTTTGCCACCACTGGCCCGGTAACATTCGAGAACTGCAAAACTACATCGCGCGCGGCGTCATTCTCTCCAACGATGGCATATTTGAACCGGGGCCACTTGAGAGATACGAGCCGCTGGAGCCAGAAATTGCGAATCCGACGCTTGAAGATAAGGTGCGTAGAGAGATCCTCGCTGCCTGCCAGCGGGCCAATTGGAAGCTCGGGGGACCCCGCGGAGCAGCCGCCAGACTCGGCTTGAAGCGCACCACGCTGTTTTACAAGATGAAGCGTCTCGGTATTACGCCGCCTGTGGACAATCGGCAGGATTGAGCTCACGCCGTTCGCTTGGGATTTGTTTTTACGTCGAGCACGGGAACCAGGAGGAACAATGCCCTCAGTACAAACGCCTCAAACTGAACAAACCGAAGACTGGATGTCGACGGAGCCCGAATGTTGGGATCCAATGGGTCCGATCGTTGAAGCACTTAGCCTGTTAGTCCTGCTCGAGACTGGTGATACTGTTGACGATGTTCGACGGCTAATTGCAGTTCCTCGCCATATCGAAGCTTCCTTGCAAGCATTCATAGTCGCTTATCCCGAAGAAAAATTCGAGATTGAGCGCATGCTTTCATTTCGACGGGAAGTTACTAGGGAATTTGAGCGTTTGGTTTCGATGTATTTGATGGAAAAAGGCGAGAGCCTTCTTCACCATAGGGCCGTCCCCCACTCCGTAACGACGTCTTGGCAAAGAGATGCCTCTGCATTGACCTAGATGCGCCAAGCTCCGCCGCCGCGAGCGTTCTTTTCAACCGTTTGCTCTGATCGCCTTGACGGTGCTCGCGATGGGTGCACGAAATCCCGCTGTCCGAAAGCTGGCAGTCCCCGACCTGACGACAACGGTGCTGACACTAACGATCGCGGGCATCGGTGCGGACTCGTCGATTGCAAATGGCAGCAATCCGAGATTGGCGAGAAGGGTTGTGTCAGTCGCCGCAATGTTTTTGGGCGCGGCGTTGGGTTCGGTCCTAATACATTACTCGATCTCAACAGCCCTGTGGTTTGCGACCGCAATCTCCTCCGTCTGCAGCGCGGCATTGCTTCGGTCATTGCATACGTCCGATAAGCTATGACTTTGAGACTTTGCGGAGGTCTATTCGGGCGTGCGGCCCATCGCGTGAATGAACTCGTCGTGCGCCTCTGAATAGTCCAGCTGGGATTGAAGAAGGAGCGCCTTCGCCTCGTATTCCTGAGCGGTTGACACAGCAGCTTGCGACTTCAGCGCGGCCCCTTGCAACAGTTCTTGCTGCAGCACGCGGTTCGACTCGCTGCGCAGAGCCACAACCTCTTCCGACACCTTCACCACCTGCTGCGTTCTTTCCAGTTTGTTGTACGCAGTGTGGATGGCAAGTTCGACCTCGTCCCTCAGCCTCGCAAGGTTCTCCTTCGCTTGAGTCAATTGCGATTGATCTTCATGTTCCACGGCTCGCTTTCGCCCTCCGTCGAACAGGTCATACCCGAGGTGTATACCAAAAGTGCCGAAACTATTCGCCAGGAATGGGACATTATTCTGGTAGCTGTAGCGTGCGAAAACCTCCACATCGGGGACCCAAATATCTGTCTTGGCCAAACGGACTGCAGCCTCCGCTTTCTCCACTTCGGCGCGAGCTTCCAGGATTTCCGGATGTGAGGCCATTGCAGCCGTAACGCATTCTTCGAACGCGCAAGTCTCCTGAGACTCCGTAACGATAGGATCAAGGTCCAGGGCGGTTGTCAGAGGCAAGCCCATCAAATCATTTAGTTTCAACTTGAGATCTTCCAACTGGAGATCCGTCGTGAGCAGGTCTTGCTTCGATTGCAAGGTTTGCGCGCGGCTCTCGATGGCGTCCTGTTCCAGGGAACTCCCGAACTTCACCTGCTCCAGGTGTTCGTTTTGCAGGTCCTGAGATGCCGCTATTCTTGCCTCTGTGGCTCTGTGGCGAGCCTGTGCAATTAAGATGGTGTAGTAGACCTGATGCACTGCGAGCGCTACGTCATTTTCGGTAAGGTCTAGTTTCTCGCGGGAGGCCTTTAGGTCCGCTTCCGCCATTGCGTTCGCCTGCTTGACCTTCAGAAGGTTGGTTAACGGCTGCGTGATCTGGGTTCCGATGGTAGTCAGGTCGCGGCCGCCTTGGTTGATGATGTTGTTCACCGGAGGAATCGGCGTTCCCCCTGCTGCACCCAGGCTGCCCTCCTTGATCTGAATCAACTCCGTATCCGTCAAGCGCATAAAGCTGCTGTCATTGCGTATGGATGGGAAATAAGAACCTTTCGCTGCTTCTTTTGCATGTTGTTTCTCATCGACGCCGAAGGCTCCGATGCGGACATTGTGGTTGTGCTTCAGCGCCAACTGAACCGCTTCCTGGAGTGTGATGTGCGAAGGGGCAGGATCACTTTTGTCGCCGGAAAGGGCCGGAGAGGCAGATAAAACCGTCGCAATGAAAATAACGAGTGCCTTTCGTCTCACGATTTTGACTCCTTCTCGAGGGCTAGCGTCTGCTGGGCCCTGCTGAGGTCGCCGTAGCTCAACTGTGATTTGCGCAATAGAGCGACAAACACAAGGGCGCTCGCGCAGCTCCAGGCGATCAACAGGAATCCGTCGATAATGCTCAGGCCGTAGGCCTGAAGGCGCATGCGGCCCGCAATCAAGCCGACTGCGCGGGCGCCGGCAGATGCCATCCCGTACGATTTGGCCTGTAGCCCTGCTGTCATGGCTTGAATGTTCTGATCGGTGATCCAGTTGCCACTACTGACGTGAAGTCCCAGGAGATTCGAATGCAGCTTTTCGCGCTGAGCAACGAAGTGGCCCATGTAGATGGCGCCCCCGGTCCCGCCGAATATGCGTACAGTGTGAAAGAAAGCCGAAAAAGTAAGGACCCACTCCGGTTTCGACAAGGCTCCGGTGAACATGGCTTGCAGCACGATGCAGCCGACAAGCCCGATAAAGGCAAAGGCCTGTCCGACGCCAGTCAACAGCTCGGTCCGGTAGAAGTTCTGGGCCGCCCATGCGGTGGTGTACTGAGCGCTCAACCAAGCGGCCCAGGCCGTACTTGCGAGGCCGCCGGCGAGGAGCAGGCGCGGATCGATGTTGCGTAGCAGCAGAAGCGAAGCCACAAACGCGATCGGCAGAAGCGGAACCGCACTCCAGATGATCGCAGGGCCAATCTGGTCTGACTCAAAACCGCGTATAGCTAGCGATTGCGGGATCAGGATAATGGTCGTGCATAGTGTGAAGCGGAACCAGAAGAGCAGACAGCCCAGCAAGAGGGTATTCCACTGCAACAGATAAGGCAGTGCAACCAGAGGATTGGAAGCGCGCAGCCTCCGCAGCAGGGCGCACAACAGGAAAAACGATCCGGACCAAAACCAGGCGTTGAACACTCCGGAGCGAAACCAGTCGAGCCGCTGACCTTGCTGAAGAGCGGTAAAAATCAGAGCTAATCCCGCACTCAGGTAGAGGAATCCCGCGAAGGCGGGAACAGGGTCACCCTTCTTGCGCGCCGGCGGAATGCCGAAATAGATGCATGCCATCATCAACGGTGCAATCGCAGCGGAGTTCCAGAACATCCATTGCCAGGACAGATGATCTCTGTACCAGCCGTAGAGCGAAGGAGCGATATTCACCGCCCCGTCCACAAAAACCGCGTAGAGGGCAATGGTGAAGGGAAGGTAGCGCAGCGGTAGATTGCGAAGCGCGAACGTCAGCGTCAGTGGATAGAAAGTGCCTGAGGTAAGACCGGCAACAATGAGCACTGTGATGAAAAGGCCATAGCCATGGATAAAAGGAAGAAAGGTGCAAGTTATGGCGAAGATGCCGGCGGAACACAACAATATGCGCCGGGGGCCGAGCAGTCCGCCGAGATAGACGGTGAACGGGCCGATAAACATAAGCGAGGCGTTGTATGCGCTGTCAAACCAAGCCCCATCGTCGAGGCTTATACCGACATGCCCCTTCAGATCGGGAAGTCCGAGGCTGAGCATGCGACCGGTGAGAGTTACGAGCCCGGCGCCTATGACGACTCCCAGGATCCCCAGTAGAGGTCGCGTCGAGACTTCCGACGTGATTGCCGCGGCGGTAGCACGCGCGATGGCTGCTGGCGTCGGGCGAACGTCGATACTCGAAGCTGCCATGAGTTCCGGCTACCCTCTCGTCCGGACGGTTGCAATCACGGAAAGTCCGGGGCGCAGTTTGGCCGCAAAAGCTGTGTCGTCGAGAGCGATCTTGACCGGAATGCGCTGTACGACTTTCGTGAAATTACCGGTCGCATTGTCAGGTGGCAGCAGGGAAAATTGCGATCCACTGGCGGGTGCGATCTCCACCACCTTCCCGTGAAATACTTGCCCGGGATATTGGTCAATCCGAAGTTCGGCAGGGTCACCGATCTTCACGTTGGTCAACTGGGTTTCGCGATAGTTGGCCTCCACCCACTTCGTGACGTCAACAAACGCGATCACCTGTGTGCCCGGCGAAACAAGTTGTCCCGGTCGAACTTGCCGTTCGCCCACAGTGCCCTCGCCGGGCGCGTAAATCTTCGTGTAGCTAAGATTCACCTTAGCTGCCGCGAGGCTCGCCTGTTTCGCGTGTAGATCTGCCTGAAGCTGAATGTCCTCCGATTCCAGAACAGCTTTGGAACGGCGCTCGGCTTCAACGGTGAGTTCACTGCTGCGTAATTCCGTTCGGGCCTGATCGAGGTCGGCCTCGCGGCTGGCAACCTGTGCCGAGATGCGCAGTTCGTCGGCGATAGCGGCCTCGACCTTCTGTTGCGTCGCCGATTGAGTCTGATATAGTCCCTCCTGGCGTTTGCGTTCGGAGCGAGCACGAACCAAGTCAGCCTCTACGGCGTCCTTACCGGCCTCCGCCGCGGCAATTTCCGCGTTTGCTTGATCGATACCGGTAAGTGCTTTCGCGATGCGCGCGTTCTGCAATTCGCGCTGCCTGCGGTTATTCTCGATGGCGGCGCGAGCACCCTCAACTGTTGCACTGGCCTGGTCAGCCTGCGCGCGGTAGTCATCGTCTTGCAATTCGACGATGAGTTCGCCCTTGTGTACTTGTTGATAGTCCGTCACGTGAACGGCGTGCACGATCCCGCTCACCTTGGTGCTCAGCGGCGTAAGGTCACCACGAACATAGGCATCATCAGTTACCTGGTTGACCTTGCCGCCCTCCCACGCATTCCAGTTGCGAGTGATGGTGATAAATACCGCCAAGGCGAGCAGCACAGCGAGAACGGGAGTTATGTACTTCTTCCATCTGGCACTGCTGCCGGAAGTCACCGGAACTTTATCGGTCTCGGGCAGCGCCGGTTTTGAGACCGGTACGGCGGATTCTACCGATACTGGCGAGGCACACATTAAATTTGCTCCTTCAGCAGCACGAAATCTGCAACTTTACAGCTTGATGAAGTCCTACTGCTAACGACGACTTCTTCTTGAATGCCGAACTCGCGAGTGTTGGCGAGATTTGGCGCAAAATTCTTGGCACCCGGCGGTTGCTAGTGCCGCAAGAGACGTGCCAATCGATCAGTGACGACACGATCCGCAAGGTACTGATGGTGCAGACGTTTCCATGACCCTGTGCCTGAGACCCATGCCAACTTAGCGAACGCTGCCAACCGTTTAGCGCTTTCGCCACATGATTGACACCGAGACACGCGGAACTCCCTGCTTGAAAGTTCCGGCAAGAGGAGGTTGAACCGGGTGTCTGCCGTCGAAAATAGCTCAGTGGTCCTTCTCGGATTTCCCTCGGAGCCGATTTGCCCTGGGAAATCCAGCGTCACATGGTGTGGAACGAACAGGAGGATACGAGCAAGGAGAGCGCGGGTTGGCCCACGAGATCAACCGGGTCGCAGAGCCCGGCCTCCAGCGCTGTTTTCTACGGCCGGAGGCGCAAGGTGAAAAGCTAAAGTCGTCATCCAGTTATAAACAATGCAGAACGGCTCGTCTTCGAATTGGACCCTCAAGAGCGTGCCGTGTTTGATTCAAGAGCTGTCGGTTTGCGCGGAAGAGTCGCGACTTGAATGCCGTGGCTGATACACCAAGTAGGCGCGAGCCTCTGGGCCAGACAATCATCTCTTCGAAGGCTTGCATCCTCTAGGTTTCCGATCGGGTCTTTATAGGGCTCCTGGGTTCGGAGCGTGCCGAGTTGCAAGCGCTTAACCGCGCCTTCTTTTTTCGTGCTGTAAAGTCGGGCCGACACTTATCGGTTGCCGTTCCGCCGGTGCGCCCATTGAAGCTCCTGGATGTGGATGCGTAGGTCATGATGATCTCCGTTTCCCTTTGCTTCATAAAGCAACTTTCTGCCCAAGGCGGACTTCGCCGAGGAATCAGCATCCGTCTTGTTTTCAACGGCAGGAAGAGACGCAGCGTCGCTGCGCGGAATGGTGGGAATCCTACAGCTCGTTATTCATAACAGAGATTTGACGGTAGCGTCGAGGCCATGACCAGATGCAATAAGCGCTGGTGCGCGCCTGATTGCACATAACCCGGCGATCAAAGCGGAGACGTCGATGCATGACTCTGCGATCTCTGTAAACGTACCGAGGACAGGCGCCGATGACAGTGTCGACCGCAACGAGACGAAACAGAGGAAAAGAATAGAGCACATGGCACTCCGCATCAGTACGACCCGACTGGAAGCAATGAAGCGGCGAGCCGAACAAATCGTGATGGTTACGGTATACGACTATCCCACTGCGTCGTTGGCTGACGAAGCGGGTGTAGACGCAATACTCGTAGGCGATTCATGGGCATGGCTGTGCTAGGCCACGAAACAACCTTACCCGTCACGCTCTCCGATATCTTGCACCATACCAAGGCAGTCGTACGGGGCGCCAAGCACGCTCTGGTCGTGGCAGATATGCCATTCTGAGCTATCAAATCAGCTCAGAGGAGGCGGTCCGCAACGCTGGAAAGCTGTTGAAAAAGAGGCGGCGCCATGGCGGTTAAGGTCGAGGGTGGTGTTGAGATCTGTCCCTTGCGGCAGGAATTCCAGTGATGGGACACCTGGGTTTGCCCCCTCAATCCTTACATGTCTTCGGAGGATATAAGGTTCAGGGGCGCACCGAAGAGACAGCTCACAAAATGATTTCCGACGCACGGGCCCGGAATCCGCCGGAGCTTTCGCGTTGGTGCTGGAACTCACTCGAGAAGACGTGGCCGCCGCGGTCACTGAAACGGTTTCCGTTCCCACGATTGGCATCGGCGCGATGGAGCATTGCGACGGCCAAGTCTTAGTGCTGCACGATCTGCTCGGATTCACCTCGCGCATCAGTCCGAGCTTTGTTAAGCAGTACGCCCAGGTCGGGCAGGTGATTCGTGAGGCCACCGAACAATATGCTCGCGAATTGGGTCTCGATTCGCATCGTCTGGGATTTCGTCAAACTAAGCCGTTACGCGTCAGATTCTCGACGATTCTGTCAATCAAGAGACGGGAAAGCGCCCAACAATTCTTCGCTCCTAGCTTCATGGCTCCATAAGACATTCAATCAAGGCAGCTTGCGGTTTCGCTTTCTCTCGTGCTTGCCTGGAGACTCCGTTGCATGGTTCACATGCGCTGGCAACCCTGCTTTCCTTTGCAGCTGCTGCTACCAATCGCTTAGCAAAATTGTTGGAGAAGATCCTTAGTGAAAATTGGCGAAACGATGCGGAAGGTGGATTGGCGAGCGATTGCCAGTAGCGGCGCGGGGGTTCTCGTTCTCTTGGCGGCGGTGCTTCTCGCGGCAAGCTTGTGCGGCACCAGTACCCCAGCTGATCACCCGGTTCCGAGCATCTTTGATTCGCACTCAGCGCCGGCGGAGTCGATCCGTCACCTGTCTCATTTCGTCCTCGGTATCACTGGGGTGATTTTTCTGGTCGTTTTCAGTTTGTTGAGCTACGTCGTAGTGAAATTTCGTAACCGAGCAGCGGGTTCAGAGCGTGAGCCAGCACAAGTCTATGGTAGTACGCAGATCGAACTGGCCTGGATTGTGATCCCAATCTTGATCGTTGTCGTGCTATGCGTCGCGACAGCTCGCGTGATTCATGCCATCCAGGATGCTCCAAAACCCTGTACGGCCGTAGAGGTAAATGTCATAGGGCAGCAGTTCTGGTGGGAATTTCGCTATCCGGCGCTGGGTATTGTCACGGCGAACGAACTGCACATTCCAGTAAGTGACCCCGCACACCCCACGCCGACATTCCTAAGACTCATGCGACAAAGAAAAGCTTTGAAAGGACTTGCCAGACAATGTTGATTGCAGCCCGATTACGAAGAGTCCTGATATCCGCGCTTTTGCTTTCGTGTGTCCAACTTCCTGTCTCCCACGCCCAGGACGCTGAGCCATTCAAATTCTTTCGCAACTATATTGGGCTGCACGAAGATCAGATTACTGCAATTCAAAATGGGAAGGCCGTGGCCAAGATAGTTGAATCTCGCACGCCGGATGAAGTGTTCGTATTTGGTTCGGTGTATGTGCGGTCGACTCCCCAAGAATATTTGAAGCTCGCTTCGGACATGGCTGAACTTCGCAAGCTTCCAAACTATCTTGCGCTCGGACAGTTCAGCGATCCTCCGCAGCTGTCTGACTTGGAAGGTTTCACTTTGGAGCCGGAAGACGTCAAACAACTGAAAAGCTGCGAGCCCGGACATTGTGACGTTCAGTTACCCTCCCAGGCGATGGATGCGTTTAAACAGTCTGTGAACTGGTCTGCTCCGGACGCGACGAATCAGGTGAATCGCCTTGGACAGAAAATGGCACTCGAGGCGTTACAGAGATACATGCAGGGCGGAAATGCAGCGCTCGGAACATATCGCGACAAGGATCATCCGGCAGAAGTAGCTGAGGTATTTCGGTCCTTGCTCAGCCGGTCGAAAGCGCTTCCTGTTTACCTGCCGGATCTCAATCGCTATCTGCTCGATTATCCGGAAGCAGGATCAGAAAACATTCAGTCCCAGTTCTACTGGGCGAAGGTGAAATTCGGGCTCAAACCCACGCTTCGGATCGTGCAGGCCATCGTATATCGAGGTCCGCGCTCTACGGACCCGGCCTACGCCATCGCGGAGAAACAACTTTACGCGAGCCATTATTTCGAGACCGCTCTTGACCTAACTGTCTGCGTCCGGGATCAGGATAATCCCGAGGGCCCTGGCTTCTATCTGATCACCCTCAAAGGTTCTAAACAGGCGGGGTTGACAGGATTGAAAGGCGGCATCGTGAGAAAAGTCGCCGTTGATAGAACCCGCTCTTCGCTCGAACAAGCACTCGAGACAATCAAGCAAAGGTTGGAAAGTCGGACCAACTGATTCACATCGTGGCTACTCAAGGAGATTTATGGTTTTGCCAGACCGTCGTACAGCGAGCGTACTGCTGACAATCCTCCTCTTTGCGTTGGCGCTCGCCATCGTATACGTCGCGCGCACGGTCATCGTCATCTTCGCCTTTTCGATTCTGTTCGCGTACTTGATTAATCCGATTGTTCGATTCCTGCAACGCCACTCTCTGTTTTTCAAGAATTTGAGAGGGCCCCACGTTCTGGAAGCCTATCTCGCAATCATCATTGTGACCGTGCTGCTTTCGCACGGTCTCGTTCCGGAATTTCGGAAGAATGCTGGCCGGATTCTCTCCGCAATACCGGCGTTGACCAACAGAGTTTCTTCCGGAGAGATTGCGAACAACCTCGGCAGAGCCGATAAGCAAGCTGATCAGATCCGGGTCCTCCTCGACCGCCAACTCTCGAACATCGAGCGCTTTCTGGGAGAAATGGAACAGGCTGCGCCGGCGGCAATCGCCGCAATCGTAGTGATCCCTATTCTCGCAGTCTTTTTCTTGAGCGACGGCGAAGAGCTGACCAATCAGGTCATTCATCTCATAGCCACGAACGAGAATCGCGGTGCGTTAGAGTCGCTGGCCGGCGAATTGCACGCCATGTTGCAGCGCTACATCCGCGCTAAGGTAATCCTGGGTGGACTGTCTCTCCTATATTGCTCGATTGCGATGCTCGTGTTGGGTTTTCCGAACGCGGTGGTGCTGGGAATTCTCGCCGGAATACTGGAGCTCATTCCGGTGGTGGGCTGGATGACCGCAGCGGCAATCATAGTTACGGCAGGAGTTCTCGCCCACTCGCATTGGATATGGATGCTTGCGCTACTCGCTGTCTGGCGAATGTCGATGGACTACGGCATTTCGCCGCGCGTTATGGGACACGAACTCGAAATGCATCCCTTGCTCGCAATTTTTACGTTAATGGTGGGTGGCGCGGTTGGCGGAATCGTGGGGATCTATCTTTCGGTGCCGCTGGTTGCCGCATTACGCGTCATCTACCGAAGGTTTGCGTGGCCTGCAGTGGATACAGCAGAACGGGGCAGCTTTGTCGGCGTTCCGGACGCGAAAGTCGAGAAATCCGTGGTCGCCTGAGACCCAGTACGGAGATTTTCATGGAAAGTATCACACAAACTACTGCAGGTGCCGCACTGCAAACAGTCGGAAGTCGTGTCGACAAACAAGACGCGACGCCCACAAACGTTTCCAAAGCCCGCCGAATCTCACTCGAGAGCTTCGCGTGGTTCACCCTTGCGTACAACGTCGTCGTCGTCCTCTGGGGCGCCTACGTGCGCGCCACAGGGTCAGGAGCAGGGTGTGGCAGCGATTGGCCTCTTTGCAATGGCAGATTGCTGCCTTCGACGTCCCAAGCGGTAATCGAATTCACGCACAGGGCGACAAGCGGTTTATCGCTTGCCCTCGTGGTCACTCTTCTTATTTGGTCCTGGCGCCGCACAGAAAGGGGCGAGTGGCCTCGTTACTCTGCTGCTGAAGCTGTGATCCTCTTGTTCAACGAAGCTCTTCTTGGCGCGATTCTTGTTGTCTTCGAACACGTCGGCGTCGACCGATCCACAAGCCGCGCCCTCTTTCTTGGCCTCCATTTTGGCAATACGCTCCTGCTCGTTGCCGCACTGACGCTGACTGCCAGGTGGCTCTCAAACAGGCCTCGCCTTTTTGCACTCTCCGCAAAGGGGGCTGAACGGCTGGTGATTGCAATGGGTTTATTTGGCGTAATGGCTACCGGGATGGCCGGCTCGCTGGCCGCCCTGGGCGACACGATTTTTCCTGAAACAGCTTTGAAAGACTCGTTGGCCCTGGATTTCTCGTCAAATACCCAAGTCTTGTTGCGTCTCCGGACTCTCCATCCAGTCGTGGCAGCGATCGCAGTCCTTTATCTGGTATGGATGATGCAGAGGCTTTCGAAGAACCGCGAAGAATCTTCCAGGATCCTTTCCTTCCTTACAGCGGCATTGGTGGCGCAGGTCGCTGTGGGCGTGTTGAACATACTCTTACTCGGCCCGGTTTGGCTGCAGCTTACTCACCTGTTGATCGCCGAAATACTCTGGATCTTGCTGGTGCTTGCGTCAGCCGAACTATCGTTTTCTGACCAACATATCCATTTCCCGCTTTCTCAAAAAGGGGTGAACGCAATCACTAGGGCTGAAACCAGAAGCAATTGGGCATTGCTATGAAACAACTTCACATTGTCAAAAAACCGTGCCGCCGAAGACCTTCATTCACGCGTATTGAGAATGCGATTGCGGCCATACGGGCGGGGCAGATGGTGATCGTTGTTGACGATGAAGATCGCGAAAATGAGGGCGACCTTACCATTGCCGCCGAGAAGATCACACCCCAAGCAATCAACTTCGTGGCGCAGTATGGCCGCGGACTAATTTGCCTGGCGATGACAGCCGAGCGTTTGGACGCACTTCAAATTCCGTTGATGGTCTCGCAGAACAGCTCGCGATTTGAAACCGCGTTTTGTGTCAGCATCGAGGTGAAGGAGCGCACGACCACAGGGATTTCGGCCGCCGATCGTGCCGCCACGGTGCTCACAGCGATTGACCCGTCGACGAAGCCTTCGGATCTTGTTCGCCCGGGTCACGTGTTCCCGCTGCGTGCCAGGAGTGCGGGAGGGCTGGCCCGTGCCGGACACACCGAAGCGGCTGTAGACCTGGCGCGACTGGCCGGCCTCCACCCTTCCGGGGTCATCTGCGAAATCATGAACAGGGATGGCACCATGGCCCGAGTGCCGCAACTTAGCCGTTTCGCAAAGCGGCATAGTATGCCGTTGGTCACCGTCACCGACCTAATTACCTACCGGATGCGTACGGAGTCGGTGGTGCAGTGTAGCTTCCACGAGGCTCCCAACCGAGTATGGAGAATTCCCGCTTCACGCATTCGAGAATCAGATCGACAGGCAAACGCACGTCGCCCTCGTGCGCGGCGAAGTCGGAGATGGACGGGACGTACTCGTGCGCGTTCACTCACAGTGCCTTACCAGCGATGTCTTGTGTTCAGCTCGGTGTGACTGCGGCCCGCAACTCCATGGAGCTTTGCGCCGGATCGCGGCGGAAGGTCGCGGCGTGTTCCTTTACCTGAACCAGGAAGGACGAGGGATTGGCCTGGCAAACAAGATCCGTGCCTACCGGTTGCAGGACGAGGGACTCGACACTGTTGAGGCAAACGAAGAGCTCGGGTTTAAAGCGGACCAACGGGACTATGGCGTCGGCGTGCAGATCCTGCGCGAACTCGGCGTGCGCTCGATGCGCCTTTTGAGCAATAACCCCCGCAAGCTTGTAGCCATCGAAGGTTATGGATTATCTGTGACCAAATGGCTGCCCCTCGAGATCCCAGCATCAGCTTCGACACTCAAATATTTGACAACAAAACGCAATAAGCTCGGGCACGTTCTACGCGGGTTGTAACCTCGCATGTTCTCGAAAATGTTCTCGGTGTTGTTCACTCGTATAGTCTGCTTTTGCAAGACGCATCCGCCCTTCTAACGGTTGTGCATCTCATCCAGAACAAATAGACAGAAAGAAATCCCCGCTTCAAAAACGCTCTTATTGAGTCCTATTCGAAAGCCGAGAGCGCACGCTTTTTGACTGCGTCGACTCTCTCCGAGCCCGTCAAAGCTCCGGCAATTGCGTGAACATTTTGACGGCGATTCTTCAAACTCAAAACCGGTCGGGAAGGTAACGCGCCTGTGTTCAGTACTCTACAACGAGGAGACCTCTGGCTCTTGAAATGCCTTAGTCAATGCGGCATCGACAAAGGCACAACGCACTGAAATGCAGGAGACTTCATGGCAGAACCAGCAAAGGTACTCAAAAAAGCGCTTCCTGAGCCGAACCCTGACTTCTACGAGCTGGTCGAGACATTGCCCCCCGATGAGCTCGCGGTCGTGAAGCAGGTGCGCACGTTCATGGAAACCAAGGTCGCACCGATCATCACGAAGTATTGGATCGAGGATTCCTTCCCTTTTGAATTGTTGCCGGCCATCAAGGAGCTCAATATCGGCGGCATTGGCATGAACGGCTATGGCTGCCGAGGCGGAAGTGCGCAACTGTTTGGCTTGGTCGCCATGGAGATGGCGCGCTTCGATTCCTCCATAGCCACATTCTTCGGTGTGCATAACGGCTTGGCCATGGGATCCATCTACTTGGGTGGTTCAGAGGAGCAAAAGCAAAAATGGCTCCCACCGATGGCCCACTGGGAAAAAATTGGCTGCTTCGGCTTGACCGAGCCTCTCGTCGGCTCGGGAGCCTCCGGCGGCCTTACGACTACAGCCAAGCGTGAAGGGGACACATGGACCCTTAATGGCCAGAAGAAATGGATCGGCAATTCTCCGTGGTGCGACATCTCGATCATCTGGGCGCGCGATCTGGCCGACAACCAGGTCAAGGCGTTCATCGTCGAGAACAAGACCACACCCGGCTTCAAAGTCGACAAAATCCAGAACAAGATCGCCCTCAAGGTCGTCCAGAACGGCTTGATCACCATGGAGAACTGCCGCGTTCCGGAGGAAAACCGGCTGCAAGCCGATCAATCGTTCCGCGACACAGCCCGCGTCCTGAAAATGACGCGATTCATGGTCGGCTGGGAGGCAACGGGATGCGCCATGGGCGCTTACGAAAATGCGGTCAAGTACTGCCAGGAGCGCTTGCAGTTCGGAAAGCCCATCGGCTCATTCCAGATGGTGCAAGACCTCCTGGCGAAGATGCTCGCGAACATCACCGCTTCGCAGTGCCTCTTGGTGCGCATGTCACAGCTTGACGCGGAAGGCAAGATGACGGATGCGCATGCGTCGCTTGCCAAGGCCTTCACAACCGCCAAGTGCCGCGAGACGGTCGCGTGGGCCCGCGAACTGCTCGGCGGCAACGGCATTGCTGCCGAGTACAACGTCGGTCGGTTCTTCGTGGATGCGGAAGCTCTTTACTCCTACGAGGGTACGTTCCAAATGCAAAACCTGATTCTCGGCAAGACCATCACCGGCTTTAGCGCATTCGTGTAGCCAGGTGCATGACACCCTGCATGTTGCCTCGCTGCCTGCAACTACGCGGACGTTATCGCGCAACATCAGGCATGTTTGAGCTGGTTGGCGGTGCGCAAGCGTTGACGAAGAAGTCTCGAAGAAATTGAAGAGCAAATCGAAAGAATGGGAAAGGAAGGAATGAATTCAATGTCGCCCTTAAATTCAAGACCAAACACCCCAAGACCCACCTCAAGACCTCGTTCGGCCCGCTTGTTTTTTCTGAGTGCAAGCGCCGGCCAAGTTTTGTCCGCAAATCCTGATGGCTCCGACGTAAAGGTCATTGTGAGTGAGGGAAGGCGGCTCCCTGACGGGATTGTCGTGGACACAGAGGCAGGTCACCTCTACTGGACCAACATGGGCAATCCCAACGCCAATGACGGTTCCATCGAGCGCGCGGATTTTGACGGGAACAATGCCAGCCATATCATCCGCAACGGCAGCACCTTCACCCCCAAACAACTGCAACTGGATAGAAAAAATCGAAAGCTTTACTGGTCGGATCGCGAGGGCATGCGGATCATGCGCTCGAATTTGGATGGCTCCAAAATCGAAACGCTTCTGGACACGAGCGAGGGCGACGCGCGTCCGGGCAAGGACTTGAAGAAATGGTGCGTTGGCATCGCGCTCGACGTTGAACGCGGAAAAGTTTACTGGACCCAGAAAGGGGCCGAGAAGGCGAGCCAGGGCCGTATCTTCCGCGCGAATCTGGAGATCCCAAAGGGTCAAACGGCACCAAACCGCCAGGACATCGAACTTCTCTACAACAACTTGCCCGAGCCCATCGATCTCGATCTCGATCTGGGCAACCGAATAATGTACTGGACCGACCGCGGAGATCCACCGCGCGGCAATACCGTGAATCGCGCGCCGATGGACGTCACCAATGGCAAACGGCCGGAGCCGGAAATCGTCCTTAACCACCTGATGGAAGGAATCGGACTGGCGCTGGATCTCGACAATGGGCGCATGTTTGTGACCGATCTGGCCGGCTCTGTCTACAGTGCCAATCTCGACGGATCGAATAAGAAACCTGTGATCTTTGCTCAAGGAAACCTAACTGGAATCGCATACGCGGAGCTTCCTGCGACTTTGTAAGGTCGCTCCGGTCAGTCCCAACCATTAGAAGGAGAGAATCATGAGTTCGCCGGCTTCTGCTTTGAAACTTGAGAACGTTCTGTACGAGAAGACGGTTCCGATTGCCTATGTGACCATCAACCGGCCCAAAGTACTTAACGCTCTGAACGCGAAAACTATTTCCGAATTGCGATCCGCGTTCGAAGACGCCCGCGACGATTCCGAGGTGCGTGGAGTCGTCTTCACGGGAGCGGGGGATAAGTCGTTTGCGGCCGGCGCGGACATCAGCGAAATGGCCAACGATACTCCGCTCTCCGCGGAAGAGAAAACGCGGGCCGGCCAGGCGCTCACTGACCTCATTGAAAACCTCGGCAAGCCGGTCATCGCCGCTGTGAATGGTTTTGCGCTCGGTGGTGGCTGTGAACTATCGATGGCCAGCACGATTCGAATCGCCGCTGAAAACGCGAGATTCGGCCAGCCCGAAGTGAAGATCGGAGTCATGCCGGGCTATGGCGGAACGCAGCGTCTTCCCAGGCTGATCGGCAAGGGCCGGGCATTGCAACTCATCCTTTCAGGCGAAGTCATCGACGCGCAAGAAGCCTATCGCATCGGCCTGGTAAATGAGGTCGTTCCAGGCGCCAACCTGATTGCCAGGGTTGAAGCCGTTCTCAAGCAGATCATCTCCAACGCGCCAGTCGGCGTTAAGTACTCCATCGAGGCGGTAAACAAAGGATTGGATACAAGTCTCGAGGAGGGCTTACTACTTGAAGCTTCGCTGTTCGCGATTTGCGCTGGGACCGAAGACAAGAAAGAAGGGACGTCCGCCTTTCTTGCGAAGCGTGCTCCAAAGTTCCAGGGACTCTAGCGCACAGCCGGATTTCAACTTCGTTTTGAAATTCCTGATTGGAAACGGAAAGAGGAACAACTCATGGCAGACGCAAACATATTCTCAGGCCTGAAAGTCGTGGACCTCGCGAGCTTCATCGCTGGTCCCGGCGCAGCGACGATCCTGTCCGACTTCGGCGCGGAAGTCATCAAGATAGAGCCGCCAGACGGAGAGCTATGGAGAAACGGGAATAAGATCCCTCCGCAGCCGCACTCGGAAGTACCTTATCCCTTCCAATTGGCTAATCGAAACAAGCGTGGCGTTGCGCTCAATCTGAAAGCTCCGAGCGCGCAGCAGGTTCTCGAGCGGTTAGCCAAGTGGGCCGATGTGTTCATCGTCAACACACCACATCCCGCGCGCAAGAAATTGAAGCTCGAATATGACGATGTCGCGCAGTGGAATCCGCGTCTGATCTACGCCGATCTCACCGGCTTCGGCGAGAAAGGTCCGGACGCTGCTCTTCCGGGATTCGATCTCACAGCCTACTGGGCGCGAAGCGGTTTGCTATTCATGACGCGCGAAGCTGGGTCGCCGCCGACCTGGCCGGTGGCAGGTAGCGGCGACAATGCGACCGCGGTTGCCATTTATGCCGCAATTGTGACCGCTCTTTATCGTCGCGAACACACCGGCAAAGGATCCTACGTCACGACTTCGCTCCTCGCGGCAGGTATCTGGTCGGCGAGTGTCTTCATCCAGGCCGCTCTATGCGGCGCGAATTTCTACGGCCTGCACGATCGAGCACATCCCGCAAACGCAGCTTTGAACTTGTATCGCTCTTCCGATGGAACCTGGTTCGTTCTCGTAGTAACTCCGGACAAGGTACCCGTAATTTTGAAAGCAATAGGCCGTGACGATATCCTAACCGATCCGCGATTCTCGGATTCTGCCAAGCTAGCGCAGAACCGCCCGCAGCTGACGTCAATGCTCGATGAGATTTTTGGGTCGAAGCCAATGTCGTATTGGTATGAAGTCTTCAACGGCGCTCAGATCACGTTCGGCGCGGTGCGTGAGCCGCAGGAAGTCGTTAATGATCCGCAATTGCGAGCGAATGACATCATCGTTTCGCTCGAGGGAGCCGGCGAGAAGTTGACCTCGACCATCAGCAGTCCTATTCAAGTGCACGGTATTACTAAAGTACCTGCCAGGTGCGCGCCGGGAATCGGCGAGCATAACGACGAGGTGCTGAAAGAGCTTGGTTTCACCACTAACGATATCGACGGTTTTCGTGCGAGCGGCACAATCCCGCACGCTTCGAATTTGGAATCGGCCGCTACCAGAGGTGGAAGATGAGTGACATTGTTAGAGAACGCTCGGGGAGCATCTTGCGGGTCCAGCTCAACCGGCCAGGGACAAAGAATGCCATGACTTCAGCGATGTACGACACCATCGCGGACTTGCTCACAGCTGCCGCGAAGGACGACAACAGACGTGTGGTGCTCTGGCATGATGCTGGCGATTCGGTCTGTGCGGGAAATGACCTCGACGACTTCCTAAAAAATCCCCCAGGCCCCGAGGACAGTCCGAAATCCCTTTTAATCGACGCTTTCATCCCCTTCCACAAGCCAATCGTCGCAGCAGTGCACGGTGCAGTAATGGAAGCGATTACGGCGTTCTTCGAGAAGCGCCCGCCGGACTGTACGCGAACAAAACAAACGGCAACGGTGGCGTGATTCCGGAGCGTTGTAATCGAAGCGCTCTAAGCAGAGCTGGGCGAAGGGAAATGAATCGAGGTAAGCATGTCACAGCCTAGGGTCATCATCGTGGGCGGGGGCTTTGCAGGCTTGGCCGCCGCCAAAGCGCTGAGGAAGACGCCCGCGAAGATAATCTTGATCGATCGCACCAATCACCACTTGTTCCAACCTTTGCTTTACCAGGTGGCGACCTCGGTGCTGACGCCAAGTCAGATTGCGACGCCAATCCGCGGGATTCTTCGGAATCAGAAGAACACGACTGTAATCATGGGGGAAGTCACGGGCGTTGATAAGGATCAGAAGTACGTCATTGCTAGTGACGCCGACCGGCAGAACGTACCGATTGCCTACGACTATCTAATCCTGGCGACCGGCGCTGGTCACAGCTACTTCGGTCACAATGAATTTGCAGAGTATGCACCGGGTTTGAAGAGTCTCGCGGATTCGGAGGCAGCCCGAAACAAGATCCTGCAGGCGTTCGAATTAGCAGAAGCCGAGGAAGATCCCGCTCGCCATCAGGACCTGCTCACTTTTGTTCTCGTTGGTGCCGGTCCCACGGGCGTTGAAATGGCCGGCGCTCTCGCAATCTTGGTTCGAACCACGCTGAAATCAGATTTCCGTAGGATCGATCCGACCTCAGCAAGGATCGTGCTCGTTGATATGGCTCCCAAGGTTTTGGGGCCGTTTTCGGAGAATCTTTCCAAAGCTGCGAAGCAACGACTCGAGAAGCTGGGTGTCGAAGTCCGGCTCGGACACAGCGTCGATCACATCGACGCGGAAGGTGTCGTAATCGCGGGCGAGCGGATCCCATGCAAAACGGTGATCTGGACTGCAGGCGTCGCACCCTCACCGGCAGGCAAGTGGCTGAACGCCGAGACAGATCGCGCGGGAAGGGTGCGCATTCAGGAAGATCTCACTGTGCCCGGGCACTCCGAGATTTTTGTGGTGGGAGATACGGCGTCGCTCGACCAGAATGGCAAACCCCTGCCAGGGGTTGCTCAAGTTGCGATGCAGCAGGGCCGTTATGCGGGAGAGCTAATTCACAGCCGCATCCTTGGTAGTCCCCCTCCTCACGCGTTTAGCTATTTTGACAAGGGCAGCATGGCTGTAGTGGGCAAAGGTTTTGCTGTCCTGCAAAGCGGCAAAGTCCAGGTAAGTGGGTTCGGGGCTTGGCTCACTTGGGCCGCCGTACACCTGCAATTCCTCGCCACATCGAGCCTCCGTTTGAGCGTCTTCTTGCAGTGGACCTGGACCTATGTGACGGGGCAGAGGGGTGACCGGCTAATCGTGAATCACCAAGGTTCAGACGTTGCGAAGCCAACGTCGGATTCACCCGTCAGAGCCACACTCGCGGGCAGGTAGAAGTCTGGATAAGCACGACAGGTTCTAGTTGAAGGTGAAACACTCTAAGGAGGATTTCATGGGAAAGAGCAAGGAGATTCGAAATGTCGCTATCGTTGGGACGGGAGTTATTGGCGCAAGTTGGGCGGCGCTGTACCTCGCACGTGGATTGAATGTTATTGCCACAGACCCGGCGCCTAATGCAGAAGCAAACTTGCGGAGGTACGTAGATGAGGCATGGAGGGATCTCACAGTCATCGGACTCTCACCCAACGCGTCGCGCGATCATCTGAAGTTCACAACGGACTTGAAGCAGGCGCTCGCGGATGCCGACTTGATCCAGGAGAACGGACCCGAACGCAAGGATTTCAAAATCAAGCTCTTCGCGGATATGGATGCCGCGGCGCGGCCGGATGCGATCATCGCCTCGAGTTCATCCGGACTGACCATGAGTACGATGCAATCTGCGTGTAAGCATCCCGAACGTTGCGTCATCGGCCATCCCTTCAATCCTCCCCACGTCGTGCCACTAGTCGAAGTAGTAGCGGGAGAGAAGACGTCCCCTGAGACGGTCGAGCGGGCGATCTCGTTTTACGCTTCAATCGGCAAGAAACCAATCCATGTTCGAAAAGAGGTTGTCGGCCACGTGGCAAACCGCCTCCAAGCAGCGCTTTACCGTGAGGTCGTCTATCTGATCGAGCAGGGTGTATTAGATGTCGCCGATTCGGATGCTGCAGTGTGCTGGGGACCTGGACTGCGTTGGGGCGTGATGGGTCCAAATCTCCTGTTCCATCTGGGCGGTGGTCCAGGCGGAATTCAGCATTTCATGGAGCATCTCTCCGGGCCGGTTTCCACGTGGTGGAAAGATCTCGGGACGATCACGGATTTCAGCCCCAACGTGAAGCAAACCATCATCGAAGGTGTGTCGAAGGAGGCCAATGGCCGCTCGATCGAACAACTCGAACGTGACCGCGACAGCATGCTTCTGGAACTTCTGGCTACCCGAGCAAAGGGTGAAAAAGGAGCGCAGGCAGCTCTCGCCGGGGGACGCGGCGACTAGCTTGAATCGGTGAAGTGCTCTGGCTGGTGCTTCGCGGCCCCAGACGTTCCTTCAATATTGGGCGGCAGACAATGATCTACATTCATTCGCTCGGCCGGGGTTCCCGGTACTACGCGCAATGCGCGGCGCTGGTTGTTGACGGCGCCGCTGTTTCTTTCAAGGCGCTCCAGGAGCGTGTCCGGAATATTGCGGCTGCGCTCGCCGCCACTGGCTTTACGGCGGGCGACCGCCTCGCGCTTCTATTGCCGAATTCTCCCGACTACATCGAGTTAGTCTACGCCTGCAGTTGGCTCGGCATTACTGCAGTCCCGATAAACGCACGGCTCTCCGCAGCCGAAATTGATCGAATTCTGCTTGATGCAAAACCGCGCGGCCTGCTGCGGCATTCCTCGCTCCCGAAGCCTACGGTGCAGCTTCCGTGGCAAATCGTGCTCGATGAGAAGCCCTTCGACGTTCGGAACGGGTCCTGTCCAGATCCTGTTTATGACCCGGAAGCGATTCTGGCTCTCCTCTACACCAGTGGCACAACGGGCCGGCCGAAGGGTGTCATGGTAACCCACGCCAACATCCTGGCGAACGTCGACCACTTCAACTATTGGATTGGATACAGAGAAGGCGGCGTCTATCTGCATGCGGCACCGATTTTTCACATTGCCGATTTTCCCGCCATGTTCGCGGCACCGGCTTTCGGTGCGAGCCAAGTCACGATTCCGAAGTTCAGTCCGCAAGGTTTCTGCGAGTTGGTCGAACGCGAACGCGTAACCCACACCGTTTTGGTGCCAACGATGCTAAATCTGTTGAGTCAGTTCCCCGAAGCAAAGTCCTACGATTTGAGCAGCCTCGAGGTTCTGGCTTATGGCGGTTCTCCAATGGCACCGGAACTTGTTCACCAAACGAGAATGCTTCTACCAAACGTGAAACTTCTACAATGCTATGGCCTCAGCGAGACAGGCTTCCTCACAGGTCTCGAAGATAAGCAGCATGTCGAACGCAAGCTCCTATCTTGTGGGCGGCCTTCTCCAGGAATTGATCTGCGAGTCGAGGACGAAACGGGAAAGGAAGTCGAAGTTGGGCGGCAAGGGGAATTGGTCGCACGTGGCGCCAACGTGATGCGAGGCTACTGGAACGATTCTGAAGATACGGCTCTCGCATTTCGAAACGGAATGTTTCGCACGGGAGACGTCGGCTATCAGGATTCTGAAGGCTATTTCTATATCCTTGACAGGCTGAAAGACATGATCGTCACAGGTGGCGAAAATGTTTATTCCGGCGAGGTCGAAGCTGTCATCTACAAACATCCCGGGGTTCGCGAAGTGGCGGTCCTCGGGATACCCGATCCCAAATGGGGTGAAGTCGTGATGGCTTGCGTTGTGGTGAAGCCCGGAATGGTTCTGAGCGCGAACGGCCTGATCAGCCACTGCAGACAATACTTGGCCAATTACAAGATCCCACGCCGCATCGAGTTTTCAGATACCGAACTACCGAAAAGCGGTTCTGGCAAGATCCTCAAAAGGATTCTTCGCGAACGAGTCTGGGCTCATGAAAGGCTTGTGCCGAATCCGCCGGCGCCCTGCGGATAACTGTCGCGGTAGGAACGACCATTGCTGATCGCCCCCCGCGCAGATCCGTACGGGCGCTTTTACGCATACGGCTCTTACTGTGGATGAATAGCGGCGAAACGTGCTGCTTGCCGCACACCGTGCAATCCCTGGGACACGCGCTGCCCGCTCTGTGTCGGACGCATGTGTAATTGAACGATGTTCTCCTCAGTCTGCGCCCTTCCCTCCCCGGCCTCCGCCGAAGGCTGCTGCCCTTCGTTGTTCGGCTGGTTCACTGGTACTACGGCACAGTCCGACTTCTCCTGAACGTTCGCGTCCGCCGTTCGGTTCATGGCCTTCGCGGACCGGTCTTGTTCTTTCGTCCAAGACGTGCAGGAGATATCCCGGTTCTCGTGCATGTTGTTTCTCAGCGTGCACGGGTTCTTAGACTACGCAGGACCGAGCAATCCACTTGCGATTAGCGTGGTTGCCGTGTTGCCTTCCTTCCTACCGAAACGAGTCCTGTTCCATCGGCTTTTCGAAGCTCAATAGCCCGGCCCACCAATACCTCTGTCTACGCTTCAAGCGAGACCTCGCGGTATCGCCTGCAAGACTCGAGGCCAGGATGGATTCGCTGCTCCTTTCCTGTAGGGCTCTTTCATCTCCTACAACATGCCGGCTTATCCCGGCGCTCTCCGGTTGGCCGACCACTCGGGAGTTGGCCTCTTTAATCACCACAAGCGCGTTTATCGGGAGCAATCCGCCAACCCGGAGGCACTACTTCCGGTTTGCCGTTGCCCGCCCACGATCCCATGCTCGCGAGCACCTTTGAACTTCTCATGCGTTTCTTACGATTCTTGACTCCGCGCGCGCAGGCGTCAGCAATTCGCTAAGGCCCACGCGATGCAGCATTTCCGCACGCACGCGGTCCATTACCGCAAATGCCACGTCCGCCCCGTCCTGCGTCGGATCGATATGGACGCGGAACGGGCGATTGCCAAACGGGGCGTCCACGACTTTAACGATTGCGTCGGCCACTGCGCCCGCATCCGCGTCGGGCGGAACAATGGCGGCAAAGGCTTCCTGGATTTTCTTTCCATAGCCTTTGTACGGACCTCCTTCATATTCGGCTGCACGCTCCTTGTCGGCGGGCGTGCCGGAATGCGCGAAGTGATTGGTGCCGCCGGTGAATGCGCCGGGAACGATGATCGAGGTTTCGATGCCCCACAGCGCCAGTTCGCGGGCATACTGTACCGCCATCGCGTCCATGCCCGCTTTCGAGGCAAAGTAGGGCGCGAGATACGGGGGCGTTCCGCCCGCCGAGCTGCTGCTGGACACCCAGATGAGCAGCCCCTGGTGCTGTTTTCTCATTTGAGGCAGCGCTACGCGGTTTACCCTTTGGGTGCTGAGCACGTTGATGTCGTAGAGTTCGGCCAGTTGCTCCGGCGTGAACGCTTCCGCCGGTCCGAACACCATATGCCCGGCATTGTGCATGAGAACATCGAGCCTGCCCTGTTCGGCGACAATCTGGCGGATCGCGGCTTCGATGGACTTTTCCGAAGACACGTCGAGTTCAATAGGACGCAAGTCAACCTTATTGTCGCGCGCAAACTTTTTCACGTCCGCAGCTTGCGGCGCGTTGTGACCGGCAGTATCCCGCATCGAGGCGTAGACAGTGTGGCCGGCCTTCGCGAGGGCATTGGCGGAAAGACGGCCAAAGCCGCTCGAAGCTCCAGTGATTACGATTACTTGCTTCATAAGAATTCTCCTTTCTTTTAAACGTTCTTCTATTTCTTTGTTGCAGGTTTCCGAGACGTTGGGTCGCAGCGGGTCTAGGCGAAGCCACCGTTCGCGCGAAGTACTTGGCTGTTGACCCAGCCGCCGTCCGGGCCAGCTAGGAATGACACGAGATTGGCGATGTCTCCGGGTAGGCCTAGGCGTTCGAGCGGAGGGAGTTTCCTGAACTCCTCAATTTGTGCTTCGCTCTTGCCCTTGAGGAACAGGTCGGTTCCCACTGGTCCCGGCGCGACTGCATTTACTGTTATGTTTCGGCCGCGCAGTTCATTGGCAAGCACGTGCACTAGGCCCTCAACCCCGGCTTTGGAAGCGATATAGGGGCCATATGTCGGAAAGGACTTAGCGATTACGCTGCTTGAGAACGCGATGATGCGGCCGCCTGCCAAGACATGCTTGGCCGCCTGCGCGAGCACGAGGAACGATCCTCGCAAGTTGGTCGCGATGACTTTGTCGAAAGTCTCCACATCACCGCTGGAGATCAAGATGTTGGGCATGATTCCAGCACAGTGGACGACCACATTTGGCTGGCCAAAAGCGGCGATCGACTCCTTAAAGAGACGCTCCACGTCCGCGGCACTCGCCACATCTGATTGGACGGCGATCGCTTCTCCGCCTGCAGCCTTGAGTTCGGCTACCACAGCTTGTGCCGGAGCTGGTTTGCCAGCGTAGTGCACAACTACGGCAAAGCCATCTTTAGCCAACCTTTTCGCCACTTCGCCTCCGAGGCCGCCGGAGGCGCCTGTGACGATAGCGCTACCAATCATTTTATTTTTCATTGTTCGTCTTTCTTTCCTTTCGTCGGCATGCATAGCTTCATGTGTAGACCCTGACCGCTGCCTCAAGAGGTGAGATGGATTTGACTTATCAATCGGACCATGCATTGTTAGAATGCCTATCATGCGTGAAGTGCATCTTAGAAATGTCGACCTGAATCTCCTTAACGCGCTCCATGCCTTACTTGAAGAACGCCATGTGACACGCGCTGCAAAGCGATGTTTCTTGAGTCAGTCGGCCATGAGCCGGGCGCTTGAACGTCTCCGTGAAATGTTTGGAGACGTGCTTCTCGTCCGTAGCGGCCGCAGCTACGAGCGCACCCTTCGAGGAGAAAGCGTGCTGCGGGAACTCGAATCGCTCATGCCTCGACTTGAAGCGATGGTGCGAGGAGAGCATTTCGATCCGGCCAAGAGCCAAGTGCGATTTCGAGTAGCAATGACTGACCATGCAGCCATGGTGCTTATGCCTCCGCTCGTTCAGCGCGTGCGTAGAGCTGGGGCCAAAGTAAACATCCACGCATCAGCATGGAACGATCGCGTCTATGAAGACATCGTTGCGGGCCGAATTGATACGGGGCTCAGTGCGGAGGCCCCGCCGAGCACCCTCGAGTCCGAAGTGCTTTATGAGGAAGACTTCGTTTGTCTCATAGCTCTGAGCCAAGGGAAGCATCCGCGACGATTTACGCTGAAACAGTATCTGAACCTTTCACACGCAATCGTTGAAACGTGGGAAGGACAGCAGACTCCTGTCGATAGACCCCTCGCGGACCTCGGCTTGAAAAGACAGGCGGTGTTACGTATTCCGTTCTTCGTGCCCACGATTCTCAGCATCGCACGCACCGACTTGGTGATAACCGTGCCGCGAAGGCTGGCCAAGATCATGGCACCTCTTG
>Ga0210401_10001244_pt1 | contig 29813 bp, 26 predicted proteins | sample IncBWH32MmetaG_FD_150866 | JGI IMG/M metagenome (GOLD analysis project Ga0210401, IMG submission 150866) | Forest soil microbial communities from Barre Woods Harvard Forest LTER site, Petersham, Massachusetts, United States - Inc-BW-H-32-M | ecosystem: Environmental > Terrestrial > Soil >...
GAACCCGCAAAGGTCCGCCATTGCGGTAGGCGATGATGACGTCGTTCCAGTCCTTGGAATCCAGCATCTGGTCGTTGGCGTAAATCGTAAACGCGCGCTTCTCGCCGTCGATGTTCCCCTTCGGGCTGTCGACCGTCACAATCGAAATCTGATTGCGCACATCCTCAAGCGACAATCCCTTGACGACCAGCTTGGCGGGATCGACCTGGACGCGGATTGACGGCTTTTGCTGGCCCCCGATCGTCACCTGCGCCACGCCGGAAATCTGGCTGATCTGCTGCGCGAGCTGGGCGTCGACGGAATCGCTCACGGTGGTCAGCGGCAACGAGTCCGACGTTGCGGACAACAGCAGGATCGGCGAATCCGCCGGATTGACCTTGCGATAGGTTGGCGGTGTCGGAAGATTTTTCGGCAACTGGCCGCCGGCGGCGTTGATCGCGGCGAGGACGTCGTTGGCGGCGCCGTCAATGTTGCGGTTGAGGTCGAACTGGATGGTGACGGCGGCCGTTCCCAGATAACTTGTCGAAGTCATCTGCGCGATGCCGGGAATTTGCGCGAACTGCCGCTCCAGCGGCTGCGCCACCGACGAAGCCATGGTTTCGGGGCTCGCGCCCGGCAACTGCGCGGTGATCTGGATCGTGGGGAAGTCCACTTGCGGCAGCGGTGCGACCGGCAGCAGCGGATAGGCAACGAGGCCGACAAAGAGAATACCGGCCATCATCAGCGAGGTGCCGATGGGATAGCGGATGAAGGGTGCTGAAATCCCCTCGCTCATTCCTGCCGCACCTTCGGTTGCTCCGCATCGGAACTCGCTACCGCCGTGCTGACGAGGGTACCGGGTTGAACCTTGAACTGGCCCGACGTGATGACCTGCTGTCCAGGTGACAAACCTTCCTCGATCACGGAGCGCCCGTCGATCGACTGGCTGACTTTGATTTTGCGCAACTCAGCCTTGTTGTCCTGATTGACGATAAAAGCATAGAGGCCTTCGGTGCCATGCTGGATTGCGTCGTCGGGAACCACGGTGGCGCCCTTGAGCGTCTGTACCAGAAGCCGCGTCGAAACCGACTGGCCCGGCCACAACGCGTGGTCCTTGTTCACGAACACCGCCTTGAGGCGAATGGTTCCGGAGGTTGTGTCGACTTGATTATTGACCACCGCCAAGGTTCCTTCCGCCAAGGGCTTCTTTCCGTCGGTCGTGATTGCGATGGTCTTGAGCGGGCTAACGGCCTGTGCCTCATTTATATAAGGCAATTGTTCTTCCGGCGCGGTGAAAATGACGGCAATCGGCTCGATCTGGGTAATCGTCACGATGCCGCTCTGCGTGGCGGCATTGACGATGTTGCCGATATCGACCTGGCGCAGGCCGACGACGCCGGAGATCGGCGCCTTGATGGAGGTATAGTCGAGCTGGGTCGCGGCGTTGGAGATGGCCGCGGCGTCGGCCGCGATCTGGGCGGTCAATTGCTGCACCGAGGAGCGCTGGGTATCGAGCTGCTGGCGGGTTGCGAATTCGCCGAGCTTGATGAAGCGCTGCAGGTCGAGGTTGGTGTTGGCGAGATTGGCCTCGTCCTGCTCTTTCTTGGCTTTGGCCTGGTCAAGCGTGGCTTGGTAGGGCCGGGGGTCGATTTCGGCGAGCAGGTCGCCCTGGTTCACCAATTGGCCTTCCTTGAAGGCAATCTTGTCGATCTGACCGTCGACGCGGGAGCGGACGACCACGGTGTTGAAGGCCTGAACGGTTCCAAGGCTGGTCAAATAGACCGGAAAATCGGTCTTTTCGACCGGCGCGATGGTGACGCGTACCGCATTGCGGGCAGCCTTCTGCGCATTGGCCGCGGCCGCCCCCTGATCCTCGCCGTGGAACCGCTGCCAGCCGAAATAACCCACTCCGGCGGCCACCAAGGCCAGCAAAATCCAACGCGTTGTCCGCGATTTGTTCATGTCGGCCTGCAGATTCAAAAAATAATAAGTAGCGAGTCTTCCCAAGGGTTCATAGAGATTCCAGATATAGTACGCGTGCACTTAATGTGTAAACACACTATAGCTTGATATTCCTAAACAATTCGCAATTTAGGGGTTCGCAGAACGCATGTCTCTCGATCTGAAAAAGCAGCTCGTGACACAGCTTGTCGAAAGCTCGCGCTTGCTGCGCAACTACATTGACCATCGTGCCAAAGGCCGGGGCACGACGCGCGCGCAATGGATCGTGTTGTTCCGGTTGCGCGACCAGGAGGGGTTGTCCCAAGTGGACCTCGCCGACATGCTCGAATTGCAGCCGATCTCGCTGGTGCGCCTGCTCGATCGGCTGGTCGAACATGGTCTGGTCGAGCGCCGGAGCGACCCGAGGGATCGGCGGGCCAACCGCCTTTTTCTCACGGCGAGCGGGCGCCAGCTTGCCGATGATCTCGACAGCCTTCGCGACTCGATTGCGATCGATGTTATGCAGCAGATCCCGGCCTCGGCTATCGAAACCAGCCTCAAGACGCTTCGCGACATCAAGGACCGGATCAAAACCCTGGCCGAGCCTCCCGGCAACGTTGCGGCGAAGTAAAGCCGGGCAAGTCGGAATGCGGCAAAATGATTCCTGCCTTCACCGGGAAGTGCGCCGGTCTACTCGATCACCTCGTCGGCGCGGGCGAGCAAAGCTGGCGAAAGGTTGAGGCCGATGGCCTTGGCGGTCTTAAGATTGATAACGAGCTCATATTTGGTCGGTGCCTGCACCGGCAGGTCAGCGGGCCTCTCGCCTTTGAGAATGCGATCGACATATACAGCGGCGCGCCCAAAAACTTCGATCGTATCAGGTCCATACGAGGCAAGACCTCCGTCCGCGGTGTAGTATCGGAATGAGTAGACAGCAGGTAAGCGGTACCTCTTCGTCAATGAAATGATCGAGTCGCGATGGGCCGCCGTCAATGTGCTCGCCGTTACGATCACGCCACCATTGGGCTCCTGTGCGAATGCCGCCAAAGCCCGCTCGATCCCACTCACGTCACTGGGGTCTATTACGCTCAATTCCACCCCGCTTGATGACCCCGACGCGATGGTCTGGATGGCGGCGAATTGTCCGATACCAGCTGCCAAGAAAGGGTCTCGAACCACAGCCACTCGTTTCAAACCGGGCGCAAGCTCGTTGAGAAGCTCCAACCACTTACCGCTGATGCTGTATTCGAAGGCGGTAAATCCTGTCGCATTGCCGCCGGGCCGCGCCAGGCTGGTAACGAACCCAGCACCGACCGGATCGACCACATTCGCAAAAACGATTGGTACCTTCCGAGCGGCTTGTTGCAATGCGACGACGCTTGCACTTGCGGAGGCGAGGATCACATCGGGCGCCGAATTTACCAATTCTCTCGCATATTGGCGAGAACGCTCGGCGTTGTCGCCCGCCCAGCGAACCTCTGTGCGCAAATTTTTCCCCTCGATCCAACCGACGTTGCCAAGCGATTGTAAGAAGAGTTTTAATCTTGCCCTACCCTCGGGGTCTTCCGCGGCAAAATTCATAAGGACCGCGACCTTACGTATCGGGTCGACGTGTTGCGCGTGCGCCGAAAGCGACCAAACGGTCGCTGCACTTCCAACGAGCCCCAAAAATACGCGCCGTCGCATTTCGCCAACCCCTAAACAACCATACTAGCACTCAGGCGATGGTCAGCGCGACGTCCGAGATGGTTTACTTAGCGAAAGAAATACCGAAAGCCGGTATAGACCACGACCAGGCAGGCAAAAATCAGCGCGACGGGAAGCCTCCCTTTGGCCTGCGAGCCCTGGGTTTTCGGCCGCTGCGGTGGCGGGCGCTTGAAGGCCGTGACGTTACCGGTCGTCGGGCCGGCCGCGACCGGATGGGCCTTGATGTCAGGCGGTTCGCCGGTGCCCCCCATCTCCTCGTAATAGCTTTTGTAAATGAGCTGGATGATGGCGTCGGTGGCCTCCGTCTCGCGCTTCTCCTTGAGTAGCGCCCTGTAGCGGTCAAGGAAGGACTGGGCCTCGGGTGGCAGGGAGGAGGCGCCGTTGAGCTTGGCCATCATGTTCCAGGTCGCAAAATCGGCCCGTGCCCTGGTATCGGCGCGTCGCGCGATCATCATGTCGGCTGCCTTGATCAAGATGGCCTCTGCTTCTATCGGCGGGTTCCTCGGGCGCTTGGCTTTACGTGTTTCCGGTGACGGCGAGAATAAGTGTAATCAGATAGCCGGTCGATGTCCGCAGTATCGTCGAAATAACATCAAGATTTAGACCGAGCTGGGAACCGGCAAGCGGAAGCAGGATCAGAACTCCAATCAGGATCAGCATCCCGAACGGCTCCAGCCGGGACAGTGGCACCGCCAGCGCATTCGGCAAGAGTCCGACCGCGACCCGCCCGCCATCCAGTGGCGGAAGCGGCAGCATATTGAAAATCGCAAGGATGACATTGATAACGAGCGCGTTTTTGAGATTGTCGGCCAGCCACTGCCCGGCGTCGGCGGGCAGGAAATCCACGACATGGAAGGCAGCCGCCGCGACCAGCGCCAGCGCAATATTCGTCGCCGGCCCGGCAAGCGCGACCCAGACCATGTCGATCCGGGGACTGCGAAGCGCGCGGAAGTTCACCGGCACCGGCTTGGCGTAACCGAACAGGAACGGCGAATGCGACATCAAGAGGATCGCCGGCATGATCACGGTACCGAAGGGATCGATGTGCCGGAGCGGATTGAAGCTAACGCGGCCAAGATCATAGGCGGTGTTGTCGCCAAGCCGATGCGCGACAAAACCGTGCGCCGCCTCGTGAAAGGTGATGGCGAAAAGCAGCGGCAAAACCCAGACGGACGCGTCGTAGAGGGTGATGTTCACGGGGGGTCCTGAGCGGTTCGACGGGAAGATGAGGCTAGCACGGGCCAAGATTGCCGGGGAGCATTTCCGCTCTTCTCTCACTCAATACGTCGCCCGGCCGCCGGAAATGTCGAACACAGCACCAGTGGAGAACGAGCAATCCTCAGACGCCAGCCACGCCACCATTGCCGCAAGTTCTTCCACCAGAACGAAACGGTTCTTCGGAATCTTCGACAGCATGAAGTCGATATGCGCTTGCGTCATTTGGTCGAAGATCGCGGTCTTGGCGGCCGCGGGCGTCACCGCGTTGACGGCGATGTCGTGAGCAGCCAGTTCCTTGCCGAGCGATTTTGTCAGCGCGATCAGGCCGGCTTTCGACGCCGAGTAATGCGCCGCATTCGGATTGCCTTCCTTGCCGGCGATGGAGGCGATGTTGACGATGCGGCCGTATTTCTGTTTCACCATCGAAGGCACGATCGACTTGCAGCAGATGAAGGGCCCGTCGAGATTGATGCGCAGCACCTTGCGCCATTCGTCGAAGTCGGTTTCCCACACCGTCTTGTTGACGCCGGCGATGCCGGCATTGTTGACGAGAATGTCTATTCTGCCGAAGGCGGCAAGCGTTGCGTCGCGCGTCTTCTCGACCGCGGCGAGATCGGAGACGTCGACCTTGAACGCGGTGACGGTTGAACCGATTTCCTTCGCCGTCCTCTCGGCGAATGGCTGATCGTGATCCCAGATCGCGACACTGGCGCCGGAGGCGACAAAACGCTCGGTGATCGCGCGGCCAAAACCCTGCGCACCGCCGGTGACGACGGCGCAGCGCCCGTTCAGATCGATCTTGTTCATGAGAAAAATCCTTTCAGTTCAAATTGTCATCGCTCTTGCGGCGCCGAAGTTCTGCTCCCTCGCCCCGCTCTTGCGGGGAGAGGGTTGGGGTGAGGGGACTCTCGGCGGCGGGACTCGCGGAGATTCCCCCTCACCCGGAAGCTTCGCTTCCGACCTCTCCCCGCAAGTGGGGAGAGGTAAGAAGGACATCACAGCGTCCAACCGCCGTCGATAATATGCGCAACGCCGGTGGTGAACGCACTTTCGTCGCTGGCGAGATAAAGTGCGAGCAGGGCGATTTCCTCCGCTGTGCCGAGCCGGCCCATCGGCTGGCGGGCGACGAACATTTCGAGCCCGCCGGGGCCAGCGGCGGCGGCGCGATTGAGCATCGACGGCGTCTCGATGGTGCCGGGGCATATGCAGTTACAACGGATGCCCTTGGTGATGAAATCCGCCGCGACCGCGCGGGTCAACGCAGCGACCGCGGCCTTGGTCGCGCCGTAGACGTAGCGGTTGGGGGCGGCCTTGAACACACCGGCGGCGGAGGAAATGTTCACGATCGAGCCGTGGCCGCGTTCGAGCATGCCCGGCAGAAAGGCGCGGATGGTCCGATGCATCGACTTGACGTTGAGGTCGAAGGAGAAATCCCAATCTTCGTCGGAGCAATCAAGCACCGTGCCATGATGCACAAAGCCCGCCGCATTCAGGAGAATGTCGACCGGGCCCGCACGCCTGGCGATTGCTGCGACCGTCGAGGTGTCGCGCGCATCGAGACGAGCCACCTCCTTGACGCCGTCCTTGGCGAGCGCCGCCAATCCCTTCTCGTCGACGTCGGTCGCAAAGACGCTGGCGCCCTCGCGCGCAAAAGCGATAGCCGAGGCGCGGCCGATGCCGGCCGCAGCCGCGGTCACGAATGCGCGTTTGCCTTTGAGGCGGTCTGACATGTCCTTCTCCTTGTTTCGTCATTCCGGGGCGATGCGAAGCATCGAACTGCGATGTGCAATTGCACATCGGAGAATCTCGAGATTCCGGGTCTGGTCCTTCGGACCATCTCGGAATGACGGTTGAACTCGCTCGCAATGACGGCGAAACTAATGATTATCCCTCGCCACGCCGAAACGGCCGGCGATGTCGTGATAGCGCGTGGCGAGCTCCATGCAAGCGCCGGTGGCCTGTTGGCCGACCGTCGAGCGATAGAGTTCCTGCCACGGCGTCTGACTCGCCGGAAAGGGGAAGCCGCCCTTGGCCTTCAGCTCGGCGTGGCGCTTTTTCACTTCCTCATCCGTGATCAGGATGTTGGCGCTGCCCTTGTTGAGGTCGATGCGAACCTTGTCGCCGGTCTTGAGGATCGCCAGCCCCCCATCGGCGGCGGCCTCAGGGGTGGCGTTGAGGATCGAGGGCGAGCCTGAAGTACCGGATTGGCGGCCGTCGCCGATGCAGGGCAGAGAAAAGATGCCGCGTTTGATCAGCGCCGCCGGCGGCTGCATGTTCACGACTTCGGCGCCGCCGGGATAGCCGATCGGGCCGGTGCCGCGCACGAACAGGATGCAGCGCTCGTCGATATCGAGCTTGGGATCGTCGATCCGGGCGTGATAATCCTCCGGGCCCTCGAACACGATGGCGCGTCCTTCGAAGGCGTTCGGATCCTTTGGGTTCACGAGATAGCGGTCGCGGAACTCCTTCGAGATCACGCTGGTCTTCATGATCGCGGAATCGAACAGATTGCCGCGCAGCACCAGGAAACCCGCGTCCTTCACCAGCGGCTTGTCGTAGCTCCAGATCACGTCGCCGTCGGGCTTGGGCGCCTCGCTGCAATTTTCGCCCATGGTGTGGCCGTTGACCGTCATCGCGTCTTGATGGATGCGCTCGGCCTTCATCAATTCGCGCACCACGGCCGGCACGCCGCCGGCGCGGTGGAACTCCTCGCTGAGGTAGAAGCCGGCGGGCTGCATGTTCACCAGAAGCGGAATCGCGTGACCGAATTTCTGCCAATCGTCGATTGCGAGTTCCACGCCGATATGGCGGGCGAGCGCGTTGATGTGGATCGGCGCGTTGGTCGAACCTCCGATCGCCGAGTTGACGACAATACAGTTTTCGAACGCCTTTCGCGTCAGGATGTCTGACGGTTTGAGGTCCTCCCAGACCATGCCCACGATCCGTTTTCCCGTCTCATAGGCAATCTGCCCGCGCTCGCGGTAGGGCGCGGGGATCGCCGCGCATCCGGGCAGCGACATGCCCAATGCCTCCGCCAGCGAATTCATGGTCGAAGCCGTGCCCATGGTGTTGCAATGGCCGATCGACGGCGCCGAGGAGGCCACGATATTCATGAACTCCTCGTAGTCGATCTCGCCGGCGGCGAGCTGCTCGCGCGCTTTCCAGACCACGGTTCCGGAACCGGTACGCTGGCCATTGCGCCAGCCGTTCAGCATCGGTCCGCCGGAAAGCACGATGGCCGGCAGATTAACGGTGGCCGCCGCCATCAGGCAGGCGGGCGTGGTCTTGTCGCAGCCCGTGGTCAGGACCACACCATCCAGCGGGTAGCCGAACAGGATTTCGACCAAACCGAGATAGGCGAGATTGCGGTCAAGCGCCGCGGTCGGCCGTTTGCCGGTCTCCTGGATCGGGTGCATCGGAAATTCCATCGCGATGCCGCCGGCGGCGCGGATTCCTTCCCGGACCCGATGTGCCAGCTCGAGGTGATGGCGGTTGCAGGGTGACAAATCATTGCCGGTCTGGGCGATGCCGATGATCGGCTTGCCGGACTGAAGCTCTTGCCGGGTCAGGCCATAGTTAAGGTAGCGCTCGAGGTAGAGCGCGGTCATTCCGGGGTTGTGGGGGTTGTTGAACCACTCGCTGGAACGGAGTTTGCGCCTGGTGACGCCGGTTAGCGGCTTGTTCATGGGTTCTCCCGCAGCGCACGCGCCTTATTTTTGTGCGTAATCTTCGTATTGGCGGCTAATGTTCGCATGTCACCGTGCGCTCTGCAACGGCTGGCCGCCAAGGCGAAATGCCTACGACTTTGATCCGACTTTGATCCAAGGACATCATCGAAAAAGTCTGGTAAGACCCGGTCAAATCAAGGGCGGTCCTCGCGTTTACCGCCGGTGGGAAGCGCATTCTGGAGGGAATTGATGTCGTCTGTGCATATCCGCGATGTGCGGAAATCCTTTGGCGGCTTTGAAATCTTGCACGGCGTCACAATACCGATCGAGGACGGCGCTTTTGTCGTGCTGGTCGGTCCCTCCGGCTGCGGCAAATCGACCTTGTTGCGGATGCTCGCCGGGCTCGAAAACATCACCTCGGGCACGATTTCGATCGGCGACCGCGTCGTCAACAATGTCCAGCCCAAAGAGCGCGACATCGCCATGGTGTTCCAGAATTATGCGCTCTATCCGCATATGACGGTCGCCGACAATATGGGATTTTCGCTCAAGCTGCGCGGGGCGAATCCGCAAGAAATCAAGAAGGGCGTCAAGCGCGCCGCGGAAATCCTGGCGCTCACGCCGCTGCTTGACCGCTACCCCCGGCAACTATCAGGCGGACAGCGTCAGCGCGTGGCGATGGGACGCGCCATTGTGCGCGATCCGCAGGTGTTCCTGTTCGACGAGCCGTTGTCGAATCTCGATGCCAAATTGCGCGTGGCGATGCGCACCGAAATCAAGGAACTGCACCAGCGGCTGAAGACCACGACCGTCTATGTGACGCATGACCAGATCGAGGCCATGACCATGGCCGACAAGATCGTGGTGATGCATGAGGGCATCGTCGAGCAGATCGGCTCGCCGCTCGAACTCTACGATCGGCCGGACAATCAGTTCGTCGCGAGTTTCATCGGCTCTCCGGCGATGAATTTCCTCAAGGGCAAGGTCACGGTGAACGGCAGCGCCGTTTTCGAGGGACCGAACGGAGTGAAATTGCCGCTCGCTGCCGCACCGGCCAATTCCGACGGCCGGCCTGCGGTCTACGGCGTGCGGCCCGAGCATTTCACTATTGCCGATGACGGCGCCGAAGCCGAGATCATCGTGGTCGAGCCGACCGGCTCGGAAACGCAGGTGTTCGCCAAGCTCGGCGGGGAACAAGTTGTCGCCGTGTTCCGCGAACGTCACCAGTTCAATCCCGGCGACAGGATCCGCCTCAGGCCGGATCCCTCGGTGGTGCATTTGTTCGACGAGGCCACCGGCAAGCGGCTATAGGCCGGAAAACAAAGCAGATGGTCGAAGCACGACCCGATTCAACAGGGAGAACACGGACAATGAGTGATTTCACACCAGATCGGCGGTCCCTGCTCAAGGGCGGCGGCAGCCTGCTTGCGATCGCGGCTGCGATGTCGAGCGAGCAGTTGCTGGGGTACGCGAAGGCGTGGGCGCAGGACGCGCCCTGGAAGCCGGAAGCGGGCGCCAAGATCAGCCTGTTGCGCTGGAAGCGCTTCGTCGAAGCCGAAGACGTCGCGTTCATGAAAATCGTCGATGCCTTCCAGAAGGCGACCGGCGTGACCGTCAACGTATCCAACGAATCCTATGAGGACGTTCAGCCGAAAGCGTCGGTGGCGGCGAATACCGGGCAGGGCCTCGATATCGTCTGGGGCCTCTACTCCCTGCCGTTTCTGTTTCCGACCAAATGCGTCGATATGACCGACGTTGCCGATTACCTCGGGAAGAAAGGCGGTGGGTGGTCCAAAGCGGGCGAGGCCTACGGCAAACTTGACGGCAAGTGGATCGGCGTCCCCGTCGCGGTGACCGGCGCTCTCGTGAACTACCGCGTCGGCGCGATGGAAAAGGCGGGCTTCAAGGAGTTTCCCAAGGACCTCGGTGGCTTTGCCGAACTGATCAAGGGCTTGAACAAGAACGGCACGCCTGCGGGCATGGCGCTCGGACACGCCTCGGGCGATGCCAATTCCTGGCTGCATTGGGCGTTGTGGGCGCATGGCGGCAACCTGATCGACGCGAACAACAAGGTCGTCCTCAATTCGCCGGAAACCGCCAAGGCGCTCGAATACGTCAAGGGCCTTTATGACAACTTCATTCCAGGCACCGCGTCCTGGAACGACAGTTCCAACAACAAGGCGTTCCTGGCCGGTCAACTCTTCCTGACCGTCAACGGCATCTCGATCTATGTCACGGCGAAAAGGGAAAATCCGCAAATCGCCGAGGACATGAATCACGCCCATTTGGTGCCGGGCGTCGATGGAAAAACGAGAGAGTTAAATCTCGGCTTCCCGATCCTGGTTTTCAACTTCACCAAGTTCCCGCAAGCCTGCAAGGCCTTCACGGCCTTCATGCTCGAACCAGCCCAGTTCAATCCCTGGGTGGAGGCGGCGCAAGGCTATCTCTCGCCGTTCCTGCTCGACTTCACCAAGAATCCGATCTGGACCGCCGATCCCAAAAACACGCCGTTCCGGGACGTCGGCGAGACCTCGCTCACACCGGCCGGTCTGGCGCAGATGGGCGAGAATGCGGCCGCCGCGATTGCCGACTTCGTCGTGGTCGACATGTTCGCGAACTATTGCACCGGTCGCGAGGATGTGAAGACCGCGATGGCCTCGGCGGAGCGTTCCGCCAAGCGTATCTTCCGGTAGGATAGCTCCACCGGCGCGGTTGGCCGCGCCGGCCGGTTTTGTTGTAAATCCGAGCGAGGCCCGGTGTTAATGAGCCAACGGCCGGGTGTCGAAGCCCGGAAATGGAATTGGAGCGAAATGACGACCCTTCAAACGTCTGCGCCTGTTCAGGTTAGGCGCGTCGAGACGCCGTCGCTGTGGTCGCGGCTGAAGTTCAACCGCAACTTCATGGCGCTATGGTTCATGCTGCCTGCGGCGGCGTTTCTCATCCTGTTCCTTGCCTATCCGCTCGGTCTCGGCGTCTGGATGAGCTTCACCGACGAACGCATCGGTCGCGGAGGGATTTTCGTAGGCCTCGAGAACTACGAATGGCTGTGGGACGACGCCATCTTCTGGCTCTCGGTTTTCAACACGCTGCTCTACACGATCGTGGCGAGCGCCATCAAATTCGCGATCGGCCTCTATCTGGCGCTGCTGCTCAACCGCCACATGCCGTTCAAGGCGCTGATCCGCTCGGTCGTGCTGATTCCCTTCATCGTCCCGACCGTGCTCTCGGCGATCGCGTTCTGGTGGATCTACGATTCCCAGTTCTCGATCATTTCCTGGTCGTTGATCAAGCTCGGCCTGATCGATCAGAACATCGATTTCCTGGGCGATGCGAACTGGGCACGCGGCAGCGTGATCTTCGCCAACATCTGGCGCGGCGTACCCTTCGTCGCGATCACGCTGTTGGCCGGCCTGCAGACGGTGTCGCCCTCCCTGTATGAGGCCGCGACACTCGACGGCGCCACCAACTGGCAGCGGTTCCGCTTCATCACCTATCCGTTGCTGACCCCGATCATCGCCGTCGTGATGACATTCTCGGTGCTGTTCACGTTCACCGACTTCCAGCTGATCTGGGCGCTGACGCGCGGCGGCCCGGTCAATGCCACGCATCTGATGGCGACCTTAAGCTACCAGCGCGGTATTATCAGCGGTCGCCTGGGAGAGGGCGCGGCGGTTGCGACCGCCATGATTCCGTTCCTGCTGGCGGCGATCGCGATTTCCTGGTTCGGCATGCAGCGCCGCAAGTGGCAGCAAGGATCGAACAATGACTGATTCCGTGTTGCCGTCGAAGGTTCCGGTCGTCAGCGCCAGCGACGACAGCGACGGCATGAGCTATCTGGAGTCTGTGCCGCGCCGTGTCGTGACGCTTTATCTGCCGCTGGCCGTGATCCTGATCGTGCTGTTATTCCCGTTCTACTGGATGGTGCTGACGTCGATCAAACCGGACAAGCAGCTGATCGACATGAACACCTACAACCCGTTCTGGGTGGTGCATCCGACCTTCAAGCATATCAGCAAATTGCTGTTCGAGACTCAGTACCCGCGATGGCTCTGGAACACGATGTATGTGGCGGTCGGCGCCACGACGCTCTCGATCATCGCGAGCGTGCTTGCTGCCTACGCCATTGTGCGGCTGCGCTTCAAGGGCGCGGACACCGTCGGCGTGCTGATCTTCTTTGCCTATCTGGTGCCGCCGTCGATCCTGTTCATTCCGCTGGCATCGGTGATCCAGGCCTATGGACTGTTCGATTCGCCCTTGTCGCTGATCCTGGTCTATCCCACGCTGCTCATTCCGTTCTCGACCTGGCTCTTGATGGGATACTTCAAGACCATTCCCTATGAGCTTGAGGAATGCGCGCTTATCGACGGCGCGTCGCGCTGGCAAATCCTCACCCGCATCGTCGTACCGCTCGCCGTTCCCGGCCTGATCTCGGCCTTCATATTTTCCTTTACGCTGTGCTGGAACGAATTCATCTACGCGCTCACCTTCCTGCAATCGACACCGAACAAGACCGTGCCGGTGGCGATCGTGAACGAGTTTGTTGACGGCGATATTTACAAATGGGGTTCGCTGATGGCGGGCGCCCTGGTCGGCTCGTTGCCGCTGGTGATCCTGTATGCCTTCTTCGTCGAGCATTACGTGTCGGCGATGACCGGAGCCGTGAAGGAGTGACGGCGCAGGCCCGCGTCTAAATATCAAAGAATAAAAGGAGTGGGTCTTGCACATTCTGGTTTTGGGTGCGGCCGGCATGGTCGGCCGAAAATTGACCGAGCGGCTGCTGCGCGATTCTCGTCTCGGCAGGCACGATATCACGCGAATGACGTTGCAGGACGTGGTCGCGCCGGCTAACCCCAAGGCCGGATTTCCGGTCGATACCGTAACCTGCGATTTCGCGGTAGCAGGCGTTGCCGAGAAGCTGGTCGCCGATCGCCCCGAGGTAATCTTTCACCTTGCGGCGATCGTTTCAGGCGAAGCCGAACTCGACTTCGACAAGGGCTATCGGATCAATCTCGACGGCACACGGATGCTGTTCGACGCCATCAGGCTCGCCGGCGGCGGCTACAGACCGAGGGTCGTATTCACCTCCTCGATTGCGGTGTTCGGCGCGCCGTTTCCCGACGCCATCGGCGATGAGTTCTTCAACACCCCGCTGTTGAGCTACGGCACCCAGAAGGCGATCGGGGAGCTGCTGCTGTCAGATTATTCGCGGCGCGGCTTCATGGACGGCGTCGGCATCCGCCTGCCGACCATCTGCATTCGTCCGGGCCTTCCCAACAAGGCAGCTTCCGGGTTCTTCTCCGGCATCCTGCGCGAACCGCTTGCCGGCAACGAAGCGATCTTGCCGGTATCCGAGCAGGTCCGGCACTGGCATGCCTCGCCACGTTCGGCGGTCGGCTTCCTGATCCATGCCGCGACCATTGATACAGCGACCGTCGGCGCCCGCCGCAACCTCACCATGCCGGGCCTGTCTGCGACGGTCGGCGAGCAGATCGCGGCGCTCAAACGCGTGGCGGGCGAGAAAGTGGCGGCGCGGATCAGGCGCGAGCCTGACGCCTTTATTATGGGGATTGTCGCGGGCTGGCCGCGCAATTTTGACCCCAGGCGCGCGCTTCAGCTCGGCTTCACGACGGCCGAAAAGACCTTTGACGACATCATCCGGATTCACATCGAAGACGAACTTGGTGGTAAGTTCGTCGCCTGATTTTTCGGCGAGCATGATCCGGAAAAGTGGGAACCGGTTTTCCGAAAAGATCATGCTCAAACGGCAAAACGTACGGGAGAAACGGTCATGACTGCCAGCATCGTCGGATGGGCGCATACGCCCTTTGGTAAATTCGATACCGAGACGGTCGAGAGCCTCGTGGTCCGCGTCGCCAATGAGGCGCTCGCCGACGCCGGCATTGCCGCCGCCGACGTCGACGAGATCATGCTCGGGCATTTCAACGCCGGTTTCTCGCCGCAGGATTTCACCGCCGCGCTGGTGCTGCAGGCCGATCCGAATTTGCGATTCAAGCCGGCGACGCGGGTCGAGAACGCCTGCGCCACCGGCTCGGCTGCCGTGCATCAGGGCATCCGCGCGATCGCGGCGGGCGCTGCGAAAATCGTGCTGGTGGTTGGCGTCGAGCAGATGACGCGAACTCCTCCCGCCGAGATCGGCCGCAATTTGTTGCGCGCCTCCTATCTGCCGGAGGACGGCGATACGCCGGGTGGCTTCGCGGGCGTGTTCGGCAAGATCGCGCAGGCCTATTTCCAGAAATACGGCGATCAGTCCGATGCGCTGGCGATGATCGCGGCGAAGAACCACAAGAACGGTGTTGCCAATCCCTTTGCGCAGATGCGCAAGGATTACGGCTACGAATTCTGCCGTTCCGAAAGCGAGAAGAATCCCTACGTCGCTGGCCCGTTGAAGCGCACCGATTGCTCGCTGGTGTCGGACGGCGCCGCCGCGCTGGTATTGGCCGATACCGAAACCGCAAAGTCGATGGGCAAGGCCGTCAATTTTCGCAGCCTGGCGCATGCGCAGGATTTCCTGCCGATGTCCAAGCGCGACATCCTGCAATTCGAGGGGTGCAGCGTGGCTTGGGCTCGAGCGCTGCAAAGGGCAGGTGTCAGGCTTTCCGATCTTTCCTTTGTCGAAACCCACGACTGTTTCACCGTCGCCGAATTGATCGAATATGAGGCGATGGGACTGACGCCGAGGGGGCAGGGGGCCCGCGCCATCAAAGAAGGCTGGACCCAGAAGGACGGCAAGCTGCCGATCAATCCGTCCGGCGGGTTGAAATCCAAGGGTCATCCGATCGGCGCCACCGGCGTCTCCATGCATGTGATGACGGCGATGCAACTCGTCGGCCAGGCACCGGAGGGCATGCAGATCAAGAATGCAAAACTCGGCGGCATCTTCAACATGGGAGGCGCAGCGGTCGCCAATTATGTCTCGGTGCTGGAGCCGGCGAAGTAGGGCTTAAGCGATGAACGTCGCCGAATGGCTCGCAGCATCGGCGCGGCTTCGCCCCCAGGCGCCGGCGCTTCTGACCGGCTTCGATCTCGACGCGGACTATGCCACCTTTGCGCGCCGCGCCTCGGCCATCGGCGCGTCCCTTTCGCACGACCACGATATTGCCCCCGGCGATCGCGTCGCGCTGTTTGCGAGCAATTGCACTCAATATCTCGAATGCCTCTATGGCATCTGGTGGACCGGCGCAGTTGCGATCCCGATCAACGCCAAACTGCACGGCCGTGAGGCGGCCTGGATATGCAGCGACGCCGGCGCGAAACTGGCCTTCGTTTCCGACGACACGGTCGAAGCGCTGATGGAGGCGAAAGCCGACCTGCCGGCCGCGATGAAGACGCTCTCGGTCGATAGCGACGTCTACCGCGCGATGCGCGAGTGTGAAGGCACGCCCGCGCCGCTCGAACGCGAGGTCGATGATCTCGCCTGGCTGTTCTATACCTCCGGCACCACCGGTCGGCCCAAGGGCGTGATGTTGAGCCACGGCAATCTGGTGGCGATGTCGCTGTGCTATCTGGCCGATGTCGATCACGCCACGCCGAACGATGCCTCGCTCTATGCCGCGCCGATCTCGCATGGGGCGGGCCTCTATAACTTCCCGCATGTCCGCATGGGCGGGCGGCACGTGATCCCTGAATCCGGCGGCTTCGATCCGGATGAAGTGCTCAATCTGGCGCGCCAGCTCGACAATGTCGTGATGTTTGCCGCACCTACCATGGTGCGGCGTCTGGTCGATGCCGCCAAACGCCGCGGCGAGAGCGGCGAGGGCATCCGCACCATCATCTATGGCGGCGGGCCGATGTATCTTGCCGACATAACAGACGCGATTGCGACCATGGGCCAGCGCTTTGTGCAGATCTATGGCCAGGGGGAATCGCCGATGACGATTACCTCGCTGAGCCGCGAATGGCACGCGCGCACCGATCATCCGCGCTATCTCGAACGGCTTGCCTCGGTCGGCCCCGCACAGAGCGTGATGTCGGTTCGCATCACCGGCGCGGACGAAAAGCAGCTAGCCGCCGGCGAAACCGGCGAAGTCGAGGCCAAGGGCACCGCCGTCATGCTCGGCTATTGGAACAACCCGAAAGCCAATGCCGAGACGCTCAAGGACGGATGGCTGCGCACCGGCGACGTCGGGCGTCTGGATGAAGACGGGTTTTTGACGCTGTCCGACCGCTCCAAGGACGTGATCATTTCAGGCGGCACCAATATCTATCCGCGCGAGGTGGAGGAGGCGCTGCTGACGCATGCGGACGTGTGCGAGGTCTCGGCGATCGGCGTGCCCGATCCCGATTGGGGTGAAATCGTCGTCGCCTGCGTGGTGCTGGAAGATGGCGCGGTTGCCGACGACGCCAAACTGGATGCACATTGCCTCGCCTCGATTGCGCGCTTCAAGCGGCCGAAGCGTTACGTCTACCTCGATGCGCTGCCTAAGAGCAATTACGGCAAGGTGCTGAAGACCGAGTTGCGGCAGATGATGCGGACGAAACCGTAGGGTGGGCAAAAGGCGCGCTTGCGCCGTGCCCACCGGCTCGCATGCGTTTTGACATGGTGGGCTCGCTTCGCTTAGCCCACCCTACGAAATTCGGCCACGCATACGCCCATACGATAGGAAGCCTTGATCTTGTCTTCGCCCTGACGTTACTAGGCCCGAGATCGGTGCCGCCAAAGTGCCGCACCCTGACGCGGAGCAGACGAAAACCATGGGACCCCTGGAGGGCGTCAAAGTCATCGACATGACGACCGTGCTGATGGGGCCCTATGCCACCCAGATGCTCGGCGATTACGGCGCTGATATCATCAAGGTCGAATCCCCGGAGGGCGACGTCACGCGCCTGATCGGCCCGACCCGTCATCCCGGCATGGGCCCGGTGTTCCTCAACACTAACCGCAGCAAACGCTCGATCGCACTCGACCTGAAGAAGCCCGCCGGCCGCGATGCCGTGCTGCGGCTGATCGCGTCGGCCGATGTGCTGGTCTACAACGTGCGGCCGCAGGCGATGGCGCGGTTGCAGCTCGGCTATGATGTCGTCTCGAAGGTCAACCCGCGGCTGATCTATGCCGGCGTGTTCGGTTTCGGCCAGGACGGTCCTTATGCCGCCAAGCCCGCTTATGACGATTTGATTCAGGGTGCGACCGCGCTGCCCGCCTTGATGGCGCAGACGGGCGACGGTGTTCCGCGCTATGTTCCAAACGCGCTTGTCGACCGCATTGTCGGTCTCACTGCCGTCGGCGCGATCTGCGCGAGCCTCGTGCATCGCGATCGCACCGGCCGCGGCCAGCGCGTGGATATTCCGATGTTCGAAACCATGGCGGGCTTTGTCATGGGCGATCACATGGGCGGTCTGACCTATGATCCTCCGCTGGACAAAGGCGGCTACGCGCGGCATCTGTCGCGCGACCGGCGGCCCTACAAGACCTCCGACGGCTATATCTGCGTGATCGTGTATAACGACAAGCAGTGGGAGAATTTCTTCAAGGCGACCAGCCGCGACGACCTGCGTAGCGACCCCAAATTCGCAACATTCGCCGGGCGCGCCGGCAATATCGACATGGTCTATGCCGAATTGGCGCGCATTTTCGAAACGCGGACCACGGCGGAGTGGACGGAATTGCTCAACAAGGCCGACGTGCCTGTCATGCCGATGCACGATCTGATGAGCATTTTGCAGGACCCGCATCTGGTCGCAACCGACTTCTTTCCGGTGATCGATCATCCCAGCGAGGGGAAGATTCGCAGCATGAAGGTATCGGCGAGGTGGTCTGAAACGCCCAGCGAGCCGGCGCGGCTGGCGCCGCGTCTGAACGAGCACGGCGCCGAAATCCTGCGCGAGGCGGGCTTTTCCACCGAGGAGATCGCAGCCCTTGAGCGCGACGGCGTGACGATAGCCGCAGCCAGCGCCAGAATGGAGTGAGAAGCATGGATTTCGCACTCACCGCCAACCAGGAATCGATCCGCGATGCGGTTGGAAGAATCTGCGCCCGGTTCGACGACGCCTATTGGCTGAAGAAGGACAAGGAAGGCGGCTACCCAGCGGATTTCCACAAGGCGCTGGCGGACGCCGGTTGGCTCGGCATCTGTATCCCGGAAGAATTCGGCGGCTCGGGTCTCGGCATCCTCGATGCCGCGATCATGATGCGGACGATCGCCGAATCCGGCGCGGGTATGTCGGGTGCCTCGGCGGTTCATATGAACGTGTTCGGGCTCAATCCCGTGGTCGTGTTCGGCACCAAGGCGCAGTGCCGGCGGATGTTGCCGCCGATCGTATCGGGCGCCGAGAGGTCCTGCTTTGCCGTCACCGAACCCAATACCGGTCTCAACACCACGCAGTTGAAGACCCGCGCCGTGCGATCGGGCGACAAATACGTCGTCAATGGCCAGAAAGTCTGGATTTCGACCGCGCAGGTGGCCGAGAAAATTCTCTTGCTCGCGCGCACCACGCCGCTGGAAGAGGTCAAGAGCCCGACGCACGGCCTCAGCCTGTTCTATACCGACTTCGACCGCAGCCGCATCACGGCGCGAGAGATCGAGAAGATGGGCCGCAAGGCGGTCGATTCCAACGAGCTCTTCATCGAGAATTTTGAAATTCCGATCGAAGACCGCCTCGGCGAGGAGGGCCGCGGTTTCGAATACATCCTGCACGGCATGAATCCGGAGCGCATCCTGATCGCCGCCGAAGCGGTCGGGCTCGGCCATGTCGCGTTGTCGCGTGCCGCGGCCTATGCCAAGGAGCGCGTCGTGTTCAACCGCCCGATCGGCAAGAACCAGGGGATCCAGCATCCGCTTGCGAAGAACTGGATGGAGCTCGAGGCCGCCTGGCTGATGACGCTCTCGGCTGCCTGGCAATACGATCGGGGTCAGCCCTGCGGGCCGGCGGCCAACGCCGCGAAATACCTGGCCGGCGAAGCCGGCTTTCACGCCTGCGAGCAAGCGGTGATGACCCATGGCGGCTTCGGCTACGCCCGGGAATTTCACGTCGAGCGTTACCTGCGCGAGTCCCTGATCCCGCGCATCGCCCCGATCAGCCCACAGCTTATTCTCAGTTTCATTGCTGAGAAGGTGCTGGGCCTGCCGAAATCGTATTAGCGGCGATCGACGATGAAGATCTTGGATTTTTACCCGTCATTCCGGGTTCGCATCTCTGATGCGCCCCGGAATGACGAAGTCGTATGAAACAAGGACAAAATCATGAGCCGTCTCAAGGCCGCGCTTGATCCGCGCTCCGTCGCCGTCATCGGCGCATCGGAAAATCCCAACAAGGTCGGCGGCCGGCCAGTGCACTACCTCGGCAAGTTCGGCTTCAAGGGAAAGATTTTCCCGATCAATCCGTCGCGCCCGGAGGTGCAGGGCCATCAATGTTACAAGAGCCTCGGCGACTTGCCGGAAGCGCCCGAGATGGTGATCGTCGCGGTGGCCGGTGATAACGCTATCGGCGCGGTGGAGGATTGCGCTGCCCATGGCGTCAAGGTTGCCGTGGTGATGGCGTCCGGCTTTGGCGAGGTCGACGCGGTTGCGGGTAAAGCAAAAGAACGGCGAATGGTCGAGGCTGCGCGGAAGGCCGGCATGCGTATCGTCGGCCCAAATTCGCAAGGGCTCGCCAATTTCGGCACCGGCGCGATTGCAAGCTTCTCCACCATGTTCATGGATATGGATCGCGCCGAGGGACATGTCGCGATGCTGAGCCAAAGCGGCGCGCTCTCGACGGTGCCGGTCGGATTCCTGCGCCAGCGCGGCATCGGTGTCCGCCATACGCACGCGACCGGCAACGATGCCGACATCACGGTCGGCGAGCTCGCGGTCGCGGTGGCTGAAGATCCGGAAGTCAAGCTGTTGCTGCTTTATCTCGAGAGCATTCCGGAGACGAAATACCTGGAGGAACTCGCCGCCGTCGCCCTTCATCGCGATTTGCCGATCATCGCCTTGAAGTCCGGCCGCTCGGAAGCCGGACGCCAGGCGGCGCAATCGCACACCGGCGCGCTCGCCAATGAAGACCGTGTGGTCGATGCCTTCTTCGAACGCCATGGCATCTGGCGCGCGCCGGACATGCGCGGTCTGGTCGAAGCAACCGAGCTCTATCTCAAGGGCTGGAAGCCGAAGGGCAGGCGGCTTGTCGCCATCAGCAATTCCGGGGCGGTCTGCGTCATGACTGCGGATGCCGCGACCGCCGTCGGCATGCCGATGGCGAAGCTTTCGGATCAAACCGACAAGAAGCTCAAGAACATCCTGCCGAGTTTTGCTACCACCGCCAACCCGATCGACCTGACCGCGGCGCTGTTGTCCAATAGCCGGCTGTTCGGCGATATCCTGCCGGTGATCGCCGATGACCCGGCGGCGGATGCGTTCCTGATCGGCGTCCCGGTCGCGGGCCCCGGCTACGATGTGGAGGCGTTTGCCCGCGACGCCGCGGCCTTCGGCAGGCAAACCGGAAAACCGCTGGTGATCGCAGCGACGCAGCGCAGCGTCGCCGATCAATTCGCGGCCGAAGGCTCCTCGGTGTTTCCGACCGAGACCGAAGCGGTCACCGCGTTGCATCAGTTCCTGGCGCATCGCGAATTGATGGCGCGCACGCTTGCGCGTCGTAGCCACTCCGCGAGCAGCAGCCGGTCCCCGATTTTATCGGCTGCGACGGCGATGCTGAACGAAGCCGACAGCCTTGCCTTGCTGGCGGCGCGCGGCATTCCCGTGGTGCCGCATCGGCTATGCCGGTCGCGCGCCGAGGCGATCGCGGCGTTCGAGACCATCGGCGGGCCGGTCGTGGTCAAGGGATGTTCGGCCGACATCGCGCACAAGTCGGAGCTTGGGCTGGTGAAGCTCGGTGTCTCCAGCCGCGAGGAGGCCGGCGAGATCTGGACGCAGATGGAGGGCATCATCCGCCAACAGGGTGCGCGGTTCGACGGCGTCATCGTCGCAGCGATGGCAGGCAGCCGCCGCGAGATCATGATCGGCGCGCACCGCGATGGCGTATTTGGGCCTGTGGTCGCCGTCGGTGACGGCGGCAAATATGTCGAGATTTTCCGCGATACCGCCCTGCTGCTGCCGCCCTTTTCGAAGGATGAGGTCCGCGAAACGCTCGGTCGCCTGAGGATTGCGCCACTGTTTGCGGGCGTGCGCGGCGAACCGCCGATGGATATCGATGCGCTTTGCGACGCGGTATTGCGGATCGGCGAGCTGATGCTCGACCCCGCGGCCCGCGTGGTGAGCCTCGATCTCAACCCGGTGCTGCTCGACAGCGCCGGCAAGGGCTGCGTGGTCGTGGATGCCGTCGTATTTCAGGGCAACGTAGCTGACGCGTGACTTGATCGTCGTCGCGAACGCAACGAAGCAACCCCCCGGTTACGCAAAACTATTGTCCCGGATTGCTTCGTCGCATTCGCTCCTTGCGCTGATGGCTTTGCGGTTACCGCGCGTAGAACACGACACCGGCGATGACGAGCATGGCCGTCACCGCCAGCATCTGCGCGAACACTTCCGAGGTCGCCCTTTTGGTGGCGTCCTTCATGCCGTTCTCCCTAGACCTGGGCGCGATTCATCGTTGCCCGCAAAGGCCCGACGATCCGGTTTGCTTTACTCGGAACACCCCGCGACGAGTATTCGCTTTGACGAGTCCCCACTCAGCGAATATCGACCATGCCAAGATCGAACAGCAATGCGGCGGCATTTTGGCTCGGCTGCAGCCGGTTTATGCGCGCGGAAAGGAATTTTGGAAGCGGATTTCCGGTGTGATGGCCTGCGGACAGGTGCAAGCCGTTGATCGGGCCTCGCCGGCCGGATACTTTTCCGACGAATCCCGCCAACCGACAAACGTTTAGAACAAGATAGCCCAAGGTGAACAATGGCCCGCATCGACTATTGCGATACTTCGAAATCGAACGAACGAACCCGCGAAATCCTGGGCAAGAACCGCAACGCCAATATCTTCCGCATGATGGCGCACTCGCCGAGCTATTTCGAACAATATTGCCGGCTCGGCGGCGCGATCCGTCACAGAGGCGAGCTTGATCCGATCGTTCGCGAGCTTGCCATCACGCGGACCGGCCTCCTCTGCGAGGCACCCTATGAGGTCGTGGCCCACAAGCGCATCGGCAAGAATGTCGGGGTCACCGACGAGCAGAACGCGGCGCTGGAGCACTGGCAATCCGCCAAGTGCTTTAGCGAGTTGGAGCGCGCAGCGCTCGCCTTCACCGACGAGATCATCCGCCTGCGCCGTCCGACCGACGCGACGTTCAACGCCATCGCTGCCAAGCTGACACCGGCGGCTCTGGTCGAACTCCAGCTTTCGGTGGGCTTCTACATCATGACATCGAAGTTCCTTGAAACTTTTGCCATCGACATGCAACCGGTGGAGCAGGTGATCGAGTAGGGCGTCGGGTTCGAAGTGCCGTGCGCAAGTTGACCTGCCGCGTTGGGAGGCCGGGCGCGCTCAGCTCTCGACGATGGCGAGGACCTGTCCTTCGGCAACCACCTCGTCGAGGCTGACAAGGATCGACTTGATCTTCCCGGCGGTAGGTGAGGCGACCGGGATTTCCATTTTCATGGCTTCGACAAAGGCAACATCGTCACCTTCGCCGACGTTCGCACCGGCCTCAACGGCAAGCGCGCAGACGCGGCCGGCAACCTCCGTGACGATCTTGATCTCAGCCATGGCGCATTCCGGGACAATCGCCGCGCGCGATCGTCACGCGCGTCTGTTGTAGTGGAGTGGATTTGATTTTCGCTCGCCATCGGGTTCGATTTCGCACAGCGAACGTCAAATCCAAAACTCGACCACAAACCTGTACTTGCCTGCAGTCCTTGGATTTTAACATTCGGAAATATGTCTGCATGCGAATGTGAGAGCCGGACCATCAGGGGAAAGCACGGCTTACAGTTGTGGCCGCAGATTGCCTGAGGTAGTTTGTTCTGCAAGTGGAATTTTATTTCGCACAGCGAAATAGAAAGAAAAAGAATTTTATGGGACGGCGCTCGGAGCGGCTCAGCAAGCAGGGGATGCGCGCAGGCGATTCCGCGGGCGAGGGCGACGTGATCCAGGTCGTGTCGCGCGCCTTCGACGTCTTGCGTTGCTTCGAGGGCCACGAGGCGAGGCTCGGCAATCTGGAAATCTCAAGCCGCTGCGGACTGCCGCGTTCGACCGTATCGCGCCTGACCCATACGCTGACCCGGATGGGCCAGCTCGTCTATCTGCCGCACGACCAGAAATACCGCATCGGTCCCAGTGCGGTCGCGATGAGCACTTCGATGATGCGCGGCTTGCAGCTGCGCCATCTGATCCGGCTGCGTTTGCAGGAGGTCGCCGAGCAATTACCCGGCACCGTGGGCTTCGTCATTCCGGATCGCTTCCATCTGGTCTATCTCGAGTTCGGCCGCGCCGCCAATTCGCTCGGCCTCTCCTTGACCACGGGTAACCGCATCGCCATGGCGAGCACGGCGGCGGGTCACGCCTATACCGCAGCGCTCGATGCCGAGATCGGCGACGCGCTGCTCGCGGAAATGGAGCGTGAGCTTCCGGACGACGCCAGGCTGCTGCGGCCGCGCCTGGAAACCAACCGCCGGCTTTTGCGCGAACAGGGCTATGTCGTTGCCTGCGGGCTGTGGAGCCAGCATATCAATGGGCTTGCGGTGCCGCTATGGTCGCCGCAATACCAGACTTATGTGGTCGTTACGATCGGTCTTTTGTCTGCGATATATGACGAGAAGCGGCTGCACGAGGAGGTCGCTCCAAAACTTCTGGAATTGAGTGCGGCGATCGGCGCCATGCTGAACGGCGGCGACGCCGAGCTTTTCGACGATTGCACGCGGGCCGAGCCAATTCGGGTACCAGACCGCAAGAATAAGAGGACGGAGAATCCGAATGAACTGGAAGCCGGAACTCGACGACCTCGCCCGGCGCGAAGCGTTCGCGCGGGAGATGGGCGGCGTTGACAAGGTCAAGCGGCAACGCGACCAGGGCCGGCTTACCGTCCGCGAACGTATCGACAGGCTACTCGACCGGGAAAGCTTCCACGAGATCGGCGCGATATCCGGCACGGCCGAATATAATGAGAAGGGCGAGCTGAAGAATTTGACGCCGGCCAACTGCGTGTTCGGCCGCGGCAAGATCGATGGCCGGACCGTGGTCGTGGTCGGCGACGATTTCACCGTGCGCGGTGGCTCGGCGGATGCCTCGATATCGGCAAAGCCGCTGATGGCCGAGGAAATGGCGCATGATTTCCGCCTGCCGATCATCCGTCTGATCGAAGGCTCCGGCGGCGGCGGCTCGGTGAAAACCATCGAAACCAAGGGCGCGGCCAATCTGCCGGGCGGCATCGGCGGCACCCGCTGGTACGCGTACACGACGGCGAACATGGCCCGCGTGCCGGTGGTCGGACTGGGGCTCGGTTCGGTCGCGGGGTTGGGTGCGGCGCGGCTTGCGGCTAGTCACTACTCGGTGATGACGAAGGGTTCCGCGATGTTCGTCGCCGGCCCTCCGGTCGTGAAACGCCTCGGCCAGGATCTCGGCAAGCAGGAACTCGGTGGCGCCGACATCCAGACTCGTGCCGGCGGGGTGGATCATGCAGTCGATACCGAGGAGGAGGCGTTCGCCTGCGCGAAGCGTTTCTTGTCTTATCTGCCGTCGTCGGTCTTCGAGCTGCCGCCGACCCTTCCCAGCGACGACGATCCGGAACGGTCGGAGGAGTCATTGATGTCAGCGGTGCCGCGCAGCCGTCGCCAGGTCTACAAGATGCGGCCGATCATCAATGCCGTCGTCGACAAGGGCTCTTTCTTCGAGATGGCTGCAAATTTCGGCCGGCCGATCATCGCCGGGCTGGCGCGGCTGGAAGGCCGCGCCGTGCTGGTGCTGGCCAGCGATCCCTTCCATTATGGCGGGTCGTGGACGGCGGAGGCCTGCCAGAAGGTGGTGCGCTGGGTCGACTTCGCCGAGACGTTCCATCTCCCGGTGGTCTATCTGATGGATTGCCCGGGTTTCATGATCGGGCTCGACGCCGAAAAGGCGGCTACCATCCGCCACGGCGTGCGCGCGATGGCAGCCGTCAACCAGAGCACGGTTCCCTGGTGCACCATCATCGTGCGCAATTCCTTCGGCGTCGCCGGTGTCGTGCACCAGCCAGCCGACCGGTTCTCGATCCGCTATGCGTGGCCCTCGGCCTATTGGGGTTCGCTGCCGCTCGAAGGCGGCATCGAGGCGGCCTATCGCGCCGATATCGATGCGGCGGAGGATCCGCAAGCCAAGCTGCAAGAAATCGAGGATCGGCTCAACAACCTGCGCTCGCCGTTTCGAACCGCCGAAAAATTCTGGGTCGAGGAGATCATCGATCCGCGCAAGACCCGCTCGCTATTATGCGAGTTCGCGCGGCTCGCCGAGCCCCTGCGAACGCCGGGCCCTTCCACGAATATGACGATAAGGCCGTAGCGCTCTTCGCGCCGACCGAGAAATCAGTGGACCGCGCGCTCGACCGCAATGGCGGTCGCTTCGCCGCCGCCGATGCACAGCGCCGCGACACCGCGCTTCAGGTTTTGCGCTTCAAGTGCATGCAACAGCGTGACGATCAGCCGTGCGCCGGTCGCGCCGATGGGATGACCGAGCGCGCAGGCGCCGCCGTTGATGTTCAATTTCTCGCGGGGGATTCCAAGGTCGCGCTGCGCGGCCATCGCCACCACCGCGAACGCCTCGTTGATCTCGAACAGATCGACGTCACCGACGTTCCAGCCGACCTTGTCGAGCAGCTTGCGGATCGCAGGGATTGGCGCGGTGGTAAACCATTGCGGCTCCTGGCTGTGGGTCGCGTGTCCCCTGATCTCGGCGAGAGAAGGCAGGCCGTGGCGGTTTGCAAGCGAACGCTTGGCGAGCACCAGCGCAGCGGCGCCATCGGCATTGGCTGACGACGCCGCGGGCGTGATGGTGCCGTTGGCGCGGAACGCCGGCTTTAGCGCCGGAATTTTGGCGGGATCGACCTTGAGGGGAATTTCGTCGTTGGCAATGATGCGCGGGCCGGCTTTTTCCTTGACCGTCACCGGCACGATTTCGGCCCTGAACGCGCCGCCTTCGACCGCCTTGCGTGCACGCGTCAGGGTCTCCATTGCGTAAGTATCCTGGGCGCTGCGCGTGAACTGATAGGCTTCCGCGGTGGCTTCGCCGAAATCGCCCATCGAGCGTCCGGCCTCATAGGCGTCCTCGAGGCCATCCAGGAACATGTGGTCGATGATGCGGTCGTGACCGGCGCGATAGCCGCCGCGTGCTTTGGCCAACAAATAGGGCGCGTTGGTCATGCTCTCCATGCCGCCCGATACCACAATGTCGGCGGAACCGGCATTGATGATGTCGTGGGCGAGCATGGTGGCCTTCATGCCGGAGCCGCAAACCTTGTTGACGGTGGTGGCACCGGTCGCGTCCGGCAAGCCCGCGCCGCGCGCGGCCTGCCGGGCCGGCGCCTGACCCTGTCCGGCCGGCAGCACGCAGCCCATGAAGACTTCGTCGATACGCTCGGGCGAGAGTTTTGCCCGCTCGACCGCCGCGCCGATCACACGGGAACCGAGCTGGTGCGCGCTGAAGGGAGAGAGGTCGCCCATGAAGCGGCCAAGCGGCGTGCGGGCAGCGGAGACGATGACGACGGGATCGGAGTTGGCGGCCATGGCGGTGATTCCTGTGCAGGCGGCGGTACAATTGGATTATGAGAATCATATAATGCGGCGCAAAAAATGCAACGCATGCGTCTCATGACAAATTGTCGTGATCGCATAAAGGCCGTTCGCCGATCGGCGCGCTACGTCGAACCGTCGGCTGACGTTGCGGATTACCGCTTGCGGTCGATAAACCCCTGCATCAGCCGTTTCGGCTCGTCGGTCAGGAACGATCGGCCGAACACGCCGATGCTCAAGTTGACGGATTCGGTCAGCGGCAATTCCTCCCATTGCCGCAGCAGGGCCTTTTGCACGCGAAGCGCTTCCGGGCCGCACTCCAGAAGCGCTTTGACGGTCTTCTCGACCGCGGCATCGAGGTCGCCTGCCGGCGCGACCGCGTCGATCAGTCCCCAGGCCAGCGCGGTCGGCGCATCGATATTCTCAGCGGTCATAACCAGCCAGCGCGCACGGCCCCAGCCGATCAGGCGTGGCAAGAGCGCGGCATGAATGACGCTGGGAATGCCGACCCTGACTTCCGGCATGCCGAACTTCGCGTCCTGCGCCGCAATCCGGAAGTCGCAGGCCGCGGCGACTTCGAGGCCGCCGCCGAGGCACCAGCCGGGCATCCGCGCGATCACCGGTGAGGGAAACGTGCGTACCGCTTCGCAGAGATCGCGCAAGCCCGTGATGAACTTCTCGGCCGACGATTGATCGAGCCGCGCCATTTCCTTGATGTCGGCGCCGCCGATCATGCTCTTTTCACTTTGGCCCGCGATGATCAGCACACGAATTTCTCTGTCCGCCGCGAGCGACTGCAGCCCCTCGCGCACGCCGCCGATGACCGCTGATCCCAGAATATTGAGGGAACCGGCGTTGCAGATCGTCAGGCGGACGACGCCGCGCGCGTCGCGATCGATTCCGCAATAGGAGTTAAGCATGTGCATGTGCAGTCTCGCAATCTTAGGATGTGCTTAGGCGGGAATCGCAAGTTCCCGTTTAAAATCAGATCCTGTCAAGGCCCGCGGCGGCTTGCGTTTTATCGCAACGTAGAGCGCGATATAACCAAATAAGGTGCAGCTTTCCGCAGCCGCGGATGTTATTAGAATGGTGGATGTCATTATATGACTGCAAACATATTATAGGACGGCGATGCGATACTCCAGGGAACACAAGCTCGAAACTCACGCTCGGATCGTCAGAAAGGCCTCGGTCAGGCTTCGTGAGAAGGGCGCCCATGGAATCGGAGTAGCCGACCTCATGAAGGAGGCCGGGCTTACCCATGGCGGGTTCTATGCCCATTTCGATTCGCGGGAAGCCCTGGTGATCGAGGCGTTTACGCATGCGATGGACCGAGCCACCGAGGGTTGGCGAAAGCTGGCGGAAAAGACCCCGCGCGAAAAACGCCTCGCCATGGTCGTGAACACCTATTTGACGACGCTTCACCGCGACGATCCCGGGCACGGTTGCGCCATACCGACCTTGGGTGCCGAGATCGCCCGCGAGAATTCGAAGACGCGCAGGGTTTTCGCCGGCAGGCTGGAGCAGATGATCGACATGCTGGCCAGGCAAATTCCTGATGTCCCTCGCAAGGCGGCACGCAAGCAGGCGATGTCCACTATTGCGACCATGATGGGAACGCTGGTGATGGCGCGTATCGCCGGCGCCAGCGATTTTTCCGATGACATCCTCACCGCGGGCCGAGAAGCGATACTTGGCCGGGGAAAGTCGCCAAGGGTAAAGAAATCCGCCCCCCGAAGGGCGGCCACGCCGGCGCGCCACTGACGGATTTCGTGGCGCCTTCGCATTCGACATTGGTCGTAGCCAGCTGAAAACGCCGCAAAGCCCGCATTTTCGCAAATCCGACGCGCGCGGAAAAACCTTTTCAAACCCGGCAAACCCTGCAAGATGCGGGCAAAACCGGCACCCTCGCAAAGGTCTTGGAGGAAACGCATGCGTATGATCGGGCATTTTATCGGCGGCCGCGAGGTCAAGGGCACATCGGGCCGATTTGCGGATGTATTCGAGCCGATGACCGGCGACGTCCAGGCCCAGGTGGCCTTGGCTTCCAAAGCCGAACTGCGCGCGGCGGTCGAGAACGCCAAGGCGGCTCAAGGGGAGTGGGCCGCCACCAACCCGCAGCGCCGCGGGCGGGTGATGATGAAGTTCCTTGAGCTGGCGCAGCGCGATTACGACAAGCTCGCCGATGTGCTGGCGCGCGAGCACGGCAAGACCGTTCCCGATGCGAAGGGTGACATTCAGCGCGGGCTCGAGGTGGTGGAATTTGCCTGCGGCATTCCGCATCTGATGAAGGGCGAATATACCGAAGGTGCTGGCCCCGGTATCGACATCTATTCGATGCGCCAAGCTCTGGGCGTGGTCGCCGGCATCACCCCATTCAATTTTCCCGCGATGATCCCGATGTGGAAATTCGCGCCCGCGATCGCCTGCGGCAACGCATTTATCCTGAAACCATCCGAGCGCGACCCCGGCGTGCCGATGATGCTCGCGCAGCTGATGATCGAGGCGGGCCTGCCGCCCGGCATCCTCAACGTCGTCAACGGCGACAAGGAAGCGGTGGATGCGATCCTCGACGATCCCGACATCAAGGCTGTCGGCTTCGTCGGATCCTCGCCGATCGCGCAATATATCTATGAGCGCGCGGCTGCGAACGGCA
>Ga0210401_10001247_pt1 | contig 29787 bp, 26 predicted proteins | sample IncBWH32MmetaG_FD_150866 | JGI IMG/M metagenome (GOLD analysis project Ga0210401, IMG submission 150866) | Forest soil microbial communities from Barre Woods Harvard Forest LTER site, Petersham, Massachusetts, United States - Inc-BW-H-32-M | ecosystem: Environmental > Terrestrial > Soil >...
GGGTTGTTGCTGGCTTACCATCGGCAGTGGATGGAAATGGCGGTGATCCCGTGGCTGCCGATGGTAAGCCAGCAACAACCCCCCGCACCCGCCAGCTCCGAACCTCCTTCCGAACAGCAGCGTTCGAATCACGTCCTCTTGACGGACGACCGGTTGGAGGCTCTCTCGAACCAGCGAGCCCAGGGCCTGACGGCGCACCAGCGACTGCTGCGCGCGCAAAGCACTTTAAGGGATGGCGTACTTCCCTTCAGCAAACCGGGGGAAGCCCCTCAACCGACAAACCAGTCCAGCCCGCGGATGCGAGCGCAGCAGGAGGGCGGGTTCGCGGACGGGGAGCTGCGGAGCCCGGACCCGCAGCCGAAGGCGACCGCACTACGGCCAGCAGCGCTGGCCGACGGGGCCGTCCAAAGAAAGACCAGACTCAGGCCATCCCCAAGCTCCCTAAAGCCATCGCAAAGTTGATTCCGAGGAACGGGGGAGATGTCGCTTCTGTTGCGTCTTTGTCAAAACTCGTCCCCACCGAGACTGAGCGATCGAGTGCCACCCGTCTCTTCCGCGAGATCGGCGAGACGTTCAACAAGAACCGGAAGAAGTCGAAGACAGCGGCCTACGCCGCCTTCCGTCACGACTTGATGGCGAATCTCGATACCCTGATCATGGGTGGCGCGATCGATCTGAAGGAAGCGACCACGATCATCACTAATCTCGAGCAGTACACCAAAGAGACCGAAGCGGAATCGACCGAGACCCCAGCGACGATCCTGGGCCGTTGGTTGCGGATGGACGCGGTTGAGGTGGTTGGACTTTCGGTTGAGACTGTGGAAGAAGTTGTGGAAGATGAGGAAAACTCAGGAGAAGAGATTGACGAGTTGGATTCTCTTCCCGATCCACTCCATGCAACAGACGGCCATTGAGTTTCCAAGGGCCTTGTATCGTGGCCCGTCCGCTGTTTTCTTGTTTATTTTGGTGTAGCCATCGGGAAATTTCTGAAGGCGTTCGCATTCCGTTGGGGTAAGACGACGGACTTGCATGGCAGCTACGTAGCTTCTGCTGCTGCCTCCGCTGGCCGAACGCAACGAAGCCTGGTCGGCCATTTCAGGTTGTGATCCGCCTTCGCGGCCACGGAGGTTGAAAGCCACCGCCTGCGGCACTTGCCGCGCTTCGACTGTGTACGCCAACCCGTCTTCCCGCACACCCACGCCATCGGGACCGGCCAGTGGATTCTCGCAGATGGCGCGTTCCTGAATTGCGATGGCGATCTGCCCCCCGGCATTCGCATGGCTGCCGGAGAAGTTCATGGAGCGGAGAGTCGGAGCGATTTCGCCGGAGTCGAGGCCCGAGTCTTTACAGGAGAAGGCGATTGTTTGAGCACGCTTTGTGTCTAAAGGCAATGCGCAGTCCTCAAGTGTCGGGCATGAGGGGGGAGCCCACTCAGATCCTCCTTGAGCCATACCCGTGAATGCAATTGCCACCGGCACTAGCGGCGTCCCCCTTCCCGTTTCGTCTTCCGAGGCGTCGAATCCGTCGGCGCGGAGGGAGTGAGTGACCAGGGTGCTTTCCCTGGCTCCCCCTTGTCCTTGAAGATTGCCTTTACGAATTGTTGTCGCTTCTTTTGCTTCGTTCCACCAGCCAGCGCCGGTTTCGTTGAAGGTTTCCTGCGGCACAAGGACTGCGGGGAACCTATTTTTCTCGGGCATCATCTGGCCCTTCTGCAGCACAGCATCAAGAGTCTGGCTTACCTGTCCGCCGTCCCACCACGAAGGCTCTAGCTCAGCAGGTCTTCCAGTGTTGGCGACAAGTCCTCCGTCGCAGTCGAAGTCGGTTCCGAGGCCACCGCCAGCAGAGCGTCGCGAAGGGATGGTGGGAGCGCCTTGCCCCTTTTCTCTGCTCGGCGGAGAATTCCCTTGCAGGCTTTGGCGCTCAAAAAGAACCGGCGGTCGACTTTGCCAGTCTCCAGAATCTCGGACAAGGAAGACGCGACGGCGCCGTTGCGGAACTCCGAACCATTGCGCGTCCAGAACTGTCCACTCGACGAGTCCTCGGGGTCCAAGAGCCACTCCGGTGTTTTGCCATTTGTTTTTGGGTACAGCAAATTCGGTTCCAGCCAGTTCTCCAACCACTGCCGCAAAGTCAAGTCCTGAGTTGGAAGAAAACAGTCCGGGGACGTTTTCTGCGATAGTCCAGCGAGTTCCCCAGAGTCCATGGCAGATTTCGACGATTCGCATGGCTTCAAAGAAGAGTCCACTACGTGATCCTTTCAATCCGGCGCGTTTGCCGGCGACCGATAAATCCTGGCAGGGAAACCCAAAGACGACGGCATCGACAGGGCCGATCGCAATCAGCATTTCACGGGTGATTCCACACACGTTGCCCAGGTTCGGTACGTCTGGGTGATGATGTTTCAGAACGGCGCAGGGGAATTTGTCGATTTCGGCTACTGCGGCACAGACCCAACCCAGGCGAATCCAGGCTACGCTTGCGGCCTCGATTCCGCTGAACAAACTGATAAAACGCATGATGGGAGTTTATTGCAAACTTTCATCTATGTCCACAACATTCTTAGTGTTATGGCGTAAAAGTCCACTCCCTACCCACACATAATATCCTTCCAACCAGCAGAGGGATACGCATGTCTGAGACTGCCCGCGCAAAATATCAGGACTCCGGAGCCCCGCCTGAGTTCCGCTCTTCCCTCCCCCAGAATCCGCGCAAGGAATACAATTCCGCCGAAGCTCGTCCTTCAGGGCGCTCCGGTGGCGGGTCGGTTTCGACTCCCCATCGTGTGTCCAGTTCCCGCCGTGGGAAGAGAAAGTCGGCGCGCGCATGATGGACGATCCGGAAGTTACAATCGAGCCTGCCGACAACGGCTACATCGTCAAGCACTACCAGCGCTCGACCAAGAAGGACGAAAGCGGACGCACTATCCGCCGCGTTGCATCGACTGCTGACGAAGCGCTGGGGCACGCAGGCAAGGTGCTCAGCACCAGGGCCGGCAAAAAGAAATCGTCTCGGGATGGGCAAGCTCAAGAAGCGGGGGCGGAGGCTTCATCCCCCGTTGCCCATTCCTTCGGTGGTCATCGTTCTCGCGGCTTAGCCAGGCGTCGCCGCCCTCGCGTCGGCGGAAGGAGAGCCTGATCCATGCCACAGGATAATCCTGCTGCGGACACTCTTCTGGCGATTCCTCGTATGCTGGGCCGGATAGGCAACCGCTACGACCCGCCTGCCCCTGCGCGCGTAGATCCTTCTTGGCACAACGATATGGTTCAGCAGGCCAATCGATCGTTTCAGGCGAGACAGGACGCTGAACGGGCTGCTGCGGCAGCAGCGGCAGCGGCGCCTGCGGCTGCGCGATCCGCGAAGCGAGTTCCGAAGCGCACTCCAGCGCGGCCGGTGGCGAAGCGGAGGTAGAATCGTGCCATGGCGAGCCAGCGACGTTTCGAAACACAACAAGTCGGTAAAATCACCAAAACGTAAAAGACAGTGGAGTGAAATCGCGAATTCCATCCTCGAGCGGACAGGCTCGGATTCGCGTGCAATTCGTGGCGCGAACGCCGCAGTGAAGAAGTCTCAGGCCCGTCGTACCAGAAAGAGGGCGTAACCATGATTTCTCGTTTCCGTAAAATCGTTGTTTTCTTCGTTGTAGTTTTATTCTGCGCTCTGGCAGCGTGGGCTACGACTCCGCGTTTGATCCAGGTCACTCTCGGCACAGGTGCGACGCAGATAGTTGTCACATCCACTTACTTTAATCAAATGACAATTCAGAACAACGCCACGCACAACATCCGATACGGCGATTCCACGGTCTCGTCTACCAAAGGGATTCTCCTTACTCCCGGTGGTGCCGGCAGCACAGGTACGGTCTCAGGACAACAGGGAGACGCGAGTCAGTTCTACATCGCTGGAACGAGCGGCGACGTAATTGATGTGCTTGTGTGGTAAAGGGATGCTACGATAGGAGGCGAGTCCCATGGCAACCAAACATAAGTTTGCGCGCGGCGAGTGGAATCCGGTGCATCCGTCCAAAAAAGGTGCGGAGACGGCCAAGGCCAAACGCCGTGGAGTTTCCTTGCACCAGCAGGCGGAAAAAGATTCTCACAGCAGCGATCCGAAAGTTCGCGGCCGTGGCGTATTTGCGTTGAACGCTCAGGCGGGGAAGTTCCACCATCGGACTGGTCTGAAGAAGGCAACGCGACGCCGTAGCCGGTCGCGCGCATAGGTTTACGAGAGTATATTCGTGAGCGCCGCGCACATACGCTTCTTGCGAATTACCTTGATTGGAAAGTGATTGGTGCCCGGAATGGTGAGGGCTTCTTCGACGGTCCATCCGCCGCGGTCGATGCGATTTTTAACTGTCATAAAAGGCAAGCCGATTGTGCGCGCCCATTCTGAAATACATTTCGTTTCTCCATGAAATGTGAGTAGGTGATTGCTTTTCAAGTTTTGGTTTTGTTCTCGTCGTGTAGCCCATCGACAATTTCCTTTGAAGTACCCGAGAGATCCGTTGATTCTATCGAGGCTTTTTCCAATCGGACGTTCTCCGAGGTCAGAAAGAAAAGCCTCGAACGATTCGCTCCATTCTTTTGAGACAGTGATGCCTGCGCCTCCGTATTTTGGAAAATCCGTGTAGTTTGGGTTGGTGCACCGTTGGAGCATCATTGCCCAGCTTCTGTAAGTACGACTCCTGGATTTTCCATGGGTTGGGTTATTAAACTTGGCGCTGCATGAAACAGAGCAGAATTCGCCCAAGCCACGCTTAATGCGGTAGGGGTGCACGTAGAATTCTTTGTTACAGTATTTGCAGTAACGCAGTACACTTGATTTTGGGGGTGTCATGGTCGCTCCTTGTCAGCGGCTAGGCTTTGCCGGTGCTTCAACACCGACACTCCCCATCGTATCACAAAGAAAAGTGCTATGCTGATGAACAAAAGAGGGTAAGGCCATCGCAAACATTACGTTCATCGGAACTGCTCGAAAGTCCGCGAAGCAGGAGCATATAGATCCGAGGGCAAGACATATCCGCGAATGGCGAGAGGCTTCAGATTCAGCCCGCAACAAGGCTCTTGGGGAATCCTTCGCCAAGAATGCTGAAGACCTTTATAATCTTTCCGATGCGATGACCCCCGGTCCGGTCTACAGGCCCTCGTTGTCCATTCCGATGCTGCAGCGAATCATGCTTGAAGAGGCTAATCAAGTCTCGAATCTTTCTCCTCGCATGTATGTGTTTCCGTCTGCCGGTTCTTCTGATCCTTCTTACCAAGGTGCGCAGCAAGCGGATTCTTCTCTTCCCTCATCGTCTGCGCGCGATCTGGCGCGAGAGGTTTCACTTCAAGCTCAGTGGCAGATCAGTAAAATGAATCTGCATCTCCTGATGGCAGGGCTGACTGCGCGATACTGCGGAGCTGGCTGGATCGTCGCTGGGTTTGATCCGAATCTTTCGCGTGCGCGCGGCGGTATGTGGGCTCGTTCGATGGACCCTCGCATGGTCTTCTTCGATCCCAACACGGACTATACTTGGAATCCTTCTTTCGCTGGCTGGTCTATGGGGATGAATTTGGAGGATATCCGGCTCAAATGGCCGGAGACCTCGCGTGCGGTTCAACCGCGTCGTACCAGCGGAGGCTTTCAACCATTTTCTGGCGACTCCGGTTACGGGATCTCGCAGCCCCCAGGGCCTATGTCGTCGATGCCTTCTTCTCCCGGTCAGAATGCGAAGACACAATCTTCTGACTCAATGCTGTTGGTAACCCACTGCTTTTGTCGCGACTACACACGCGAGGCTGTTGAGAAGCCTGATGTACCGACTACGTCTTTGATCGATCCAGAAGTTCGGCTCAAATATCCGAATGGCCGTTGGTTGATAGAGTGCGAAGGCGTTGTGCTTCAAGACGGCGACAATCCATATCCTCCACGTCGCGACATCACAGCGCCGAGATTTCCGTTGTTTGTAAATTACACATTGCCTCCTCTCTTCGGTCCATGGGGGATTCCCGTCACGCGCATGACTGAGAATATGCAGAGGCTTGCTCAGCGGTTTTATTCGCAAATCTTCGAGAATGGTCTGCGTATGAACAACGCGCTATGGATTATAGATGAAAATACTGGAGTGGATATCGACGGTTTTGGAGGTCTGCCCGGTGAGGTCGTGACAATCAAGCCGGGCAGCCGGCCGCCTCAGCCGATTACTCCCAGTGCGATCGGCGCGGGCGCCATGCAAGGCGCCGAGAAACTTCTCGCGCTGCAGAACGACGTGCTTGGATTCTCAGCTTCCCGGCAGGGCGATCCAGGCGCCGGCAACGTGTCGACTGATTTATTCGATTCAGCGGTTTTGCAATCGTCGGGATTGCTGCAATTGGCTGGACGATTTTTGTCGGAGACGGCGCAGATGGTTGGAGAATTTTTCTTCGACAGCATGTGTCGGTACATGGACAAGAGCAATCTTCCTTACCGTGGACCCGAGGGAATTACCCTCGCTTCATGGGCGGGCATGGTTGATCCTTCGACCTACGATGTGGCGCTCGACGAAGCTTCAGTGCGGCCACTCAGCGAAGCGATCGTCCGAAAAATTACGCCAGACTTGATGAAATCTGGAGTCGTAGGACCGGAGCGCGGGCTGCGGACTTTGGGTTACCCCGATCCCGAGGGAATTGCTTCGGAGCAACAAACGCAGCAGGCCCTGGCCGCGCTGGCTAAAGTTCGGAGTGGGCGCAAATGACGGAATCAACGATTGCAAACAAAGAGTCCGAGCCTGTCCGATCTGTTCCATCTCATGCTTGGCGATCCCACTGGTTGACTGTTCAAGAATTTGCACGTGTGACGGGCCGTGATCCTCAGACTGTTTACTGGTGGATCGGAAACGGAACTTTAGCCGAATTCGGAGTTCCGGTGTGCCAGTTCCGCGGCAGCAGGCTGCATTCGGGCAGGACGTTTATCTTAAATATCTACTGATTCGGCTCTTAGTGTTATGGAACCTGTCTAGTATTCCCCTCCCATCGCTAATATTCTTTCTCCAATCACACATTCACCCGGCATTCGTGCTCGTGCTTGTGTAAAGGAGAACATCATGGCTCGTCGTCATCGCAAGGAAAAGAAACGGAAGTAATCTGGCGGCGGAGAGAAATCTTCGCCTGACCTGATCTACCTCCCTGTCGTCCGTCGTCGCATCAACTCCCGAAAGGAGCCTCAGTCCAGATGGCCGGAACCCCTCGAATCAAAGCTTCCAGCGTCGTCAAAGACTTTGGCCAGCCCCGGAAGTTTCTGCGTGACATGCGGGCAAAGGCCGCTAAGAATTCCCGCAAAGGATCGAAGCGGACCTAGCTCATCCCGGAGACGGTGCTGTTGCCCTTCGCACCCCGTCTTCTTAGCCAGCAGCGACACCTGTCGTTGCAACCCGGAGCGAAGGAGGCTCGACGATGGCTTCTCGTGGTGGTAGACGATCTAAGCGTCGGCGCGCCGCCGTTCGTAGGTAGAGGGAACTTAGGTTCCTTTTGTTCGACGGCGGCGGTGAGAACTGGTGGGGGACTAGAATTCACCCCGCTTGCCGAAAGCGGTCGATGCGCAAGACAGGAGGAAGGCCGGAGCCGGGGAAACCCGCTTCGGCTCAACTCCCAACTTAAACTTTGGAGCAGAACATGAAAAGCTGCAAGATCATGAAGATGACCCGGAACGTGGATCGCAGGGTCGGCGGGAAGCGGAAGTAGAGGACTTCGATGGCAGGTGTTAAGCAAGCAAACCGGCGAACGCTCAAGGTCGATATCAGGGATACCGATTGGGCGCGGCTTGCGGCCTACATCGATGGTGAGGGATGCGTTAACATCCACACTAACCGTGGGCAAGAGGCGCTCGGAAAGTCAAGGAATCATTCTCTTAAGATTCATGTCACCAACACGGATCCACGCTTGCCAGTTTGGATTTTTGAGACGTTTGGTGTTGGTAAGTGCCGTCAGAAACAAAAATCTCCGAGCATCGTCGCTTATATGGGCACGGGGAAGAAGTGGCGGCAAGTTCATATTTGGCAGGTAGAGGCTAAACTCGCCGCGCAAATCCTTGAAGGCTGTATGCCGTTCTTCGTCATCAAACGCGAACAGGCTGAAATTGCCATTGCATTTCAGAAGACCAAGACCTATCACAACGGCGGAGGCAAACGGGGAACTCGTATCCCAGTCAATGTAATTCAAATGCGCGAGCAGATGGCGCATGAGGTTCGCCAACTTAAGCACGTCAACTATGAAATCAAGGAGGCCGTAAATGGCTAAAATCAAGGAATCGATGGGGAATACGTTCAACTCCGAAATTTTGAAATCCCCCCTCACGGTCGGTCGCGTAGGCAACGAGCCCGGTCCTGACGTGAACAACAATCCGGTTGCGATGCCCAAGGATCCTCTTGGCCTCATCCCCGAAGGCGGCGACAAGCCTCACTGGTCTGACAAGTAAGCATCGAACGAGGATTTGATCTAAATGGCAGCAGGGAATCCAGCCTTGGCGCAGATGATGGCGCGGCAACTGATCGGGAAACTCGCAGGAGGAGCGCCTAACGGCGGCCCTCCCGCTGGCCCCGGCGGTCCGATGCCTCCTCCGCCTGGGATGACAGGTCAGGGTGGTTCTGGTGGCCCAAGTGCGGGCGGAACGGGAGCCCCCGGCTCCCCGCCCCCTACAACTCCTGCTGGCCTTCAGCTTTCTCAGCAACTGGCCGAGCTTCAGGGCGCCGATCCTGACGCCATGATCAAGTCTTTAACTTCGATGAAGTCGATGGCTGTTCAGCAGTACACGCGCGCCGCCTTCACCATGCCCGGCGTCACGCGTAATCTCGCTCAGGTCGTCAAGTATCTCGATAACTGTATCCAGGAAGCGGAGAAGGCAGCGGCCACCACGGCTGCGGCTGGTCCGATCACCAACAACGCAGCCATCCCCAATCCTGCTGGCCAGAATGCGCCGGTCAACGGAATGGGATCACAACAATAGAAGGAGACCTACCCCCATGGCTCTAAATGACATTCTCAAGAACGGCAAATATCCTGACGACATGGTGCTGAACCTGCCCGACGGGACTACGGTCAATGTTGGAGAAATCCGCGCTCTTCCTGTCGCTGAGCGCCAGGCTCTGACGGCGCAGATCGAGCAGCGCCAGAACACTCTCGGCCAGGCCGAGCTTGCCTTCGCAGCCAAGTTTCAGGATGCGGTCAAGGCCGGCTGGATCGCGCAGGACGGCAGAATCGTTCCGCCGACGCAGCAGACGACTCAGCAAACCACGCAACAGACTACGACGGCCGATCTCCGTCGCGCTGCCGCTGCCGAATATGGTCTTGACGAGAACGACCCCTTGCTTGGCCCGGTGGTCAAGGAAATGAAGGCTCAGTTAGCTGAGCGCGACAAGACTTTGAATGAGCTTCGCACGAAGCTCGACGCGCTGCCGGCTCAGTTCGATTCGCTCAAATCCACCCTCACTGATTCGCTTGGCAAGGTGACCGGTGTGGTCAACACCTCGGTTGGCCGCTATTTGAACGACACGTATCAGCAGCAATTTGCCGCGGCAACCAAGGATTTGCCCAAGGACGTCAAGGTCGATTACGAGGCGGCTTACAAATATGCTTCCGACCATGGCCTCAAGGACAAGGACGGGTTTCTTCAGATCCCCGATGCGGTGGACCGGCTGACCTGGAATGATCGTAAGAAAGCTGAACTGGACGCGGCCAAGGCTGATCTGATCGCCAAGACCACGAAGGATCTCGAGGAGAAGAATCGCGTTTCCACCCTTACTCCTCCGTCGCGCAATCCGCTTACGCAGACGGCCAAGCCCAAGGAAGGTGAATTCATTCCCTACAACGAGCGCACCGATTCCAAGGGGAACAAGGTCCGTGCCGTCAAGTCTTTCGAGGAAGCGATGTCGGAAGCGATGTCGGATGAAGATGTTCTGAAATCGGCGCTCTCGACGGCCAGTTTCGGTGGCGGAGTTCAGTAAGCAAGTTTTGGTGGGGCCGAGAATTATCTCAGCTTCATTCTTTTAACCTTTAACCCGTCCGGCGATCCTCCCCCTTTTCGCTTGGACCAGGAGCAGCCATCATGGCCAATAGCGTGGTTGGACTGGGACTTGCATCGCCACCGGTTCAGTTGAGTAACAACGTCAACGCGATTTCCCAGAAATTTATCGTCCCTGTCCTCGGCGACAACGTGTTCAAGCCCTCCCCTGTTTTCTGGGCTCTCACCCGAGAGGGCAAACGGTTTGGCGCCGGCGAACTGATCTTCCCGGAAATCTACCAGGAAGAGCTTCCCGGCGGCGCGTACTACGGCGACCAGTTGCTCGATACCTCGGTCGTCGATTCCGTGCAGCCGGCGAACCAGCAGTGGAAGCCGTACCGCCAGCCTGTCGTGATTCCGATCACCGACATCATTTTGAACCGCGGCGGCTCGAACAACCTGGACATCATCCGGGCGAAATTCCAGACCGCATCCGGCAGCTTCCTGCAGAAGCTCTCGCGCGCCTTGTGGCACACCTCGCCGCAGAACACCTCGCTTGACGTGGACGATCTCAACTCGTGGGTCGTGTCGACCACGAATACGATCGCGGGCATTAATCGTGCGTCCTCGGCGAATGCCTGGTGGCTGGCCGCGACCGCTGTGGCCGGCGGTTCCGCTGCGTTGTCTTCGGCGACTGCCGAGCCTGGATACCAGTCCGTCACCTGGGGCTATGACGAGCCCGATCTGTTCGTAATGAACCGGACATCGTATGCGGCGTTCAAGAATCAGTTTGTCGCCAACATCCGATTTGGCCAGGGAATGCAGGATGACGAAGCCTTGCAGGTTGGCTTCCGCAATCACTTCCTGTTCAACAACGCGGTGACGGTTGCCGATTACTTCGCGACCGCGAATCAGGCTCTGCTGTTGAACTCGAAGTACATTTTCCCGGTCTTCCATGAGGCGGATTACTTCAACGTGGATCCGTTCCTGAAGCCGTCGAACCAGCGTGTTCTCGTGTCGTGCATGTATCTGACCTGGAATCTGAGTTGCATCTCGCCCAGGATGAACGTGCCGTTCACAGCGATCACCTAACGAGCCAAGGGAGGAGAAGGCAGACCAGGCCTGTGACCCGGATTCAACCTTCTCCTTCCAACCCCAAGGAGAACTTCCATGGCGCTACCTTTTGCAAATCCAGTTTCGCAATGCATGCCGGGGTTCGGCTCGCCTTCATTCTACGGGGCTGCGACTCAGACTCCCACCACCACGGCCGCTCTAACCCTTACGATCGGCGCGACGGCCACCACACCTTCAACCGGAGGCACACCGTTCAATCTCAACGGCGGCCCGGCTCCGACTTCCGGCAAGTGGCATCTGCGCATGGCCGGCGCGACAGGTACTCCGACTCTCGCGCTTCAGGTCACTGTCTCCGATGGCACGAATACATGGACTGTTGCGACGATTCCGGCATCTGTAGCCACCAACTATCTTGACTACACAGGTGAATTCAAGACGGATGTGTCGATCACCTCAGTAGCGTTTGTCACGACACCCGGCGGCGGAGGGACCAATATTCCGCTGGATGCGGAAGTCTCGCTCGTCTGATCTTTGTTGCCCGTCGCCATAGCCGCTGTCCCATCGGCGGATGTCCTACTGACCGGGGACATCCGCCTTCTTTTTGTAGGAGGGTTCAATTGGGAATTAAGTGTTTCTGGCTTGAGCCGACTGATCGGGAAAAGCGATATCTGCGTCGGTACGCAGGAGGTTCAAAATGTCCCGGTCCAATGTCTTATCACGACGCGATGACGTTCCTTGACGAATCGCGTGAAGTGATGAGCGAGGATGGCACGCATTGGGTCGACAGTGGTCAGATAGCCAAAGATTTTGAGGGTCATCCGCTTTGGCCGACTCACTGTCCCTGCGGGTACGAGTTTCAAGATTCGCCAGATGAACAACGTCAACTTTTCAGTTCTCACATCTACCGCCGCGCAGATACTGGCGAAGAGATGACTTTGCGCGACGCGCCGGACGGAGCGATGTGGGATGCGACGTGGCTTCATGGCTGGGCTGCGAACTGTGGCCCAGATGGAAGATCGATTGTTTGCAAGGTCCCCGTTAATCACGATTGGCACATCGATGGCCCTTGCAGTAACTGCACACGACCTAACGAGCCGCACAAGTGCTGGGTGCGCCATGGCGAGCCGCCGAACTTGACAGTCGATAAGAATGGTGACACTTGCGCTGCGGGAGCAGGATCAATTCTTACACCGACCTGGCATGGATTTTTACGTAATGGCGAACTGGTTTCTTGTTAAATACGGGGGTGTGATTTGAGTCAATGGTCACTAGTCGGGGACGCACTTATGGCGCTCCGTGAGCAAGCCGCCGACGTTCCTTCCGCTCTTCCGGCGCCCACTCTTAGCTCCGTCACTCCGTTCCCGACTGGTTCTCTAGCCGCTTGGTTCACGGTCACCCAACTCACCCCGTGGGGTGAGTCTCCCGCTTCTGCTGAGATCGATGTCACGACCGGCGCGATTGGTGCCACCTTCACTCTGGTTGGAAGCTGCTCGTTCGCTGCGACTTCGCTGCGCGTCTATTTCACACTCAGCGCGGCGGGTGGTGAGGACCGTTATTCCGAGTATCCGATTCCTTCCGGTGGCACAGGCGCGTTCTCTCTTGCGTTCACGCTCTCGAGCACCGGGACGGGGCAGGGAGCCATCACGCCGGGATTCGCGCCGACGCGCTCTTCGGCCTGGCTGCCCGACACAGATGGGACGGCGCTGAGCGCGGCGGCTCTTTATAGGTGGATCTCGGAAGGCTTGGACGTGATTACTGGGCTTACTGACGGTATCCGCGACGTGACCGGCATTCCAAGTACAGCTGGCCAGGCTCAATACCAACTCATTTCCAACTGGCGCAAGATTGACAATCAATGGTTTGACGGCTGGCCGATGACGATGGGCAACAAATCTGACGTCTTCCGGCACAGTAACGTAGTTGGGATATCCGGGACCGGTGTGCTCAATCAGGACTCTGTAATTCAGCAGGTTGAGTTTTATCCGCAATCGAGCAGGACTTCGGGAAATGGTGTCTTAAGTGGGAATCTTTCAGCCACGGCGACCGCGATTCCATACACCCCCGGATCTTCCGGATGGGTACTTGGATTTGGCCTCGCGCTCCTCGGGCCTTATCCAGCCGACCCTTCCGCCTGCGAATTAGTTTATTACTCGGGCAATGTTTCAAACTCGCTTTCTCCTGTCACGAGGGGTATGGGCGGTACTTTCGCGACCGCATGGCCATCTGGTACTCAAGTCCTTGAGTGCAATCTCTACCTGACCGGCCTGCGATATCCAACGCACTATACGCGCGGTCAGGCCAACAATCAGCTTGGCTTGCCTCCCGCATGGATCGATGTGTTGAAGGACTACTTGGCGTCGCGGTTCAAAGGTGCGGAACAGGATATCGAAGGTCAACAGGCATTGTTGAAACAGGTCGAGAACAAATGTCAGTCGATCAAGGGAAATCGGCAGGTCATGATGCGGAGACAGGTGCAGGTGGGCGGTTCTAGTGGCGTCGAAACCGTGGCTGGGACAGGTGGGTACTTCGGGTCAGTGATTCTTCCCCTTTTGTTCGCTTTTTTGGTATTGAGTCCTACGCTCTTTTCGCCGTTTGCCAGGATTTGTTGCTATGGCAGCTAAGGTAATCAGCCAAAAAAAGTTCGCTAAGCTCGTAGCCTCCACCGGTGCTCTCTCCCAGCCGCCCGGTGCGTTGACCCGCCTCTCGAATCTGTTTTTTAGCCAGCGCGGCAGCCTCCAAATCGCCGATGGCTCTCAAGCCATATCGTCTGCCATCTCTCCTGCATCCTTCATTTCCGCTATCGCTGCGTTCGCCAATCTCCAGGCGGGTCAATTCCCCTACTACGAATTGCTGGCCTACGCTTCCACTCCGCAGCTTGCCGACGTCACCGGTTTCGCTATTTCCAGTACGTCTGGATCCACTGACAACCCAGCCGGCACATACACATTCGCTATTGCGGCCAATCTTGGGTCTTTGCACACCAACCCTCACAACTCTTCGATATTTCAAACGCTTGGCGCGTTCGATACGGTTAATTTCTCCTGGACTGCTGTCGCCGGGGCAACCGGGTACACGGTGTACTACGTTTATCGCCTTCCGTTGTCCCCGCTCCCGAGCTATATCGTTTTGGGCACTTCGGCCGGAACCACGTTTTCATTCACCGGTGCCCTCCCTCTTTCTCCTGCCGTTATTCCTTCGCCGACTTTCAACAACACTTTCGAACTGCTTTTGTACGTGAGCACTACGCTCGCCACGGCACCGCCCCAGGTGACTTTCAGCGAAGTGACTGCCGGGGCGTTCCCATTTGCTCCGCCTCAGCCAGCTACCCTGGCGCCCGGATCGGTGGGGTTCAGTGCCACTCCCGGTATCCCAGGGTTCTCGCCCTACGGCGGAATCTATGGCGTCGCCGGGCCGCTTCCACAAATTGTTCAGTTTGCCGGTGAGTCCATTCTGATCCTCGGTAACGGTTACGCTCCGCAGCAAGTCGATCCTTCGCTTGGGGCTATCGCACCCGTCACCCCTCTTCGAAACACGTTTCAAGCTGCCTATCCAACTTGGCAAACAGGGGTCGACTGGATCACCGGATCGCAATTGGCGGTGCTCAGTGCAGGGATCAACTACCTGTTTACCGCTACTCAGGGAGGCGTCTCCGGAACGAGTACGCCGTCGTGGAATTTTACGACCGGCTCTGAGACTTCGGATGGGAGCGCGGTGTGGACCTGTAACGGTCCTATCGTCGTGTCGGTTGCCCCTATCGGCGCTGCTCATGCGGTTGCTTACGCCGGTTCTCTCTGGCTGGCCAACACTCACCCTACGACCACCACATATCCTTCATGGATTCCAACCAACACTTACGTTGCCGGTCAGCAGATCGTTGTGGTGGATGGCTCTGGAAATCAGTGGCTGTTCCAGGTGCAGACCGGAGGTGTCTCAGGCTCGAGCGCGCCATCATGGGTTTTTACTATCGGCAGCACTACCGCCGACGGCACAGTAGTCTGGCTGTGCGTTCTGGAATTTCAAAATGCATCCGGAACTCAGACCCACACATCCGGATCGCAGACAACCAACGGTTCCGGAAACTGGAGTTTTGTCGGCACCCAATGGAGATCCAACTTCAATCCCGGTTCGTCTGCGCTCGCGAACCTGGTGTTCAAGGGCTTTGGATTCTCCATACCATCCGGCGCTACGATCCTGGGAGTGATAGTCACTGCCAGTTTGACTTCGCAGTCCACCACAACGGGAACTCTGTCCCAAGTCGCTTTGTACTATACAAACGCTGTACTCGGCACGATAAAAACTCCGGGTACGGCTTTCACGACGACAATAACGCCGGAGTCTTACGGCAGCTCAAGCGACTTGTGGGGGGCGTCACTTACTCCCGCCATTGTCAACGATCCGAGTTTTGGATTCGCAATGGCTGCGACCTGCGATTCCATCCGTGTGTTTATCGGTCAGCCCTTCCAGGTGACTGTCTTCTATACAACGACGACATCGGGATCGGGCGCGCTGGCCGCCGGGATCGATGGACCGACCTGCCTCAAGATGTCCGATTCCAACAATCCAAACTCATGGAACCCGGTCAACACCGCTTTCATCGGCCGGGACGACGGGACGCAGATTACCGGACTGCAGCCGTTCACGATCGCCGCGCTAGGCATATCTCCTACCGGGTCTCTGTGTGTGTTCAAGGAATTCACCACTTATCAGGTTATCGGCGTGTTTGGCTCCAGTTCGTTCGAGATCCAGCCGGCGCAGACGAATCTCGGCTGCATCGCTGCGCGGTCGATTCAATTCTTGCCCGGCTTCGGCGTCGCTCGATTCTCGCATTTGGGGTTTGCAATATTCGACGGCATCAACGACCGGCTTATTTCAGAGGATATTCGGCCTTATCTGTTTGGCGGGGTGGACTCGGAATCCGATATCACCTCTGTTGATCCATCTTTTCTCTACCTCGCACAATCGGGTCAGACCACTCAGCCGCCGATGTACATGTGTGCGATGCCCTTGTTGGGGTCTGCCGGTCAGTTAACCCGCCTGTTCGTCTACGACCTGGTAATGAAGGCGTGGACTGTGCTCGATCTTCCCTGGCCCATCACCGCGCTCTCGGCTGTGGCGGTTGGCGAAGGGTATCCGCTGGTTCTCGCCGGGAAGACCGACGGAACAGTACAGCGGCTGCAGGCAGGCGATTTGAACTGGGATCAGGGCGCGAGCGATCAGTCCGCAGTGAACTGGTCGTTTAGAAGCCCGGATGTGTTCGGCGAGGGCTCAAGCCAGCGTCTCTTTTTCCAGCAGGCTGTCATCCGCGGCTACGGAAACGCAGCCATGGTCAAATCGATTGTTGCAAACCTGTGGCTGGACGGAAAGAATGTAGGTGCGCAGGCTATCGACATTGTGCCGATGGGCGGGGCCAATCTGTTCGAAGTCAATATCAAAATCTGGATAAATGGCGAGAGAGCACACCTGGATATCTCGGGGAACAACGGTGGTGCCCCCGGTGTGATCGATGCCGTGGATTGGTCGATTGTGCCTAAGTCTTCCCAGGCGCGGAGGATCATTGGATGATTTGGCTTGTGTTATGGCAAGTTTCGAGTCTTTCGCCTCTTCCCTCTTCCCTCCCGCTAAACTTATCCTCAGAAGCCACCCCCAGGTTTCATTGCAGACGTGCGTGCTGGCACGCTGGTGCGAGGAAGGAGCGCGATGACTGTCATAAATGAGCATCTTGATGTTGCCGTTCCCGTCATTGCGTCCGAAGTTGAGGTTCAGCCCGTTTCTTTCAGGGCGATCCTCGACGATCCTGCTGCTCCCGCTCTTCTTCGGGCTTATGCCGAAGAGTGCCTGGTTCCCGACGCCGAGCCTCAAATTGCGATCTACGAATCCATGGAGAAAGCGAATGTTATCCAGTGTTTTGCAGCGTATTACGACCGACCCGGAACTCCGCTTTTAATTGGATTCGTTTCAATTTTGCGCACTATCGTCCCGCACGACGGTCATCATATTGCTGCGATCGAGTCTCTGTTCGTCGATCCTGCTTATCGCTCGACTGGCGCTTTTCTTATGCTCGCTGCTGCGGCCGAGCAATTTGCAACCGTTTCCGGATGCAGGTGTCTTCTTGCGTCAGCTCGCATCGGCAGCGCGCTCGATGTGGTTCTTTCGCGTCGTACCGGCTACGAAAAAACTCACAATCAGCATACCCACTGGCTGAACGGTTTCAAGGGAGGCCGGGCATGAGCGATCTGGTTGTCGACTCTCCTTGCGCACTGACTCCTCCGTCGCCGGAGATGCTCGACAAAATGAATCAGGCGAACGATTTGATCCGGGCCTGTCCGCAGGTGGAGATTGTTACTGAGCACCTTATCCACGGCGGGATGTATGCGCGGACGATACGGCGTGGTCCCGGCGTGGTCGCAGTCGGCTCGCTGATTCTGCGTGCCACTATTTTGATCGTTTCCGGTCCCTGCACTCTTGTTACAGGAGACCGGCGCATCGACCTTCATGGATACAACGTTCTTCCTGGTCTCGCAGGCCGCAAACAGATTTCGCTTACCCATGGTGATGTGGAAATGACGATGATCTTTCCAACTTCAGCCAAGACAGTCGAAGACGCAGAAAATGAAATTTTTGCCGAAGCCGATCAACTGGTCTCGCGAAGAGACGGCGACCGGGACATCATCACGATTACCGGCCAATGACGCTGGGGAAAGGAGTTTCTGATGTCGGGTACCATCTCAGCCACAACCGCTGCTTTAATCGCTGCCGCGGTAGGCGCAGCAGGCGTTGGCACTAGCGTTTACGAAGGAGTTCAGTCGAGCGATCAGGCATCTGCCGCGCAGAAAGCGCAGCAACAGGCTTTGGCCCAGCAACAACAGGCTCAAGCCAACCAGGCAAATCTTACGAAGCAGGAAGCCGTGCTTGGCGCGCAAGGTCAGACGCAGCAGCAGACCGGCGGATCATTAACTGATTCCGGAACCTCCGCTTTGACTGATCTTTTGGCTGGATATCCCGGCTATCAAGGTGGCTCAGGCACAAGTACCGGCACGGGTGTGGGAACAAGCGACGTTGGCGGTACAGGTTCTCCTGGTGGCAGCGGACCTACTCCTGACATTGCTTCTATTTTGGCGGCTTTACGCAATAACAGCGGCAGCGGCGGGCCTGGCCTTAGTGCTCCCGGTACTTCTGGAAATATCTTCGGCGGTAACTGGCAAACTCAACCGGCTACGCCACAAAATCAGTTGGAGCTTGCCAACCCGCTGGTCTAAGGAGGCTTTTATGTCCGGTACACTTTCTGCGACAACTCTCGGTGCGCTTGCTCCCATACTAAAGGACGCTACCGGTGTCGCCGGCCTCGGCTCCACAGTCTACAATCTCTACAATCAGTACCAAAATCAGCAGTATCAAAATCAGCTTCGGTCTCTGGCGCAGGACCCGGCGAAGATGAATGCCTACGCTGCGAAATTTACCCAGCCGCTGACTGCTGGATTGACCGCCGGAGTCGCTAATCAGGCTCAGGGCTACTTGGCTTCCCGTGGGCTCTCCGACTCACCGCAGATTTCCGAGCAGGTCGAAGCGCAGGCCATCGCTCCCTATATTCAGCAAAATCAGCAGCAGGGGTATCAGGACGCGCTTCAGGCGCTCAGCGTTGGCGGTGGAGCGATCAATCCGGCGCTTCAGCAGCAGAATGGTCTTACAGCGCTAACCAAGGCATTTTCGCAATTGAGTCCTCCCGGCTCTTCTCCTTCTCCTGCTACTCTCCAGGACTATTTGCGCACATTTGGGACTCAGTCACAGCAACTCGATCCAAGCCAGTGGAATCCCGGCGCCGCACCGCCGCCGATCGACACTTCTTCATGGGACTGGGGCGCATCGGCGCCGGACATGAGCACTTTTCAGCCGGACTACGTAGGCGATCTTGCCGCAGGGAGTTAAATCGTGGGATTTTGGAATGCGCTTTCGGTTCTTGCTCCAGTTGCACCGGCCATGTCGGATGCCGCGGACCTGCGCACCCAGCGGCAGCGGGACGCGGCTGACTTTGCTTCAGAGCAGGCATTGAAGCAAGCGCAGCTTACGACACAGAAGCTGGCAGCGCAACTCGATCAGCAACGGCTCACTGCAGGTAACGCTCCGTCTCAAATTCCCGGCACCAAAGATTACTACTCTGCCGCTGAAGGAAGTTGGATGCGGCCTTCCTTGGTCAACGGAGAATACAAAGCTGTCAAAATTCCCGGCCAGGCTCCCGCCGATGAACTGAAGCAAGCGACCAAGGGGTTGAAAGATGCCTTTGATGCGATGGGGATACAAGTTCCCCCTAACGTACTTGCAGACCTTGGGTATCGTATATACGGCGGCACAGGCGCGTATCCTGCAACCGGTATGGGAGTCGCCAAACCGGTAACTCTCAAAGGGCCGGATGGCCAGCCGATCGGCGCTTCTTTTAGCGGAGGCCGATACTACGATTCGGAGGGAAAAGAGATTGAAAATCCGGTGCTATGGGAAAAGCCTGTCGCTGCGCGTTCGCTTCCTCCTGCAACCCAATACATGCAGCTTTACACTAAAAAGCTTCTTGCCGACCGCAAACAGGGACCACCGTTAACCGCTGAAGAGACGGCGCAAATGCAGGCCAGTCTGAGTACCATGGACGAGCCGGGGATAGCGAGAATGCAGGCGCTAGGGAAAGCGTATGCGCAGTACCACATAACACCTATCACCGATGATTCTGGAGCGGCTGTATATGTGCCGATAGCTGCGGTATTAGCGGCGAACAAGGCTGGCGCTCCGCCCCGGACTGCCGCTGCCGGCACAGCCGACGCAGCAGACAAAAAGAACGCGATGCTTGCTAGCTCTGCTATCCAGCAAGTGAATCGCATGGAGAGCATCCTGAACCGCGATCCTAACCTGACAGGGCCAGGCGCAGGACAACTGACTCAGCTTCAGGTTTGGCTGGGTAATCAAGATCCAGATGCGCAAGCTTTTCTGATGTCTTCTTTACTCGGGTCCGAGCACGGAGTTGCAGTATTCGGCGGCAGGAATATTCACACAATTCAAGATTTGCAGAACACGCTGGGAAGTTGGAGAACCAATCCAGCTGCGCTGAAATCCGCGCTGGGAGTTATACGGGAAACAATGACTCCTTGGCTGACAGCGGGCGGAAGATTACCGGGACCGAGGACGGCAGGGGCAGGACCTACTGCTCCAAAAGGCACAGTTACGCTCAAGGCCGGTGGCAAAACATACAACATCCCCCGCGATCAGGTAGCTGCATTCAGGAAGGATCACCCTGATGCCAGCCAATGACAAGTGGGCACAGTACGAGGTTGCGTCTCCGGCTGCCAAGCACGATAAATGGTCGCAATACGAAGCTGCGCCAGCGACGACAGTTTCATCTGCTTTCGCGCCCGATCTCACCACCAACACCATCGATCCTGCTACAGGCACTGGTTACGGTCTCTACCGTATGGGCAGTTACGATTTCAATGCGGGGCAGGTCAGCAAGCCGGAAATCCAAGTCCCTTACAATCGTGTGCAGGACGCCATCGCTGCCGGATACAAACTCCATCCGGATGAGGCTCCACGCTACCAGCGGGACACAGCGCATAACGGCTCCGTGTCGCGCGCTACCGGTCAGGTCAAATCTCTCCTGGCGCGCATGACCGAGACGATGCCGGATACGCCGCTTGAAGGAAATTGGTGGCAGAAGGCTAACGCTGCCGCGGCCAACGTTGAAAAGCTTCCGTTCAATGTGACCAACCGGACGTTACGCGGCCTGGCTGGACTGCCTGCGGGACTGGCACAGACAGCAACGGGCATCAGCCACGGCGATTCAGCGGCACTGGAAAGTCTGGACCCGGCAGCTATGGGCGAGAACTCCTACAAAGGATTGCAGCAGGATACTTCTGACATTGGCCCAATGGCCGCGCTCGGAAATCTTGGCGGTGACGCGCTGACAGCATACGCAACTGGAAAACTCGGCGGCAAGGTAGCAGACACGGGAATCGCGGCAGCAGAAGGTACAGGAGACGCAGCCCAATCTATTGTCCGCCGCATGGCGGGCTCCGGTCCCGGTGTGGCTCGCGCACTCGTTCGTGAGGCTACTGAAGATAATCGTCAAATCGCTCTGCGCAATGCAGACAAGCAGGCTGAGGCTATGGATAAATGGCACGAGGCCCAAACCAAGGCTGATTACGATCATCGCGCCGATTTGCTCAAACTTCGCCAACAGTATGCGCAGTCTGTACGGGACGCAACCGAGAAGGCGCGCACGGGAACAGCCAAGGACCGTGCCGAAGTCCAATCGAAGAATCTGGCAGCGAAACAAAAGTACGAGCAAGATGTGCGCGACGCGCAACAGAAGTACGCGACAGACCGCGCTGAGGCTCTCCGCGCCAACGCTGAAGCGCAGCGCGCGCTCAATCAGAAGGTCGGTCAGACGGCACAGCAGAATCGTGCGGCCACCGCTGCTGAGCGCGCCAAGGTCGATCAGGAAGGTAAATTGCAGGTTGGCGGGTCGCAACTGATCTATGGCTTGCAGCAACTCGATAAAGCCTTGCGTGATCGCGCCGGTACGATGTTCGATGCCGTGCGTGAAAAAGTTGGCACGGTAACTCGACCGGGGACCGATCTTGGCACACGTGCGCGTGCTGCTTTGACCAAGATATCCGGGTCGTCCACCGTTCCTAAGCCCTTCAGCGACATCCTCGGTAAATACCCCGAGACGGAACCTGAGTTCATCGAATATCAGGGCGCACAGATTCCAAAAACCAATCGTCTTTATGACGTGCTCAAACAGCAAGGAATGGGCGCAGGCGCTCCTCCTGTCACCTTCGGCGATCTTCAAGGCTATTACACGGAAACCGGCGCAGAGCTTTCCAAAGGCACTCTGCCCGGAGATGTTTATCTGGCCACTAAAGAACTGCACAACGCCATCGGCGACATGATGCAAGAGATGGCCAGCGGCGCCGGAGCTGGAAAAGAGTTTTGGGACTCACGGGTTTTCTACCGGAACTACATGGACACATTTCACGAGCCGACAGGTCCTTCGGGCTCCGGTTCTCCCGTGGCCCAGGCCCTCCTCGCAAAAGATCCTGCTGTCGCTGTAGAGAAATTCGCTGGCGACGCTGGCGATCGCGGCATCGCTGTCTTGCGTCGGTATTCAGATTCACTGGCTAATCTCGCGCAGAATGTTCGTAGAACTGCTCGAGAGAAAGTCACGGTTCCTGCGCGAAAGTCTGCTGTCGATATCCCAGCGCCCAAGGCCACGCCGGTTCCCGCCGGGGCCAATCTGCCTCTCCCCGGTGTCGTCGAGTCGCTGCCTGCCGCTCGCGCCGCTAACCTTGCCTTGCCCCCAGTCCTACCTGACGACCCTGTTGTTCCTTTTCACGATCCGAAACTTACCCCACCACGTACCATCTCCGCTGAGGAAATCCAACGGCGAAATGCCGCTGGCATTCACTCCCGTGCACAGGGTATGGCTACTCGTCTTCTAGGATGGACTGCAATCTGGCCAGCGTTTCGCATACTTAGTGAACTGACTCGGACTGGCTCGGCAAGTCTTCGTCCACTGGCTGCCATACCCGCCGCTGGAGCCGCTGGGCTAGGCGTTGAGTCCCTATTAGAATATCCCCCGGTAATGGACTTCCTTACCCGTGCTACTCCTCGTCAGATTGCAACTATCCCACCCGAACTGCGTGGATCAATGCCGGAGATCATTAATGAGGCCAAAGCGCGTGGAGTGAAAATCAGCCCAATTCTCGCTACATGGGCTGTCACCGTACAGCGTAACCGTGCAGGACAGACAAACCAGCAATCGAGTCAACAAGTCCAGCAACCGGACGTGCAAGGAGCAATTCAATGAAAAAGATCGTCCTTTTAGCTCTGTTGCTCTTTCCTGTGCTGGCTTCAGCCCAGACTATTCCTGCGGGCTACATTCAGGCCACGGCCACGGTCCCAATCCTCGCCAATGGGTCGTTTGGCGCGGCGTGGACCAATCTTTCTTCTTCGCCTCAACTCGGGTTACTCGGCTGTGTTTCTACTTTTCAGACCACTGTCAATGGAACGATCGACTCCTACGGCAAGTTTTCTGTCCTTCTCGCTGATCCCAGACAAATCTGCCCCTCGCCTTCGACCTGGACTTTTACTTTCTCCTGCTACAAACCTCCGGGCGCATTCATTACTCAGATCACAGTTACCGGCGCGGGCAGTGTCGACGATATCTCTGCACAGATTCTCGCTGCCGCACCGGCAAATATCTGCGCGGGAGGAGGGGGTGGAGGCGGTCCCACAATTGAGACGAACTCAGTCAACAATCTGTCGCAGACATTGTTGAATTTCACCAACACGTCAACCATCTCCTTCCTCAATCCAAGTGGAGGTGTTGAGACCGCAACCTGCTCGACTGCTACTAATTCCGCGATTGGATGTCTCAGACCGGACGGAACCACATGTACAGTCACGGCTGGAGTCCTGACATGTCCGGGCGGGGGTAGCGGTGGCAACACTACCAACTTCGAACACAATGACACACTGCTCACGGGATTGTTTCCACCAAACTCAGGCATCCAGGTATTCGATGTCAACGACGTGCTGCCCGCTGCACCGGCTGCGGTACTAGGAACAAACACCAACTGCACATGGCAGGCCGATCCATCGACAGGCCGCGTGAGTTGCTATGTTCCCAACGGCGCGTCGACACTGGTCAATGGCCCCGGTTCAGGGAATCACGTATTTGTGCCGTTTACGGTCGCTACACCGTTTCAGTCGAGTGGCGGAGCATCATCGATTGCCTACACCACCACAACGGCGACGATTACGGTTTTTGCGAACTCCAGCGGTTTTCCGCCTTCCTCAAACGACGTCGCGTACACCGTCCCAGCAGCGTTGCCGAGCTACATCAACCCGGCAAATATTACAGCGGTCTACGCAGTCATTTGGCAGGGCAACAGTTTTGGTGGTGCGAACGTCTACACCGTTTGCAATGGAAGCACAGTTACGGCGGCAGGTAGCGGGGTAAACCCGTTTTACGTCCTTCTCGGCACATCGAGTTCGGTTATTTCTGGATCGAATTGCACGTTCAATGCAGGCGGGTCAGGGCCTCGTACTCAGTTGACCGGATACCTGAATCTTGTTGGGCTGGAAATCTACTACAACACCGGCAGCCCCGCCCCTCCGCCGCAGACAGCTATTCAGGTCGAGTACCCACTTGACATTGATCCGGTCACCGGAGCCATTGGAATATCTCCGCTTTATCCGAATTACCTCAATCCGGTTTCGATTGCCAGCCTGCCACTACCGCAGAACGCAGTCGGCGAACAATGGGTCATTGGGGATGGAGTCAGCTTGTCCGATTGCACGACAGGCGGCGGAATCTACACCGTCGTCTGCCTGTCGCAGGGATACAACGGTGGTTGGACACCCGTGAGCGAAAATGGCCTGAGCGGTATGACGACTGGGCAAGTCCCTATCGCTGCCACTGCCACTACCGTAACGAGCAGCAAAGCTCTCGCGGGAGGTGGAGCAGGAATCACCACCGGCCCGACGACAAGTGTAAATTCCGACTGCGTGCAATTCACAGGCACGGCAGGTCAGATTTCGGACTCCGGTTCACCGTGCGGTGGTGGAGGTGGGTCCGGTTACAACAATGTAGTCGCATCTTCGACCGCCGACACCACGGTAGCAGCGATCAATGGCAAGTGCTCGGCGGGACAGACCTACTGGGCGAGTGTGCCGATTACATTCACTGCCGGCGGAACAATCGGATCAGGCTGCAATGTGATGTTTGTCAAGGGTGGGGTGTGGAGCGGAAGCGTCTCGATTACCTTCGCTAATCCTATTCGAGAAAACGATGGGCCTTCAGAGCATTTCTCAGGGCCGACAATCACGCTTGCTTCTCAAGATGCAAGGCCGGAATGGTGGGGCGCGGTAGCCGACTGGAACGGAACAACCGGCACCGACAACACAACAGCCCTCAACGCTACCGAAGCGGCTTTAACGAACGGTGTCGTGCTCGGCCAGCCGGGATGCTACAAAGTCACCGGCACATTCACGATTAACAAGTCAAACACTGGTTTCATCGGGGAAAGTTTGCAGGCTATCGGCTACGGTGGCTCGGTTGCGCCAACGTGCATCATTTCGACTTCGGCCAGCGCGACCCCTGTCAGCATTCTAGGAACGAGCCTCTCCAACGCGATCAATGGAGTGCAACTGAAGGCTGTCGATGTTAAGCGGTCAACCGCGCCAAGCGGCTCTGCTATTGGGGTTTCAATCGCGTATGCGGCATGGTCTGTCATCGATCAGGTCTGGTCTGAAGACAGCAATACGGATTTCGACATCAGCCAGTCCCCCAACGCTCGCATCACGAATTCGACTGCCGACTGGTGTTTTGGCAGTGTCACCGGATACACCGGAACCTTGCAAGGATGGCGCTTTGAGAATGCGGCGGCGAGTTTGGATTCCGTCAATATGGATTCTAATCGCGCTCTGCTTCCTTCTCCTCACGCCTGCGGAACGTCCGGATCAATCTATGGCGCGTATGTCAATGGCACTTTCCCGAACACCGACCTTGTGTCTGATCATTTTGAGACTGCCTATCTGGATTACGGAATTTATTCGACCAACGTCGGCACCGACATGCACTGGACGCATTACACACTCGACAACTGCCAATACGCTTGTATCTATCAGAACCTTGGTTCGGGACCGATCACTTACGAAGAAGGATGGGGTCGATATTCCGGCACAAGTTCGGTCGGCGCGAACATTCATGGTTCCACGTACACATCGCTTCTTAATTCGCAGTTCTACACGACTGTCGGCACCGCTACTGCCGGTATCGAACTCAACGGCAACTATCTGACGGCCACTGGAAATCTGGTGGTTGCAACCAGCGGCGATGCGATCGATCCTACTTCCACCTACGGATCAACGATCAGCAGTAACGCCCTCTCCCTCAATACTGGGACCGGGGTCAAATGTATCGGCTGCGGGGGTAACTCAATCGGCGGGAATTCCGCGAGCGGTGCTTCGGGGGCAACCGGCTATTCGTTCGACTCTACGAGCACAAATAACGTGGGCCTTAATTCCTGCTCGACAAATTTTGCGCCGGGTACCTGCATCAACGACCTCGGGACCGGAGATCAGCTCAAGGTTGGCACGCAGACGATCTGCACGGGAACAATTGCTCTCAGAACGACCGCCATCGGATCAGGCGCGAATGATCCAGCCGGACCTGCCACAGCAACCTGCACAGGATTGCTGACGACGGACAACATTCAACTTGACTTTAATGGGAATCCTACCGGGATAACCGGATTTACTCCGGGAACTGCTGGCACTTTGACTATCTTCAAATGGCCGACAGCCAACACTATCAATGTGCTTTATCAAAACAACACAGGAGGCACAATTACTCCAGGAGCAGTTACTTTGAACTACAGAGTAGTTCGCTAATAAGTGAGGTAGCAATGAAAGTTTTAAAAAATCTCGTTCTCGCATCCCTCTTGCTGATTCCGTTATCGATTGCGGCGCAGGTGTCGAATCCGAGCGTTATTCCGGCGTCTCCTCCAGGATCGTGTACGGCAGGCGTGCCGCTCTGGGCCGTATTCAGCACCGGGACTCTTTATATTTGCAACAATGGAACGCCGACTGCGATCAGCGGAGGTGGTGGCGGGGGAGTATCTGGGTCGGGCACGTCTGGATTTATTCCAGCTTGGACGGGGACAACTGCACTCGGTAACTCACACCTCGACGACGGCAAAACGACTGCTGCGACAGTAACCTCATCTGAACCACTTTCAGTTCAAGCACACGCCAGCGCGGGAGTTGGTTCTTCAATCAACGGTTATGGCGGAGTGCCGTCTATCCTGCTGTTACAGGAGACTCAAACAGATGGAGATGCTACCGCACTAATCGCAGCCTTAACGTACAACCCAACCGTAACTTCGGCTGGCGGGCAAGCTGTATATAGTGAATTAGATTTTAGCTTGGACGGCACAACATCAGCCGACAATCTCAGCGCCGTTGATGGTGAGTCATATAATCACAGTAATACCGTGGCTACCACCGAATTTAGAGGTGGTTACTTCTATTCTGATTCTCCGGGAAGCGGGTCTGTAACTAATCAATCTGGATTAGTAGCGCAGGTGGATAAAACCGGCTCAGGCAATGATGCGCAGCTTGCCGATGCGTGGCTTCAATCTCCCTCTTTTGGGCTTGGAACAGGTACGGTCACACAATTCGATGGCCTGCGCATTGACCAGATTTCAGGGGCCACTCACAATTATCAAATTTATTCCGCTGGAACAGCTACAAGCTATTTCCATGGGGGGATGCAATTCGATAATCTGCCGACCACTGCACAGACTAGTGTGGTTGGGATCGATTCCAGCGGAAATCTATACAAGAATGCAGCCAGTGGCGGTTACCCCACTCCTGTAACCCAGACAGCAGCAGGAGTATCAGAGCTAGATTTTATCCCTAGCAGCAATCCCTGCTTCAGTTCGAGCTATCGCGATTACGAGATCAGATACTCAGACATCATCATCAGCGGAAGCTCTGTTTCATTTGGCATTCAGTTCTACACTGGGTCTTACGACACAGGGGCAAACTATTACGAAAATCGATTCTTTGGTGGCGTGATCGCAGGGGACGCAGCCACGCCTCTTTGGACGGTTAACGTAAATGGAACTTTGCTAGGGCCTACTGGGAGTACAGATTCTTACTCAACATCTGCCGCGATAAGTGGTTGGGCTAAGTTTGAGCATCCCGGTGGAACTCAGACTCTAAAAATGGGACAGTATAGTTCTACTGGATATGTCGGAAATGCTACGACCAAGGCTGACAATTTCATGGGCGGATATGTCTACAACAATGCAACACCGGTAACTGGGTTTCGTGTGATCACAACAGGAACATTTACAGGGACGGTGACATGCCAGCCGTTGCCGCAATGATAAAAAAACTCCTCCTTGTCGCGTTGCTCTTCCCGCTCTCGCTCGCCGCGCAGAGCACGTACACGGCTGCGTCGGCAGCTGAATCAGACGTGAATGCCGTGATCAACGGCCCCACGCATACGGCGATCAATGGCGACATCATCCAGATTCCCTGCTCAGGCACACAGTCCGTCACCTGGACGAGCACGCTCACAATCTCGGCCAGCATCACGCTGACAGCTTTGGGGGCGACACCGAACACAGGGCCTTCAACCTTCGGCGCGGGAACCAATTGCCTGACCATCGTGGACAACGTGACGAGTGGATGGATGTTCTACCTCACGCCGACTTATGCATCTTCGAACAACGTCACCACGCTTCAGAACATGAACATCGATCCCATTTCTTCGACAACGGCGCTTTATACGCCGATCACGATGGAAGGCACAGGCACATCAAGCGGGATGCCACAGGTCCGCATCGATAACATCGTTTTCGGCAAAGCAACGCAATGGTCGGGATCGGGGAACGGATCAAATGCTACACGTGCGCTGAATGTGGACAACGTGGTTGGCGTGGCAGATCACAATACGATCCCTGTTGGCTCAGACATTTATTTCTACGAGGGCCAGATGTCCTCTTATCTGGGCGTCGGAGCTTACGGCGATAACTCGTGGGCGCAGCCGGATTCTTATGGTACGGCAAACAACTGGTTCACTGAAAACAACCTGTTCAACACGAATGGAAACGCCAGCTACAACGACTGCACAGAGGGCGGCCCTTCAGTGTCTGAGAGCGGCGGCTGCAGGGTAGTAAACCGCTTCAATCAGATTGTTTCGAATGACAGTTTCCAGATCACGAGCGTCCACGGATTGGATACGACAGGCAGACCGCGCTCGGCAAGACACACGGAGACTTACGGGAACACTGAATCTTGCTCAGGCAACTGTCAGGACTTTGTGACATTTCGGGGCGGCACAGGAATGGTCTGGGGTAATACCGCGATTGCTTCCAATCCCGGCTCGTCCTACTGGAATCAGGTTTTCGACGCTACCACTTATCGAGTCGTTTACGCATCGTCCCCGTGGGGCGCTTGTGGTGGCCTGACCTCGCTCGATCCATTCGACACGGTTGATAACACGGTCTACTCCTCAGGAACAGTTTCGAGCGGCGGCGGGACCGACACGATCACGACCTCGTTCAGTGTGGTTCCTTCGAACCTGGTACCTTCAGGTGCGCCCTATTCCGTCTACGATGTGACGCAGAATTTCGTTACCCAAGTTGTATCGAACACCACAAACACCATCACCGTGCTGGGTAATATCCCCGAGCAGCCATGGGCATTCAACAACGGCGACTCCATCGAAATCATCCGTGCCACGGTCTGCATGGATCAGAGCGGACGCGGGCAAGGCAACTACATCTCCGGCTCCAGCCCAAGCCCTTCGGCAGCCATCAATGAAGCTCTTGACCCCATCTATGAGTGGGACGACACTTTTCCGACCTCCCCGTTCGTTCCGCTCTCGCAGCAGTACCTCGCGAATCAGAAGCAGACCATCGTCAACCGCGATTTCTACACCGACAACTGGAAGGGCAACAGCCTTACCGGGCCGGCAATTCAGACCAGCACCACCGCCCCCTTCAACGGGACGGGCACAAACGGAATTGGCGTGGGGTTTGGAACGCTGGCAAATCGCCCCTCCACATGCACAAACGGCGTGCGCTACTTCGCCACCGATCAGGGCTCATGGAACACGAGCGGCAACGGATTCGGTTCAGGCCTCGGCTACAAGTGCATAAGCGGAAGCTGGTCGCAGGACTACACACCTTACGCCTATCCGCACCC